>VAPK010000415.1_pt1 | contig 25861 bp, 17 predicted proteins | sample 3395031 | NCBI WGS metagenome assembly VAPK01 (sample SAMN08290443, study PRJNA428436) | hydrothermal vent metagenome | isolation source: Deep-sea hydrothermal vent chimney 1 | place: Pacific Ocean: Juan De Fuca Ridge
AACAAAAAGGATATTACATGATTGAAATCAAAAGATTTGTAATCCGTGAGCAAAGGTACTCAAATAAATCAGACTAACTAATGTTTGCATTTTAGTATTTTAGTGTCGAAATAATTTAAACACATAATAAAATCTTATTTTTAATATCAATAAATTGAAAAGAAAATGCACGAAAACCTAACAAAGTATAAAAATAATAACCTAGATAGTAGTAAATTCAGAGGTTGCAACCCGCTTCAACTTTCTTGTAACTTGACAAGTCTGAAGCCCCGCAATCGGCTACTATTCTTACACTGATTGTTAGGCACAATAAAAAAGGAAAAAAATGAAACAGATTTTAATATTATCATTGGTAATAACAACAGCAAGTTGTGATGCTCAAAACACAAAGCAAAGTAAATTTGATAATGAAAATTTTGAACAACAGTTTCTTGCATATAATCCAGAACAAAAAGAAGGAGTTTCAAAAAAAGATTTTACAGAAGGAGTAATGATTATAAACAACGTAAAGAAAGGAGTTAAAAATAATCCTAAGAATTTTAACGTTGTGGATTATTTAAATATCCTGTCTGCATTTTCAAGTTTAAATGAAAGTAAAAAAAATATCAAGATTGCATTTAATAAGTTTATTACATCAGAAGGAAGTTGTGAATATATTTTGTATTCTGAAAGAACATTCAAGAATAAATCAAAATATAAAAGAATATTGGATGATTACTTAGTGGAATTATCAAAATGCAAGTCCAAACCTAAACCTGCTGTCGAAAAAGAATTTGATATTTTGGAATACTGTAAAACAAATTATTTAGATTCAACCTTAGTAAAAAAAATTAATCGAATTCTCATAGACGACCAAAAATATAGAAGTGAATCATCAAGTGAGTTGCAATTAATACAGAAAGAATTAAACAAGCAAAATCAAAAAAAAATTAACTCACTTTTCAAAGTTCACAAATCTTATATTGGAAAAACTCTTGTGGGGGAAAAAATTTAAAGATGTTATGTTTATTGTCATTCAACATTCAAATTTAAAAATGATGGAGAGATATTTGCCTGTTATTCAAAAAGCAGTTAAAGGAAAGGAAGTAGATGTCTTAGCATTAAAATATTTAATTGACAGATATTATGGAGCAACATATGGTTATCAAATCTTTGGTAGTCAAAATGGTATTGAAATAGCAGATGAGAAAACTCGAAAAGAGATAGAAAGAAAGTATGGAATTAAATAAATACTGTGCCTAACAACACTTAAAATTTATAACGGCTTTGAGCTTAATTCAAAGGCTAGTGATTTTTAAAGCGAATTTTTTTCCTGCGGAAAATTATCCTTATTTTTATCCGTTACGAAATCTTAACCAAACCATCAAATGATCTTATAAGTTGAAACAAAAACTTTCAAGAATCGTCATTAAATTAATCCTATTTTTTAATGCTTGTTATTTTGATAATATTCACTTAATTCCTTTGTGTTTTGTAGGATTTTTTTGTGTTTGGTTTTATTTATTCCAACTTCAAATAATATATTAGGATTGTCACAAACATCTTTGCATAAAACATATCCTTTTTCCAATAATCTTTCCTTATCATTTTTAGATAAGGTTGTTAATGAGGTGATTGGGTATAATCCATGTTTGTCAATCTGATCTCTTAAACTTTTATTCAATGGGTAATCCCAACTTACCAGTTTAATTCCCATGCATTCACCAAATTTAATAGCTTCTGATGAAAATCGAGTATTGGTATAGATCCATTGCTGGTGAAAGAAACTGTTTTCTCCTTCTGTTTTATGATGTTCCTTTTCAATATCTAAAAAACGTGATTGAATATACAGAGGAATTTTAACATCATTTACCCTACCCTGCTGGTTGTGGTATTTGCACTCAACCATGATATGCTGATGGGTATTTTTAACTACTACATCTACTTCATGTGTTACACAATGGCCTTGAACAATAACGCCCACTTCCGTTTCATAACCCTCTGCTTTGATGATTGCCGCAACAAATTTTTCAAATGGAAACCCTGAAGGACCTAATTCCATGATTGCTTTTTTAAGCTTGTATCTGGATGCATTGGATTTCGACCTGCCTTTGTTCAACATTTTAAAAGCCATTTGATAAATCTCACGGGTTGAAATACCATCAAATAATTTACTTTTAAGTGAGTTTAGTATATTTTGTATCAGGTCATTATCTGCTTTTGTTCTCTTTAAAGAAGATCTCAGCAATTCCATATTAAAATCAACCAGTTCACCTGAATATTTTTTTACTTTAATTTTTTTCATCTTAATCCTATTAATTAACAGACGTTATTATTCCAAATATAGGAATTTAAAGTTTACAATGACCTAGGCCTGTAAGCATCCTTGTTAAATACTACTACTACTCTTCTTCTGATATTAGATTAAAACCTCCTAGCAAAAACTGATCATTGGCATTGAATTTTGAATTATCAATTATTTCTGTAAAGCCATTATATGATTGCCCAATGTTAACCTCTTCCTTTTGAAAGGTATAATTATCATTTTTATGTGATAATAATTTTAATAAATAAGATTTTCCATTGGAGTCAGTAACAGCATTCTCTGGTAAAGCTTTCGATCCAACATCGGCAATTATAATATCTGATTCTACAAACATTCCAACAATAAAATTATGTTTGTATTCATTTTCAATATGTGCATGCACCTGAACCATCCGGTTTTCATCAATTGACTTACCAATTAAATGGATAATACCCACAAAACTTTTTTTGAGTGATTCTGGCATTCTAAAAATAACTTTCTGACCTTCTTTTACCTTTAATATATCCTTTTCAAAAACTTTTAATTCCAAATGAATATGATCTGTATTCACAATTTCCATAATCTTATCAGCAGGAGAAACAAAGGTACCAATACTAATATTTACCGCAGTAATACTTCCACTAATAGGTGCATAAATGGTTGCAACTGATGTTAGATTTCCTTTTTCAATAGATGCAAGATTAAAATTTAACAAGCTTAATTTTTTCTTCAGACCATCGTATTTTGCTTTTGCAATTAAATAACTGCTTTCTGCTTTTAAGTAACTTTTTTCTGATGTTATTTTTTCAGAATAAAGTTCTTTTTGACGTTCATAATCAGATTTTAAGTATTTTAACTGCTCTGCAATTTCAATATATTTCTGTTGCATTTCAATAAATGCAAGATTTTCAATCGTGCACAATGCTTGTCCTTTTTTAACTTTATCTCCTATTAAAAGAGGAGAACTTTTGATATAACCACCAACAAATGTGCTAATAGATGCCCTGTTTTTTGGTGGAACATCTATCACTCCGGTAGTTCTGATAAATGTAGGAAATGAAACCTCCTGTATTTTTTCAAGTTTCATTTTTTCACTATCAAACTGTGATTTTGTAATCTTTATGGAATTATTCATAGGTTCATTATCCAATTCTTCTGTTTGAATAATAGTTTCCTGCTGTTTTTCTGAATTACCGCAACTTATTAATGAAAAAAGAATTATGAATGTTGCTATATAGATAAATTGATCTTTCATTTCAATGATTTAAATGGTTAAGTAATTTAATTGAATGATTGTTTGGTTGTATTGGTTTAAATTGTTTAAATGGGTGAGTAATATACCAAAAGCGTTCTCCAGACTTTGGATATACTGAAAAAAATCAATTTCACCATTTTGGTAACTTAGTCTGGCAGTTTTAAAAATTTCTTCTGATAGTGCTTTTCCCTCTAATTCATAGTAAGAAAGAGCTTCTTCATATTTTTTTAATTGTGACATTAACTGGGTTCGCTTTGCATTTAATGTCAGTTGAAAATTTTTAGCATCCTGTTCTGCAATATCCTGTGAAATTTTGCCTGCTTTAATTTTAGTAGCATTTCCACTAAAGAATAAAGGTATTTTCAATCCGATATGATATCCATTTAAATTGTAATTCAGATCAGCATTACTTCCCTGAAAATAATTCAAACTAATATCTGGTAAAAGTTGTTGTTTTTCATAATTACTTTTTGCCTTAAACAATAGTTTTCTATTTTCAAAATAGGTCATCCCTGGATGTGAATTTTTTTGATCAATACTTAATGGTAGTTTTGAAAAACTACCAGATAAAATGGTGAAATTATCTTTACTTTGAACTACATTTTTTAAATTTATCAAGGCAAGTGTAACATCTTCAGTTGATTGATTATAAAGAATCTGTAACTACTTTTGTTTGGCTTTTGCAGTGATTTTTTCTAAATAATTGGTAGCACCGGTTTCAAACTTACGTTTTGCAGCATGAGCAAATGTTTGATAAAAACTATCCAGTTTTTTATAAACATCTTTCTTTTCCTGTTCATATTGTAATTGATAATAGGCTTTAGCAATCTCTTTTTTTAAGACTAGTTTTTGTATTTCAAGAGAGCTTGACTCTAAATTATAAGATGCTTTATTTACTTTTTTCCCGGCAAAATAAATAGTTGGAAATAAAAAACTTTGCTGAATACCAAATACTTTTAATGGGATATCATTGAAAGCTGTATTATTCTCATCATAACTATAATAGATCTCCGTTTTATCAAAAGTAAAGGCATTCCCAATCAAAGCGTCTGCTTTGTCTACTTTTAAAGTAGCAGCCTTTAATCCAGCATTATTTTCCAGTGCCAGATTGTAAACATCTTCCATACTTAGTGGTTCTATATTCTGTGCTTTTAACTGCGTTGAGAATCCTAACAGGATTAACAAAATACCAACTATTTTAACTGGCTTTGTTTTGCCTTTTTTTCTTTTCTTTTTTACATCAAAAATAGAATACAAAACAGGTAAAACCAACATGGTAAGCATGGTGGAAGAAACCAAACCTCCAATAACTACTGTTGCCAGTGGTCGCTGTACTTCTGCTCCTGCATTTGTTGAAATAGCCATTGGTAAAAAGCCCAAAGCTGCTGCTGCTGCAGTTAAAATAACAGGACGCAATCTTTCTTTTGCACCTCTGATTACTATTTTATTGATATCATCCTCCATTCCTTCTTTTTTTAATTCTTTATAATGTTCAATCAATACGATACCATTTAACACCGCTATTCCAAATAAGGCAATAAAACCTACTCCTGCCGAAATACTAAATGGCAGATCCCGTATCCATAAAAAAAAGACACCACCAACCGCTGATAGCGGAATGGCAGAATAAATCATCAAGGCTTCTTTGGCAGAACCAAAAGCAAAATACAGTAAAATGAAGATGAGTACCAATGCAATTGGAACTGCAATTTTTAACCTGTCTTTTGCTCTTTCCAGATTTTCAAACTGACCGCCATAGGTTATATTATATCCTACAGGTAGCTTGATATTCTTTTCAATCAAATTTTGTATATCAGTTACAACAGATTGTAAGTCTCTGTTTCTCACATTGATACCAACTACAATTCTTCTTTTGGTGTCATCTCTTGAAATTTTGGCTGGACCTTTTGTCAAATTAATACTTGCTATTTCATTTAATGGAATTTTAACTCCGGCAGGTGTATCAATATAAAAATTTTCAATACTTGAAATTCCGGTTCTCTTTTTATCATCTAATCGGATAACCAGATCAAACCGTTTTTCTCCTTCAAAAACATTACCAACTACAGCACCTGAAAATCCCATGGAGATCATATTATTCACATCTTCAATATTCAACCCATAACGTGCTACTTTTTTTCGGTCATAAACCACACTCATTTGGGGAAGTCCGGCAATTTTCTCAACAGAAATATCAGAAGCACCCTCAATATTTTCAATCAGTTTTTTAATTTCATTTCCCTTTTTACTTAAAATATCAAGATCTTCACCAAATACTTTAACAGCAATATCAGCTCTTACCCCGGTTATCAGTTCATTGAAGCGCATTTCAATAGGTTGGGTAAATTCAACTTCCATACCCGGAATTATGGAGAGGGCTTCCTTAAATTTATCTGCTAACTCATCTTTTGAAGAAGCAGAAACCCATTCACTTTTTGGTTTCAATTTAATAATTACATCACTCTCTTCCATTGACATTGGATCTGTAGGTATTTCGGCAGCTCCAATTCTGCTCACTACCTGATCTACTTCCGGAAAATTATCCAGTAATATCTTTTCAATTTTAGTAGTGGTTTCAATCGTTTTACTCAAAGAAGTTCCTGTTTTTAGCACAGGTTGTATTACAAAGTCTCCTTCATCAAGGGTTGGAACAAATTCACCTCCCATGGTTGTAAAAAGGTAGATGGAAGCCACCAGTAAAAAAGAAGCAATTCCTAAAACCATCTTTTTACTGTTTAAAGCCATTCTAATTGCTGGATCATACATATCTCCCAAAAATTTCATCAGTCTAACGGATATATTTTTAGAAGATGTTTTGACTGGTTTTAAAAATATAGAGGACATTACCGGTACATAAGTCAGACCAAAGATCATTGCACCAATAATAGCAAAGCTAAAGGTAAGTGCCATAGGTTTGAACATTTTACCTTCTACACCAGTTAACGAGAGAATTGGAATAAAGACAATCAAGATGATAAGCTGACCAAAAACAGCTGAATTCATCATCTTAGAAGAACTTTTTTGCGTTATCTCATTAATAGCTTCCTGCTTTTCAACCGGATTTAGTTGTAATAATTCTTTCCTTTTAGAAGTAATCTGAAAAGCAATATATTCAACGATGATTACCGATCCGTCTATGATAATCCCAAAATCAATTGCTCCTAAGCTCATCAAATTTGCATCCACTCCAAACAAATACATCAATGATAAAGCAAATAACAAGGTAAGTGGAATTACAGATGCAACCACCAGTCCTGAACGTAAATTACCAAGTAACAATACAACGATAAAAATAACGATCAAGCAACCTAAAACTAAGTTTTCAACCACAGTATGGGTTGTTTTACCTATCAATTCACTTCTCTCTAAAAAAGCATTGATATAAACACCTTCCGGAAGTGATCTGGAAATAGATTCCACCCTATCTTTTACCGCCTGAATTACTTTTTTAGAGTTACCATCTTTTAGCATCATTACTTGACCCAAAACTTTTTCACCTTCTCCGTTACCCGTTATTGCACCAAATCTGTTTGCTTTTCCAAACCCAACATTTGCAACATCTTTGATATAAATAGGAAACCCATTCACTGATTTTACCGGAATATTTTTAATGTCTTCCAATGATTTAACCAGCCCCTCACCTCTTATAAAATAAGCTTTGTTTCGTTTTTCGATATATCCTCCTCCTGCGATACTGTTATTTTTCTCCAAAGCAGTATAAACATCTATAGCCGATATATTCATAGCGTTTAACTTTTCAGTATTGATTGCTACCTCATATTGCTTTAAATAACCACCCCAGGTATTTACTTCAACAACTCCGGGGATCCCAGATAACTGACGTTTAACGATCCAGTCCTGGATGGTTCGTAAATCTGTTGCACTATACTTGTCTTTAAAACCGGGTTTCGTATCGAGAATATATTGGTAAATTTCACCCAAACCTGTTGTAATAGGTCCCATTTCGGGAGAACCAAATTCAACAGGTATTTTTTCACTGGCAGATTTAATTTTCTCTGAAATAAGTTGTCTGGGTAAAAATGTTCCCATTTTATCCTCAAAAACAATGGTTACTACCGAAAGCCCAAATTTTGAAACCGACCTGATTTCAATAACACCTGGTAAATTGGCCATTTCAATTTCAACCGGGTAAGTAATAAATTGTTCAATATCCTGAGTAGATAAATTTTTGGAAGTTGTAATCACCTGTACCTGATTATTGGTTACATCCGGAACGGCACCAATAGGTATTTGGCTAAGTGAATAAATTCCAAAACTAATGATAAAAGTGGTAAAAATGAATATGATCAGTTTATTGTTTAAACTGAATTTGATAATGTTTGTTAACATAATATCCTAAATTATTTATATGAAAGATGACATACAATAAAAAAAAAGGTAAAATAGTTTACTGTCTTCTTTTCTTTGTAAGTATTTTAAACTAAATGAATTAGAATTATATAGGCGGCTGGAAAATATCAGATCTTTCAATGGAAGTATAATTTTCCAGATAGAAAAATTGAGAAGTTTGTTTATGTGGCATGATTTTTTTAACCATGGTATCCTTAACCTTTTGGATAATAAAAGTGGTTAAACTATGAAAGTTATAACTATGATCAAATGGCAACTGATTATGGTCTTCCTTTTTATGATTTTTACTGTGTTTTTCTCTTAACTCTCCATAGTGTTTCGAAAAGAAAGTAAATAAATCATCCCCATAATTTTTATCATGGTACTGAAAGTGTTTTACCATTTCATTCATATTCCATACATCGTCAATCTTAATACTCCCACTCTGAGCAAGAATGAAAATAGACATGGATATGGATAATAATTTATGCATCATAATTTGATGTAAAAATAATCAATAATTGAGTAAAACAATACTCCTTGAATTTAAAAAATCGATCCTGTCATAATTTTTGTCTATACTAAATTGAGTAAATCTAAATTCTTATTCACTTTAATCATGTACTTTTGTAACCTTGCATATAATTTGATTTTTATGAAAAATATAGACCATTTATTTTATAACTATTTTATTCAGCTAGGTTCTTCTAAAATATGGGCTGGATACCTGAATATGATCACTTTATTGATTATTTCTCTTTTGATTATTTTTGCTATTGATTTGATTATTAATAAGATCCTGCTTAATTTCTTTAGTAAGATTGCCGAAAAGACAAAATCAAATCTGGATAATATTCTAATTAAGAATAATGTATTAATAAAAATATCTCATATCATACCTTTTTACATTGCATTGCAGCTGATTCCAATAATTTTTACTGATTTTGATTATATTGAAAATATTACACAAAAAATCGTAAGCGCTATATATGTAGTACTAATTATTCTGGTTATAAAAAGCGTACTGAATTCGTTTAAAGATTATTTTAGAACTTTGCCAAGACTAAAGGATAAGCCTATAGAAAGTTTTATTCAGGTAATCATGATTTTTGTATGGATTGGAGGTCTTTTATCTATTATTGCTGTTGTTAATGGAGCGGAAATTTGGAAATTCTTTACCGCTTTAGGTGCTGCTTCAGCAGTTTTACTACTGATATTTAAGGATACAATTTTAGGTTTTGTCGCCAGTATCCAGGTTTCTATTAATGATATGGTTCGAATTGGTGACTGGATTACCTTTTCTAAATATGGTGCTGACGGAACTGTTATTGAGATCAATCTGGCCACAGTTAAGGTACAAAATTTTGATAAAACAATTACTACAATTCCCACCTATGCACTGATATCAGATTCATTTAAGAACTGGAGAGGTATGGAAAATTCGGGAGGAAGAAGAATAAAACGGGCTTTGATCATTAAATTAAATAGTATCAAGTATTTATCTGAAGATGAGATTAATAGATTAAATAAAATTGAATTGATAACAGATTATTTGGTAAAAAGAGAAAACGATATTAACGATTATAATACCAAAAACCAGATCAACAAAGAATTGCTAATCAACGGAAGAAACCTTACCAATATTGGTGTTTTTAGAAAATATGTTGAAACTTATATCGAAAGGCATTCTGCTATCAATAAGGAGATGATGGTTATGACCCGACAACTTGCTCCTACTACACAAGGTCTACCTATTGAAATTTATGCATTTAGCAGCGATAAACGCTGGCAGAATTACGAGTATATCATGGCCGATATTTTTGACCATATTATAGCTGCCGTACCATATTTTGAGTTGGAAATATTTGAATTACCTAGTGATTTAGCACCTTTTAAAGAAAGTCCCATTTTAAACGCAGGTGCTTAGAAAGCTTGATTTACAAATAAACCATCTAATTTTATTGAAATAACTGACTGATCTTGACTCTTAACTGACGTTTGTAATCTTCTTCCAGCCATTTGATATAGTTATTGGAGCTTTTCAAAATACAGTAAGAATATTGCTTGATTCTATATTCAATATCATCATGCAACTCACGCGAAAGTATATGTGCATCAAAAACATCTTCACTATTTTCAGCACAGATCTTAGCGTGTTGTTCTAAAGATCTCGTTAATACTGATTTTGATTTCAATCCTGCTTTTACTGCAATTTCATATTCTTCTTTTACATCAAAATCAAAGTCTATTTCATTTGAATTGCCAAACATTTCTTTGATAGAATCAGGCATCACATACCTAAAATTACGTTCTATCTCATCATCACTAATCAGATTTTCTAAGTAGAAAGTTGGGTTTTTAAAGATCAAATGCCAGTCAATATCTGATGTCCAAAGTCCAAATCGGGAAACATTATTTCCAAGATCAATTACAGAAAATTCTTTTTTATCACCCGAAATTCTAGATCCCCTTCCTATCATCTGAAAATACAAAGCCAGTGATTTTGTAGCTCTGTTTATTACAATGGATTCGATTGTAGGTTCATCAAATCCAGTTGTTAATATGCCAACGGAAGTTAAAATAGCATCCGGAGTTTCTTTAAACCATGATAAAATATTTTTTCTTTCTTCTTTGGTATTTGTGTTGTCGATATATTTAATTTTATAACCGGCACTTTTAAAAACTTCGTATACGTGTCTTGAAGTCTGGATTCCATTATTAAAAATCAAAGTTTTCTTGCCTTTTGAAGTGCTTTCATATGCATTAACCAGCTTGGTTTGCATCGTGTTTTTTGCATAGAGTTCTTCCGATGATTTTACGGTATAATCACCATTTGCACCAATTTTTAAGGAACTTAAGTTTACATTAAAGCTATACGTAGTTGCTTCGGCTAAAAACCCTTTTTGGATAAGAGATGAAATGTTTTCACCAACGATCAAATCATTATAGATCTCTTTCATTGGCAAATTGATATTTGAACTCAAAGGAGTAGCAGTTACCCCGAGAATAAAACATTTTTCAAAATATTTAAATAGTTTTCTGAATGAATTGTAATGGGCTTCATCTACAATTACTAATCCAATATCATTGATATCTGCTTTTTCTTCCTTAATCCTGTTGTTTAAAGTTTCCACCATTGCCACATAACAGGTGATATTCGGGTCATTGTGTACTTCTTTTACACTGCTGTCAATAATTTTATTATCTACATGGAACTCGGTAAGCATATTAGATGTTTGCTTACACAATTCAATTCGGTGGGTTAAGATTAAAACTTTCTGTTTGGTCTGCTTGATATATCTTCTTGCTATTTCAGAAAAAATAACTGTTTTACCTCCACCGGTTGGTAACTGATACAAAAGATTATAATCTGTAGGGTTTTCATTTATTCTTTCAAATATTTTATCAATTGCACCATGCTGGTAATCATAGAGTTTTTTACCAATGATTTTTTCCTCTTTATCAAGCTTTGTAAGTACCATAAAACTATTAACTATATCTTTGCAAAAGTACTTAATAATATAAGTTATTATACCAACCTGTAGGTGATTTTTTTTAATTGTTAAATAAAAACTTATTTAAGAGCTGAAATTTAGATAGTTATAAATATTAACGAAAAGCTCTTTCCTCATTAAAATATCCAATAAACAGTAGCAAAAATGTAGAATTGAACAATTGAAGTAAATTATAATTAGAGTAAATTTGTATTTCAAATTGATTTCATGGCCAAAAAACTTACTTTAAAGCATATTGCCTCCCATTTTACTGTTTCTATAACAACTGTTTCAAAAGCTTTGAATGATAGTTACGACATAAGTAAAGAAACAAAATATAAAATTCAGAAATATGCTAAAGAACATCACTATACCAGAAATACATTTGCTGTAAACCTTCAAAATAAAGCAACCAAAACAATTGGAATTATCATTCCTAATATATTAAATAACTATTTTGCAAAAGCTTTTATTGGGGTAGAAAAAATTGCAACTGAACATGGTTATCAAATCATTGCATGTATCTCCAATGAGTCTCTTGTAAAAGAAGTAAATGCTATTAACAATCTTAAAAACAGGTCATTAGATGGTCTTATTCTTTCCCTTTCTGAAGAAACACAGACAAAAAAACAGTATGATCATTTAAAAATGTTAATCAGTGAAGGTACTCCAATTGCTATGTTTGACAGAATAACTGATCAGGTACAATGTGACAAAGTAATAGCAGATGATTTTCAGGGAGCTTATAATGCTACGCAACATTTTATTCACAATAATTTAAAGCATATTGCTTTGGTTTCAACTATTGATAATTTAAATATTGGAAAACTTAGAGTGAAAGGGTATTTAAAAGCTTTGATCGATCATCATATCCCAATTGATAACAATATCATCTTAAAATTAGATAAAGATGATGATTTTGAAACCAGAATCAGAACACTATTCATTGAAAACAAAAAAATTGAGGCTCTTTTTGTTTTAGAAGAAATTTCTGCGGTACATATTTTAAAAATAGCTAAGAAAATGGGCTATAGGGTTCCTGAAGAACTATCTATTATTTGCTTTGTAAATGGAGTAATATCCAAATATACCTCTCCATCCTTGACTACGATTAGTCAGCATGGAGAGTATATTGGTGAAACTGTTGCAAAGATGCTTATCACTAGACTGGAAGAAAAGAATCATGACCAGCCTTTTATCACAATAGTTGTAAAAACAAATCTGATCTTAGGTGATTCTACTAAAAATATGTAGGAAAAATCATTTTAATTACTACTTTTTCTCCCATAAATGCTCCATTTCTTCCAAAGTTTTTCCTTTTGTTTCAGGAACAAATTTCCACACCATGATCATTGCAAAAATAGCCATAACTCCATAGATCCAATATGCAAAACCATGGTTGAATTTTTCAATTAATTCACTATTCTTATCCATCAATGGGAAAGTCCATGAAACCACATAATTTGCTATCCATTGTGCAGCAACAGCTATAGACATAGCTCTTCCTCTTATTCTGTTTGGAAAAATTTCTGATAAAAGAACCCAGGTTACAGGTCCCCAGCTCATTGCAAATCCAGCGACATATACAAGCATACAAATCAAAGCAAAAACTCCAGATTTATCTAAGAAAAAGGAAGTTCCTAAGGCAAACATGGCCAAAGCCATACTAAGAGCACCAATGATCATCAAAGGTTTTCTACCAAATTTATCCACTGTTTGAATTGCTAAGATGGTAAACAGCATATTTACCGCTCCTACAATAATGGTTTGCAATAATGCAGAATCAGTTCCTGATCCCATACTTTTAAAAATTTCCGGCGCATAATACAATACAACGTTAATTCCTACAAATTGCTGAAAAACAGAAAGTAACACACCTATTATGATAAGCGGATATCCATATGAAAATAATTTACCAGAATGATGGACAAGGGTATTTTTAATTTCCTCTAATATTTGTTTTGCTTCATGTATAGGGTTTACTTTTTCCAAAACTGCCAAAGCTTTCTCCTGTTTACCCTTTAGCATCAATGATCTGGGTGTATCAGGAACAAAAAACAAGAAAAACATAAAAAGAGAGGCAGGAATAATTTCCGATGCAAACATCCATCTCCATCCTACCGTATTTAACCATTGTTCATCTCCTTGTTTGGCAATAAAATAATTTACAAAATAAACGATCAACATTCCTAATACAATTGCAAACTGATTCAATGATACCAGTTTACCTCTGTTTTTGGCAGGAGCAATTTCAGCGATATACAAAGGAGAAAGCATGGAAGCCAATCCTACTCCTATTCCACCAATAATTCTATAGCTAATAAAAATATAAATAAAAGTATGATCACCTTCCCCAATAGGTATGATAAACATTTCAGGAATGGATGAACCAACAGCAGATATCAAAAATAGTGTAGCTGCCAGAATCAACCCATTTTTTCTCCCCATTTTTTTACTAATCATTCCACCTGAAATCCCACCAATGATACATCCTATCAGTGCACTGGAAACCACCAGTCCTAATCTGGCATTGGCTGCCATTTCACCTAATCCGAAAGGTATTACAAAAAATTCATCAAGAGATCCTACGGTTCCTGAAATCACTGCTGTATCATATCCAAATAAAAGTCCGCCAAGAGTGGCTACCATGGTTAATTTTAATAGGTATGAATTGCTTGAAGATATACTCATAATAATCTAAAATTAAATGTATTGATTAATAATATTCTCGAATAATTCCTGTTTACCGCTTTGTAAGTCAAGCTCACCATTTTCATGAGCAATTTTATACAGATCATTAAAATCAAGTTTTCCTTCTTCAAATTGTTTTCCTTTTCCACTGTCAAAGGAGCTGTACCTATTTTTTCTCAAACTGGTATAAGGTGATGAAGTCATGATCTTATCTGCAATGATCAAAGCTCTGGCAAAAACGTCAGCACCACCAATATGGGCATAAAAAACATCATCATAATCAGTAGAGTTTCTTCTTAATTTGGCATCAAAATTAATTCCACCACCTTTTAGTCCTCCTGCTTTTAAAAATACGAGCATTGCTTCAACTGTTTCCCCAATATTGTTAGGAAACTGGTCGGTATCCCAGCCATTTTGATAATCACCTCTGTTTGCATCAACACTTCCAAGCATGCCTTCACTGGCCGCTAGTTCAAGTTCATGCTGCATGGTATGTTGTGCCAGTGTAGCATGATTTACCTCAATATTTAGTTTGAAATCATCTTGCAGACCATATTTCTTTAAAAATCCGATCACTGTCGCCGTATCGAAATCATACTGATGTTTCATCGGTTCCATCGGTTTTGGTTCTATAAAAAAGTTTCCTTTAAAACCCTGTCCTCGTGCATAATCTCGCGCCATACCTAAAAAACGTCCCATATGATCCAGTTCTCTTCCCATATCTGTATTTAGTAAAGACATATAACCTTCTCGCCCTCCCCAGAAAACATAATTTTCTCCACCAAGTGCCATGGTAACATCCAGAGCCGTTTTAATCTGCGCTCCTGCTCTTGCTACTACATTAAAATCAGGATTGGTAGAAGCACCGTTCATATATCTTGGGTTGGAAAAACAATTGGAAGTTCCCCATAATAATTTTACACCCGATGCAGCTTGTTTTTCTTTTAAATACTCTGTAATTACAGCCAGTCTTTTTTCAGATGTGGCAAGTGTTGGAGCTTCATCAATCAAATCATAATCGTGAAAACAATAGTAATCAAACCCCATTTTTGTAACAAATTCAAAAGCAGCATCTGCCTTTTCTTTGGCTGCCTGAACAGGATCTATTGCAGTTGCCCACTTGTGTTTTAATGTTCCCGGACCAAAAGGATCTCCTCCTGTTCCACAGAGGGTATGCCAGTATGCCATCGCAAATTTAAAATGTTCACGCATGGTTTTTCCTGCTACAACTCTATTGGCATCATAATATTTATATGCCAAAGGATTATCCGATTCTTTCCCTTCATAAACTATTTTATCGATTCCTTTAAAGTACTCTTTGTCTCCAATTAATGCCATGGTAATTTTATTTTATGATTGTTTATTTATGTTATTATTTACAATTTTTTTCCAGTTTTGATAGGTATCATCAATCTTCTCATCCTTTTTAGGTTCAATTATATTTACAATTTTTAAGTTTGTAAATGCTTCTTTTACAGGATTATATTGATCATTTCCTATTCCTGCACCCCTTGCTGCACCAATACTGCCATCGGTGTTATAAAGTTCTATGAACGCTCCTGTAATATTGGATAGTGTTTGCCTGAATACCGGACTTAAAAACATATTTGCATTTCCTGCACGTATTACTTTTACTTCAATACCTGTTTCTTCCATTATTTCCATTCCGTATTTAAATGAAAAAGCAATCCCTTCATGAGCAGCCCTGATAATATGCGCTTTGCTATGTCTGTTAAAGTCAAGTCCCAATAACTGAGACCCAATATTTTTGTTTTGAAGCATACGTTCTGCTCCATTTCCAAAAGGTAAGATCATTAGTCCGTCAGAACCAACAGGAGCATTTTTCGCCAAAGAATTCATTTCTTCAAAACTTTCTATATCTGTAATTTTTTTCAACCAAGTATTCAGTATCGCTGTTCCATTGATGCATAACAAAACTCCTAAACTGGTACTTTCAAGCGTATGATTTACATGAGCAAAAGTATTTACACGAGATAAGCTATCATATTTTATCTGATCTGTAACACCATAAACTACTCCCGAAGTTCCTGCTGTTGCAGCTATTTCACCAGGTTTTAAAACATGCAAAGACAAGGCGTTATTAGGCTGATCTCCTGCTCGATAGGTGATACTGATTCCTGCTTTTAATCCGGTTTCTTTTGCTGCTTTTTCATTGATTACTACCTGTAAACCAAAGGTGGGAACAATATCTGGAATAAGTGATTCTTCAATTTCAAAATGCTGGAATAAAGTATCTGCCAGCTTATTATTTTTGAAATCCCACATAATACCTTCTGAGAGTCCACTGATCGTAGTGGTAACCTTTCCGGAAAGTTTCATTGCAATATAATCTCCCGGGAGCATTATTTTGTAAATCTTTTTATAAATTTCAGATTCATTTTCTTTTACCCATTTTAATTTGGATGCTGTAAAATTGCCTGGAGAATTAAGATAGTTTTGTAAACATGCCTCTTCCCCTATTTCTTTAAAAGCATGATCACCAATTGCAACTGCTCTGCTATCACACCAAATTATGGAAGGACGAATCACCTTTAGATCTTTATCCACTAAAACCAGTCCGTGCATTTGGTATGCAATCCCAACCCCAAGTATTTCATCTTTTGATATACCTGTTTTTGACAAAAGGGATGATGTGGCTTTACAAACATATTTCCACCAAAGATCAGGATCTTGTTCTGCCCAGCCATTTTGTGCAGCATCAATAGGTATTTCCTGTTCGGGTTCCTGGGCTGTTCCAATACTTTTACCGGTTTTGGCTTCAATCAATGCCGCTTTTATAGAAGAAGTTCCAATATCATAACCTATATAATACATATGATTCTAGTTTTTGATAACATAATTCTCAAAGTTAAGAACTGCACAGCACAATGAAGAAATGAATTTTAAAATTGAATCTATGTTTCTAAAAAACATTTTAGCATAATTGGTTTACAGTTTTAAATAGTAATATATATATCTGATAATGAGTCATGTATATATTTATATTGATGTCTCAATATATACTTTATCGTTTAAGTAAATAATTAACAATGTATAAATAAATAACTTTAAAATGAAAAAAACCAATCAGGTAATGCTTTTGAAATAATTTAAAAAATCATTTAAAGAGAAAGGATTATTGTGTATTTTTATACACCTATTTGCACGATAAATTATCTATAAAGCAATTACAATTTAAAAATATGGAACTTAAAAGAAGAGACTTTTTAAAGAAAATAACCGTTGCCGGAGCTGGAATGGCACTTGCACCCAATTTAATTTCAGCAAATGAAACAAAAGCAGCAATTGGTTTCAAGAAAAAGAAAAATAATGGTAGAATTAATATAGCATTTATTGGTGTTGGAGGAAGAGGAAGAAGTCATGTAAATTCAGTTGTAAAATATAAAAATATAGATATAACTGCAATCTGTGATGTAGATCCCAAAGCAATTATTGCAGCTCAAAAGATCTTAACAGACCATTCAAGGAAAGAAGCCGAAGTATATACCGGTGATGATCATGCCTATCTTAAAATGCTAGAAAGGGATGATATCGACGGAGTAATAATTGCCACTCCATGGTTATGGCATACGCCAATGGCAGTTGCCTGCATGAAAGCAGGGAAATATACCGGAGTTGAAGTAAGTGCTGCAAATACCATAGAAGAATGCTGGGATTTAGTAAATACTTCAGAGGAAACAGGAATTCCATGTATGATATTAGAAAATGTTTGCTATGCACGTGAATCCATGGCAACATTAAAAATGGTAAGAGAAGGAGTGTTTGGTGAAATTGTGCATGCTACCTGCGGATATAAACATGACTTACGAGGTGTAAAATTCAATCCGGGAGTAGAATTCGGTAAAGGCGCTTTGGGAGAAGCAAGGTGGAGAACCGAACATTCATTAAAAAGAAATGGAGATATTTACCCTACACATGGTATTGGTCCGGTTGCTACCTGGTTTAATATCAACAGAGGGAATAGATTTGTATCTCTGACTTCTGTTGCTACAAAAGCCACAGGTTTACATAAATATATTGTTGATCATCCTGAGGGAGGTGAAGATCATCCAAACGCAAAATTAAAGTGGAAATTAGGTGATATAGTTACAACTACAATCACCACAGCAAATGGAGAAACCATTATATTAAGTCATGATACCAATTTACCAAGACCTTATTCGTGGGGATTTGAATTGCATGGTAATAAAGGCGTCTGGGGCGGACAGTTTGAAGGAAAAAGAATTTATATTGAAGGAGAATCTGAACCTCATACATGGAGTACAGGTGCCGATTATGATAAATATTTTGATAAGTATGATCATAAATTATGGAAAGAAGAAGCTGCAAAAGCAGAAGGTGCCGGACATGGAGGAATCGATTATTTTACAATCAAACAGTTTGTTGAAAGCGTTCAAAATGAAGTGCAACCACCAATTGATGTTTATGATGCTGCAGCCTGGAGTTCTATATCACCGTTATCGGAAGCTTCTATTGCCAGTGGAGGAACACCTCAGTTCTTCCCTGATTTTACAAGAGGAAAATGGATGACTAACAAACCAATATTCGGACTGGAATAATTGATTCCTAAAAAAATAAAAAGAAAACCACCTGATTCAGGTGGTTTTTAGCTTTAAAAATATTGGCTATTGCACAGTCAGTATAACTTTGTTAACTGTTGCAGAGTTTTCTCCAATAAATACCTCAAAAGTTCCGGTTTCTACAAATGGTTTACCATTGTTATCAAATACAGACAGATCTTCTGGAAAAATATCAAATGTAACGTTCATGGTTTCTCCTTTTTTAAGGAATACTTTCTTAAATTTCCTCAAGGTTTTTAATGGATTAGGAACACTCGCCTCTATATCATTGATATACAACTGTATAGCTATTTTTCCATCATAACTACCATTATTACTGACGGTTACAGTTACTCTTGTTTTTTCTGTTTTTGAGATTGTAGTTTTTACCAGTTGTGGCAGAGAAAAATCAAATTTTGTATAACTCAATCCATAACCGAATGGATATAAAACATCTCCTTTAAAATAGCGATAAGTTCGTCCTTTCATACGATAATCTTCAAAAGAAGGCAGATCATTTATGGATTTATAATAAGTAACCGGTAATTTTCCGGAAGGATTATAATCACCAAATAAAACATCTGCTACAGCATCAGCTGTTGCTTGTCCGGGATACCAAATATTTAATATCGCAGGTAAATTTTCTTGCTCCCAGTTGATTGCCATAGCACTACCACCTGTCATTACAAAAACAATAGGTTTACCAGTACCTTTTAGTTCTTTTAAAAATTCATGTTGTACTTTAGGCAGTTTTAAATTGGTTCTGTCACCTTTATCAAAACCTTCGATTTCTATGGGCATCTCCTCCCCTTCTAATCTGGCTGTAATTCCACCTACATAAACAATAAGATCACTTTTCTTAATTTTTTGCATCATATAATCCCTACCTTTGATCACTTCCTTATTCCACACCAGTTGAATAGATGCCATCCATGGATTTGTACATTGATATTCTATTTTAAAAGGATATTTTTTATTTTTTACAACTTTAATTTTTGTTGATAAGGCATTATTACCATTACCACTTGATCCTTTTAAAACTTCTTTTCCATCAATAAACAAACGATAAGAACCACCACTTTCTAGAACGCCCAATAATACTTCACCGTTAAAATCAGGTTTTAAAACGCCTGTATATTTTATAGAGAATTTACCTGGTGTTAAGATATCAATAGGAGCTGCTCCACCCCACTCAAAATCTATATATTTATTATCAGTAGTAAAAACAGGATTTCCTTTCATCTTAGAGTTATTAAAAAAATCTATTTTAATTTTCCCATAAAAGGAATCAGAATCAATAATATCTAAAATAGTATCGTTATTGGTAAGGTTAGTCCCTTTGAAATAATGAACCTTTGTTTTAGAAGATACTTTGTCTTTGATTCCTTCTAAAATTGTTTTGCTCTTACTGGGTACACCAAAATAATTTCCCAAATAGAAATGCCTGTCATTTGCATTTGGACCAATTACAGCAATAGATCTAATGTTTTTTGAAATAGGGAGCGTTCTGTTTTCATTTTTTAATAAAACAATAGATTCTCTGGCTGCTTGAAGAGCCAGTCTATGAGATGCTTCAGATTCGATAAAATGATCATCATACTGAGAAAAAGGAACCTTATCCGGTGGATTCAATAAACCCAACTTGATTCTAGCTATTAGAAGTCTTTTTAAGGATTTGTCAATTTCTTTTTCACTAATCAATCTATTTTTAACCGCCTTAACCAATGTACTATAACTACTTCCACAATTAAGATCACAGCCTGCTTTTACCGCTATTGCGGATGCTTTCTCGGGAGTTGAAACAATTTTATGAAACTTATAAATATCATATACTGCCCCGCAATCGGAAACCACATAGCCCTCAAACCCCCATTTATCTCTTAAAATATCATTTAACAATAAGGTACTTGCTGTTGCAGATTCACCTAAATACCGGTTATAGGCTGACATGATAGAGAATGCTTTACCTTCCACAATTGTTGCTTTAAAAGCCGGTAAATAGGTTTCCCAAAGATCCCTTTTATCAGTATAAGCATTAAAACTATGTCGGTTATGTTCCGGACCGCTATGAACGGCATAATGTTTTGGTGTAGCAATTACCTTAAAATAAATAGGGTCATCACCTTGTAAACCTGTAACAAAAGCAACACCCATTCTCGATGTTAAATAAGGATCTTCACCATAGGTTTCTTGTCCTCGCCCCCATCGTGGATCTCTAAAAATATTGATATTCGGACTCCACATTGTCAATCCCTGATACCTATTTCTTTGTCCGAGTTTTATACTGTGATTAAATTTAGCTCTTGCTTCCGTACTAATGGCATCCGCTACTTTATGGATCAATTCAGGATTCCAGGTAGCCGCCATTCCAATTGCTTGCGGATAGGAAGTTGCAGCTCCTGCTCTGGCAACTCCATGCAAACTTTCGTTCCACCAGTTGTATTCAGGAATACCCAAACGATCAATTGCGGGTGCTACATCTTGCATTTGTGCCACTTTTTCTGATAAAGTAAGTCTGTTTAACAAATCATTAGCTCTTTGTTCAACACTTAAATCTATATCTTGAAAAGGATAAACTATATTTTGAGATTGTATTTCAAAAGAAAAAAACAAAACAAAAAAGATCAAGTGATTTAGTTTTTCCATGGAACAGAATTTTAATTTTTCTTTGGCCCCTTCCCCATAACAATTTTAAGGGTACTTCCATTTCTTATATCTGCATGACTAAAAAACAAGTCTTCTAATTTATGGTCATTCAAATAGGCTTCCTGAATATATTTATTTTCAGGACTGTTATTTTCCGTAATTATGGTAAACGTTTTTCCATTTTCCAATGGAATTTCTACTTTATCAAAAATGGGTCTTCCGATAGTATAAGTTGGATTACCCGGTGCTACCTGATAAAAACCCATCGCACTTAAAATATACCATGCTGACATTTGTCCGCAATCTTCATTTCCAATGATTCCATCTGGCTTACTTGAATAAAACTCTTTTAAGATCTGATCTACCAATTTTTGGGTTTTCCATGGCTGATCAGCATAATTGTATAAATATGCAATATGATGACTTGGTTCATTTCCATGTGCATACTGTCCGATTAGACCAGTAATATCTGAACTTGCATTTTCGCCTTCAATTTCAGAAGATGTTGAAAAAAGCGTATCTAATTTTTGAGTAAATTTTTCTTTCCCACCATATAGTTTGATCAATCCATTTATATCATGTGGTACAAACCAGGTCCATTGCCATGCATTTCCTTCCACATATTGTGATTTTTCATGACTTGAATACTTAGGATTGAAAGGTTTTACCCAGGTGCCATTTTCATTTTTCCCTCGCATAAAACCTATTTCTTTATCAAAATATAGTACATAGTTCTTTGCTCGACTTTCAAACACTTTTTCAATAGAATCATTTTTTACAAGTTTGGCAATTTCAGAAATACACCAGTCATAATAGGACATTTCCAAACCAAAAGAGACTGATTTTATAATTTTATTGGCAGGAATATGCTTTCCTTCATTTACATATTTATTATATAAAGGCATCAATGCTTTTTTCCTTTTATTCTTTGTATTTGCAACCAATTCAGGTTTATAAGAGGCACTTGTAACAGATGCTTCTAAAGCAAGTTTTTTATCAATACCCGGAATTCCTTTGCTTAAAGCATCTGCAATATTGGCAACAGCAGGATAGCCCACCATTGTGGCAGTATAATTAGATGCCAGTGGCCACATGGGTAGAATACCACCTTCTTTGTATTTTAACAGGAGATTATTGACCCATTCTGCTGTCATTTCTTCATCAATAATAGTCATTAATGGATGTAGTGCTCTAAAGGTATCCCATAAGGAATAGACCGTAAAATTCACCTCATTTCTTTCTGATCGATGGATCAGTTTATCCATTCCTCTATATCTTCTGTCCACATCTTGATATACCATGGGTGCAATCATGCTATGATATAAAGCAGTGTAAAAAATTGTGAGATCATCTTTATTATCTGTAGTAACTTTAATTTTTTTCAATTCTTTTTCCCAGGCTGCTTCATTATCTTTTCTTACCTGATTAAAATCCCAGTGATCCAGTTCTGCTTTCATATTTTTTTGAGCTCCATCTGTATCTACCGGTGAAATACTTACTTTTATCAATAAAGGATCATTATTTTGTAAAGAATTAAAGCTAAACTTTGCGTACACATTTTTACCTCTGTAAATAGTTGATTTTGTTACTTTCTTATTGTCAACCATTACAGAATCAACTTTAAACGGACTTGAAAATTCAGCATAAAAATAAACTTTATGACTGTCTGCCCAACCTTTTGAATGCTTTAAACCTCTGATCTTTTTACTGTTAATTATTTCCAGTTCATTGAAAACATTGCTATGCCCCCATGTGCGTTGTAATATATGCCCTAAATCGACCAATAACTTTTTTTGTGCTTCTACATCAAAATGATATCGATGCATTCCAACCCTTTTGGTAGCAGTCAATTCTGCCCTTACATCAAAATTGTTAAACTTTACAGCGTAATACCCAACTTCAGCATGCTCGTCTTTTTTATCGAAAGTTGCAATTGGTTTTTCACCAGTTTCCTTTGAATAGGGTAACAACAAAATATCACCTAAATCACCTATTCCAGTTCCACTAAGGTGGGTATGAGAAAAACCATAAATAGTATCATCATCATAATGATAGCCACTTGAAGCATCCCAGCCATTTAATTTTGTATCGGGGCTCAATTGCAGCATGCCATGAGGCATCACCGGACCTGGAAAAGTATGGCCATGAAATCCAGTTCCTATAAAAGGATCTACATATTGCAGGAGGCTAATATCCTGATTGACTTCATCAGACTTTTTATCTACACAACTAATTAAAATAGTGGTGATTAATAGTAAGATCAATGGGTAATATAATTTTTTCAAGATAGTTCAATTTATTCTTGTAAAAATAGGAAATTAAAGGGTAGTAAATATATTTCCAAAAAACAAAATTAGAAAAATTATTTACCTGTTTACTTAGCAATGATCGTAGCGAGTTAAAGGGAGGTATCTCTCAAAAAAAACTGACATTTGAAAATTGCTTATATCAATTTTCAAATGTCAGCTATAATTATATCTGGCTAAACCTAAATATTTTTAGCAAGCCAATCACCTACTTCACTGGTTTTGTAAGCTTTTTGGCCATTTGCAAGATCTTCTGTTACAATTCCTTCAGCAAGCGATTTATTTACTACATCTCTTATCAATTTAGCTTCTTCTTTTAGTTTAAAAGCTTCTTCAAACATCATTGCAGCAGATAAAATAGTAGCTAACGGATTGGCAATATCTTTTCCTGCTGCCTGAGGATAAGAACCGTGAATTGGTTCATACAAAAAGTTTTCTTCTCCAACAGATGCAGAAGGCATTAATCCCATAGAACCTGAAATTACAGAAGCTTCATCCGTAAGAATATCTCCAAATAGATTTTCGGTAATTAAAACATCATAAGAATTTGGCCATTGAACCAAACGCATGGCAACAGCATCTACAAATTCATAGCTTACTTCTACTTCCGGATAATCTTTTTCCATATTTTGTACTGTTTCTCTCCATAAACGGGAAGTTTCCAAAACATTGGCCTTATCTACACAACACAACTTTTTACCTCTGGTCATTGCAAGTTCAAAGCCTTTTATAGCCAGGCGTGTTACTTCTTCTTTGGTATAAACACAGTTATCAAAAGCAGTATCTCCTCCATCTTTTCGTCCTTTTTCACCAAAATAAATTCCTCCTGTTAATTCACGTAAAAATACCAGGTCAGTACCTTCAATTCTCTCTCTTTTTAAAGGTGAATTATCAATCAAAGAAGGGAAAGTAAACGTTGGACGCACATTTGCAAACAAGCCTAATTTTTTTCTCATTTTAAGCAAACCCTGTTCTGGTCTTACTTTTGCTGTTGGATCATTGTCAAATCTTGGGTGACCAATAGCTCCAAATAAAACAGCATCTGCTGCTAAACAAATCTCATGTGTTTCATCCGGGTAAGGTTCTCCCACTGCATCAATGGCAGCTGCCCCAGTCAAAGCTGGAGTCCAGTTGATATCATGGTTAAATTTATTTGCAACTGCATCACAAACTTTTACTGCCTGATCAATTACTTCAGGTCCGATACCGTCTCCGGCCAATAGTGCTATGTTTAATTTCATATTTTAATTAAGCTTAAGCCTTAGGCTAAATGCCATAAGTTAAATTTAGTATTCTATTTATTTTTACAGCTTAAAGCATTTTGCTTAAAGCCTATTGCAATTATATTATATTGAGCATTTTTTGTGTTGCCACAATCGCCGAAACCGTTTGATCAGAATCCAGACCTCTTGTTTTAAAAGTTTTTTTGCCTTTTTTCCAGGTAATTACCGTCTCACATAAAGCATCTGATGTAGAACCCGGAGGGATTCTAACCGTATAATCTGTCAGGATTGGCAATTCCATACCTTTACTACCATAAACTTTTCTCAAAGCATTCATAAATGCATCAAACTGACCGTCTCCTTGTGCATGTTCTTCAAACTGTTCCTCCTCAATAGAAACAGATAATGTTGTTGATGGCCGCAAACCTTTGGAATGTGTTAATACATACGAATTCACCTTGATCTTTTCTTCATACAAATTACTGCTCAAAACATCACTAATGATATAAGGAAGATCATCTTGTGTAACCACCTCTTTTTTATCACCCAGTTCAATAATTCTCTGGGTTACTTTGAGTACATCTTCATTGCTTAGATGCAGTCCTAGTTCTTCTAAATTCTTTTGAATATTTGCCTTTCCGGAAGTTTTACCAAGGGCATATTGACGTTTTCTATCAAACCTTTCCGGAATTAAATTATTAAAGTATAAGTTATGCTTACTATCTCCATCTGCATGTATTCCAGCAGTTTGTGTAAATACATTTTCCCCTAATACTGGTTTGTTAACAGGAATTCTGAATCCTGAAAATGTCTCCACCAGTTTACTCACTGAGTAAAGTGCTTTTTCCTTTACGGAAATTTCCACTTCTGGTAAAAAATCATTGATCACTGCAACCACACTTGCCATTGGAGCATTTCCTGCTCTCTCTCCCATTCCGTTCAAAGTAAGATGAATACCATCAACTCCTGCCTTGATCGATTCCAATACATTGGCAACTCCCAGGTCATAATCATTGTGAGCATGAAAATCGA
>VAPK010262533.1_pt1 | contig 25836 bp, 15 predicted proteins | sample 3395031 | NCBI WGS metagenome assembly VAPK01 (sample SAMN08290443, study PRJNA428436) | hydrothermal vent metagenome | isolation source: Deep-sea hydrothermal vent chimney 1 | place: Pacific Ocean: Juan De Fuca Ridge
AATTCCTGGGTATATTTCCTTCTCTTCTTTTTCATGGAACACCTCCTCGTGGAATATAAATCCACTCTTAAGAAAGTGTCCACTAATACCCTACCAGCTCACCGCCGGCGCGGCAAGGCCGGGAAGCAATCCGGCACTCTATATCTTGGCCAGATTCCGGCTGACGGCCAGATTAACCTCCAGGGGAACATCCAGTTCAAAGACGTTTTCCATGGCGCCCTGCAGAAGCTCTCTGGTTGCGTCAATCTCGTTTTCAGGCACCTCCAGGATCAGCTCATCATGAATCTGCAGGATCATCCGCGCTCCGAGCTCCTGCCCGCGGAGGTTTCTGTCAACCTCCAGCATGGCCAGCTTGATGATATCGGCCGCCGTCCCCTGGATAGGGGTATTGATGGCCGTGCGCTCGGCAAACTCGCGCCGGGTCCGATTCCTGCTGTTAATGTCCGGCAGCACCCGGCGCCGGCCGAGAAGCGTGGTCACGTATCCATCCTGCCGGGCCTGTTCGACAATGGCTTCCATAAAATCCTTGACGCCTGCATAATGGGAAAAATATCTGTCGATAAACGTCTGGGCCTCTTTGCGGCTGATATCCAACTGACTGGACAAACCAAAGCTCGACATGCCGTAGACAATACCGAAGTTAATGGTTTTGGCGACCCGCCGCATGGCAGAGGTCACAAGCTGCTGGGCAACGAAAAAGATTTCGGCAGCCGTCAGCCGGTGGATATCCTGACCTTCGCGGAAGGACTTGAGGAGGACCTTGTCCCGGGAATAATGGGCCAGAATCCGCAAATCAATCTGTGAATAATCACCGGAGAGCAGGACATGCCCCGGGGCCGCGACAAAGGCGGAACGGATGCGCTGGCCGTCTTCGCTGCGGACGGGAATATTCTGCAGATTCGGCTTGCTGGAACTCAGGCGGCCGGTGGCCGTGCCGCACTGGTTAAAGGAGGTATGCACCCTGCCGTTCTTCCCTGTTGCCAGGCTGATCAGTTGATCGACATAGGTTGACTTGAGTTTGGCCAGGTTGCGATAGCTGAGAATCAACTGCGGCAGCTCGTGCTGCCGGCTCAATCGCCGCAGCACCTTGACGTCGGTTGAATAGCCGGATTTTGTCTTGCGGCCCCGGGGCAGCTTCAGGTCATCGAACAGGATTTCCGCCAGCTGGCGGGGCGAATTGATATTAAACTCCCGGCCGGCCTGCCGGTAAATGTCCACTTCCAGTTCCGCCAGCTTGCTCCCGAACTCCGCCGACAGGCTGCCCAGGAGATCGGTATCCACGCCTATTCCCGCCCTCTCCATTTCCGCGAGTACCGGCACCAGTGGACACTCCAGGTCCGAAAACAGAGACCACAAGCCCAACTCTTTCAACCGGGGTTCCTGCTGCTCGAAAAGCCGCAAGGCTCCATACACATCTTCACAACTGTAATCCCTGGCAGCCTCCAGGCTCACCCCGGCAAAACTATCTTCCCGCTTATCACCGCCCACAACCTCTGAAAATGAGGTCAACTGCAGGTCCATTTCCCGGCAGAGATCATCAAGTTTATAGATCCGGCGGCCGGGATCTATCAGCCAGGCGCCGATCATGGTGTCATACAGGGGACCGGCCATCCTGATGCCGCCGTTATGCGGACAGGAGAGCACCGCCCAGTCATATTTGAGGTTATGTCCTATTTTGGGCAGGTCGGGATTCTCAAGAAAGGGCCGCAGAAAATCGACGATTTCACTTAGCGGCAGTTGCTGCGGTAAAAGCTGCTTTTCCCGGTCACGGTGGCCGCAGGGGAGATACCAGGCCGTGTCCGTATTTACGCACAGAGAAATCCCTACCAGCCGGGCGGTCAACTGATCCAGCGAGGTGGTTTCGGTATCGACCATCAGGTGGCCGGCCCCGGCAAGCTGCCGGCCGAGTTCCGCAAGCTGCGCACTGCTCTGCACCAGGGTAAACCCCTTGGTCTCCACCTTGCGGGCCGGGACATCGGCCTTGAGCAGGGTAAAAAACTCCAGTTCGGTCAGGAGCTGCCGCAGGGCATCCGGGTCGGGTTTGCGCCGGCGGTAAGCCTCGGGCTGCTCCGGGATCCGGGCCTCGCTGTCGAGCCGGATCAGGTCCCGGGACAAGAACGCATCATCCCGGTGGACGAGCAGGAGCTCCCTGAGCCTGGCCGGCTTCATGCCGTCAACTTCAGCATACAGTTTTTCCAGATTCCCATACCGGTCGATCAGTTTCTGCGCTGTTTTCGGGCCCACCCCCGGCACACCGGGAATATTATCAGCACTGTCTCCGGTCAGGGCGAAGTAATCAAGCAATTGCTCCGGATTCACGCCATACTTCTTTTTCACTGCCGCCGGGTCCATGAGGCGGTCATTCATGGGCTCCCACCGGGACACCGTATCGGAAACGAGCTGCAACAGATCCTTATCGCCGGAAACAATCATCACCCGGCAGCCCCTGGCGGTGAGCTGTTTCGTGACCGAGGCGATCAGGTCATCGGCTTCCAGGTCATCATGCTCCAGGCATAAAATATTGTAGGCCTGCACAATCCTCCGGATATAGGGAATCTGAACCGCAAGATCATCGGGCATGGGCGGCCGGTTTGCCTTGTAGCTGGGGTAAAGGCGATGACGGAAGACCGGCCCCCGGGTATCAAAGGCCACTGCCAGGCAGGACGGATCCCGTTCCCGGAGAATACGGCGCAGAATCGTCGTGAATCCGTAAACAGCATGGGTAGGCAGACCATTCGCTGTACTTAAAGGTGAAATGGCGTGATAGGCCCGGTGAATATAGGCAGTGCCATCTACAAGGTAAATCTCTTCGCATGTCATAGGCTTAATTTTGAAAATTTAAACAGCAACGGCCGACCTGCTTTCATGGAGACTTGCGGCCCTTAAACCAGAAAATTCCATTCTGCTTTTATTTGTCAGACCATATTTCAATCAAGAATATTACCTGAATCCGTGAGCGTTCGAGAATGGTGCAGATGCAAGGCGGCAACGATGTTGATTATCCTGATGGATATCACCTCAAGCCGTCACGGATTCAGGTAATATTCGACAGGCACCTTTTATTACCTCTTGCTGACCAAGATCCAACTGCTCGACCAAGGCCTTAATCCTGAATCGAGCTTCTTGCCCTGCTGTTGCCTTTAGAACTTCAGCCATTTTATCAGCAATTTCTCTCGCCGGCGGTTCCCAACCATAGGCCCCGGCATGCAAACGCATCAGTTTGGCTGTCAAATTCTGCCAATCCTTTGCCGCAAGATCGTGGAGATGGAGGATGTTTACCTGCTGCCAGGCCCGGCCATAATTCTTTTCAAAATAGGAGAATTCCTGTTCCTGCTTGATATAAACCCGTTCATAATCTTCGCTTCGTACCTGCACGAAAAAATCATCTGTAAAGGCAAATATTGGATATATGCCGGAATGAGGAGTTGCGGGCGAAAAGCAATGATCCAGAATCATGTAACTTTTTCGACGAATATTAACAGGCCGCTGGCCGATGGATTCCCCTTCGTCAAAGAGCAGCACCCAACCCTTGAAACCCATATTCTGGAACATCTTGCCCAGGCCGGCAACCGCCTGGAAATATGGTTGCCATCCCTTGCACACCAGGGAGGCCTCTTTATAAAATAAAACCCGGCGATATTTAAGTGCATGACGAAGACGAAACACCGGCAGGCTCTCGCCTTTCAAGGCATTGGCAAGAAGCCAGGGAAACTCACGGGGCCGGAATGTAACATTTTTTTTCAGTCGTTTTTGTTTATTGGAAAGTGAAATATTTTCTTGGGCAAGAGCCGTTAGCACAGACTTGAAGAAATGAGGCATGGACTCAGGGATACACTCCGACGGCCCTGTGCCGTTTTCCGGGCGCACTTTTTGGTCCCCGGCCCATCTTTGCCAGCATTTGACCAGGGTGTCATCGCTGCCCGGAAAACGAATCTGACCGACCAGCGCCCGATAGACCTGGCGGAAGTCATGAAAAGGAATTTCTCTGGGATCAAGGTTGATCAGGCTGGTGACAAATCCCTGTTCAAGAGCACGTTCACGGAGATAGGTCAGGCTGTGAGACTTCCCCTGACCATAAGAGCCGCAGATGCAGAGATGGGATGACTGGTTATGGGAAAGTTGCCGGACACCCTTGTCAAACACCTCGTTCAGCTGCCCCTCACGGGCTGTTAACAGCTGAACTGCAAATGGATCAAAAAGGCCGTCCCGTAAACGCTCCACGGCTCTTCTCAATGTGAAATTATCACTGCTTTCCAGAAGGCTGGAGAAAATATCCGTGGCCATTGCTCAATTATCCCAGCTAGGTTGCAGCTTGTCTATCTTTTCCTGTTCCATCTCCTGCTGACTGCTGACAATATGTTCGGTAAGATTCAGTTTTCTGGCCACATCATCACCCTGTTCCGCCATATCCAGCAAACTGATTATCTGCTTGACAAACAACCTGACTTCACTGAGCAATCCCATCTTTTTCTGATTTGCACAAATGTCCAACAATAATTTATCAGGAACCGAATCAGTGGCATCCCAACGATAGGATATCTGATGAATCTGTCGTAACGATTGCCCCAGCTTGACCAGTTCTTCCGATTTCAAGGGAGTTCGATGGAGGTCAACCAGAACTCCGCGATAATTCAACCGTTGTTCCTGTTGACCAAGGGAGCGAACCCGGCTCCACAGGGCATCGTATGATTTAAAGCCTTTTTCCGACAATAACACATCGGGAATAATGGCAAAAAAGATCTGAAAATAGGACGCCTGCTCAGTGTTGTCGATGAGGAGCCGTACATTCTCATAGGCTGCATTGCGGACAGAGGCAGCCTGAGCAATAACCATCTCCAGTTCATCGAGCAGCAGGACAAGGCCTTTGTGCCCGCAAAAACGTAAAAAACTGTTCAGGGAGTTGAGCATCTGCTTGCTGTTGGCCTTGTTGACCACTTCAAAAAGAGCAAAGGGCTTAAGTGCCCGTTTGGTAACTTTTCCCGCCTCAAACCAATGAAAAATGGTCTCCCGTTTTTCGATACGCTCATCGGGTTGTTCGCCTTCCCGTAAAGGTACAAACCGATTTTTTATCAGGGCGATAAGTCCATTTGCAAAATTAACGTTCATGCCCGGCAGGTTACGTAAGGTCTCGGCCAGGGCGCCAATCTGTTCGTTACCAGGAGGTGTTTCTTCCGGCGCCAGGCTGTCCAGCCACAGGGTAAGGAGGCTGCGAATACCAACCCCTGCAAAATTACCGCGAAGCTGCTGAACAATATTCTGATAAACGGCTTCAAACTTATGAATAGGGACATCACGGGTCAGGACGACAAAAGAAACGGCAAACCCTTGCTGCAGGGCTATGTGGCGAATGACGGACATAAAATGGGTCTTGCCGTCACCGTAATCACCATGAAGAAAACGAACCTTGGCCCCGCCTTCAGCAATATAATTAGCCAGGTCATCCTCAATAAAAGTCAGCCAATTTTCACGGCCTACAGTGAAGAAGTGGACATAATCGGCCGGGACACTTCCCTTGCGCATCTCTTCAATGATGGAACGGGCCTGAAAGGATTTCAAGTCGGCTATTGCTTCTCCTGTCATTATTATTCACTCTCTTGAAATGAAATGGAAGAAATCTGTTTATGCTGGCCCGTACTGTCAAGCAGCCACAGGCAGAAATTACGGCCCGGACTCAGTTTGAAACGCATGTCATGGGAGGTCGTGGTAACACCAGCCTCAAAGCAACGCCACACATCAACACTGAACTGTTCCAGGCTGTACCCGCGAAACTTTCCCTTCTCCATATTGGTGAAAAACACTTTGCTCTGCAAAGAAATTACATATTCCAGGTAAAATCGTTGAATGGGAACAGCAGAACCGGCAGGAAGATTTTCAGCCTTGCACATTCCGGCATAGGTAGCATAGAGGGTTTCAATATATTTCTCCGGCTCAAAAGGCTGGTCATATAATTGTTTTTTCAGCCGCCCCAGGGCCGTTACGATACGACGGGGGTCAATGGATTTCATAACCTTTTTATTGATGATTGTGGTGCGGTCAGAAAAGGCGATCTCCCCGTCAATGCCTTTCAGGATGCTGAAGCGGGGAAAATCAATGGTAATGTCAAGACCGGCCTCCCTGCCGAGTCTGGCCAAATCCTCGACAAATTCCAGCCTGTAACGTTCGACCTTTTCCCGAGCATTTTCCCGCAGACTGTCAAAAAGAGGCTTACACCCGGCCAGCGCCTCTTCCTGTTCCACATTTTCGGCCGGCTTGCTGGCCAACAATTCGTCGAGCTGTAGAAAATCATCGCGCCCTACACAACGAATACACAGTTTCAAAAAATCGGCCAGACGTTGTCTACGGTTCAATTCTTTTTGAAATGGACGAACTACTTCATTAAATTTTTCCTTATTTTCCTGTAAATACGCTTCATTATCCATGTCTTTGGTTCTCTTTTAATTAAGGGGAAGTGCAAAATTGACCTGATGTTTTTTTTTATTTTTTTCTTATGATGGCCTCGTAAAAAGTCATTTTATTTGTCATTCCCGCGCAGGCGGGGGGCCATAATCCCTTAATATTAATGGATTCCCGCCTGCGCGGGAATGACGTTGCAGCCTGGATTCAGGCTTTTTACGAAGTTGTCTCTTATGGAAAATATCAGGTTGGGGAGATGTCGGCAACTCAATTTTTATTTTTACGAGACCACCAACAATCAGCTATTTCCCGGATACTCAAAATACCAGCCATTATCCCGGCAGTACTTGAAAAAATTTTTAAAACAGGCATTGGCCCGGAGTTGTTTTTCCGTTGAGGCAACAGACTCGAAAAACAGTTTGCTGCCGATTATTATTATCTTTTGGCGGGCCCTGGTCAGGACGACGTTGAACCTGTTTGGATTGTTGATAAACTCTGAAAAAACCAGGTCCGGGTCGGAACAGGTAAAGCCAAAGATAATCACGTCTCTTTCTGCGCCCTGCATGCGCTCCACCGTATCGATTACCGGTTGCTTGTCATCTCCGGAAAGATGGGCAAGACAGCCGGCAATGGCGTTATTCTGCGCCCGGTGTGGTGAAAGTATGGCTATTTGATCCGCTTCAACTCCATGATCCCGGAGTAAACGACCTGCAATATCGGCCAGCAGTCGGGCTTCTTCCTCTGCTTCCTGGCTGCAACCCTGATGATTCACTCCCACCAGGACCACAGGTTTTTGGGGATCAATAATATCAGTGAGCAGATCATGGTCGGTAGTGCCTGCCGGCGCCAGCCTGTTGTTACGCCGTGCCGCATCCGGGTAAAGCCGACCGTCATACCAGGTTTGGCTGGGAAAACGGCAAATAATCTCATTCATCCTGTAGGTTACATCCAGCTGCCTGCTTTGGTGCGGGTATCGCTTCAACAAAATTTCCAACACGGAACAACGCATTTCAGCAGCAAAGGATGTCTCCTGTTCATCTTGCTCATGTTTAAAGATTGAAGAGCGAATTATCGGCGGCAGTTGACGGACATCCCCCAGGAAAAGAAAATTTCCCTTGCCATGGATCAGAGAAAGTAAGGCCTGAGGGACCAGGAGCTGAGAGGCCTCATCAAAGATCACCCAGTCAAAGGATGGTGGGGGAGTTGCACTTTCTTCCTTCCTTTGCAGCATGTTGTACAAACCAAACCCGGTGGCCCCGACCAGGAGATAGGGGCTGCCGAAAACCGCCCCTGGATCGTTGCATGGTTCCACCTGCATTGAGTCTTTCCCCGGATCAAACGCTGCTCCCTCCCATTTGTCCCATTTCAGACAACGAACCGGAAAATCAGGCAGCTCATGCCTGTTGACCAGGGTAACCAGCTTGTTTAACACCTGATCAATAGCTTTATGGGTTACAGCGCTCACCGCAATACGCAAAGGGGTTCCCCGACTTTGTGCCTGACGAAAAAGGGCAATGATAATCCAGCCGAGGAGATGGGTCTTGCCGGTTCCCGGCGGGCCGTTGATAAGGCTTAACGCATGCTGGAAAGGTAGTTCCAGGGCCTGTCGTTGGGATAGATTCAAACGGGCCGGGGCTGCCTCGGAATTCAGCCATCCCTGCAACCATTTCTCATCATAATCTTCTCTCTTACGGGTGAACGTACCGCCAAACAGTTCCGTCAGCAGATAATTATTACCGGCAAAGGCCTTTTTCACCACATCAAACAGTTTGGCCGAGTGATAATCTTCCCCGTCTTCCTCCAGGGAATAGGAGACCTTTTTCAATATCCCGGCACCACCCCGGCGGGGATAAAGTGCCACCTCGCCTGTTTTGGTGTCGTAGCCTGCCATCATGACCGGCAGGCCACTTTGGAGATCAGGAACCCCAAGGGGAACCAGTTTGAGAAAATCTCCCGATCTGAATTTTGCCGGAACGCTGCGCCTGTCAGCGCCGTGATCCTCACCATCGCCGGAAAATCGTGAAAAACGATATACGAATTTACCCTCTTCATCAAGGCTGGTGCCGATAAATTGCAGAGGCCCCATGGCCCGGAACCGTTTACAACGCTCGGCCAGGGTTAGTTCCATTAGACCTGCAATATCTTTTTGCCGATACAGTTTTTCAGCCGCTATAAACTCCAGGCAGGCATTGGGCAGGTCTAAATCCGTTTGCTCCAGGAGACGCCACTCATCCTTTTGCCACTGACTTTGCAGGTGAGAATTCAACCATTGCCATAGTTTGAAGACAAGCTCGAGAATAACCTCCATCTCCATTTCAGGGAACCTGTCTTCATGGAAAAGACTCTCCGGAGCAGGCAGTTCAACTTCAGGCATGAGCCCCAGGATGCGATTTAAGGCAAAGAGGGTCACCCTGCCGGGCAGGGGCAGTGAGAAATGGTTGCCAAGCAGTTGTTGCACATCAGTGCAATGGCAATTATTGCCGGGAGCAAACAGTGCTTCCAGCTGCCGGTCATTCATCAGGTCGGCCCGGTTCAGCAACTTCCGCCTTGTCGACCGGTCAAAGAGCAGGATATGTGGGCCGCGGTTATCTTCAATCCCATCATGCCAGAGTTGGGATAACCGGCCGGAAAAATTCTTCCACATCAGGAGTCGCTCGGAATCCGTCCCTGCCGTCCAGGTAAGGGGCTCCAACTCCAGGCCTTTCCTCTGCATGCCCAGTCCGATAGTCTGCACCATACCGGAAACCGGATCGACTATAACGTGGACAATAAAAAGTGTCGAAATATTGGCCGGGAAAAGATCCGTCCTGATTTTCCCTCTATTTTTTCCCTTAATTATAACTGTGTTATGACGAAGGGCCGTCATTGCCCCGAGCAGAGTTTTTTGTTGTCCGGAATTGAACACTGTCCGGATATCCATCTTCTGCTGCAGAGTCTTGATGCCGAGGGCGCGCATTTTCTGCAGAACGCCACGGCTTATCCCCGGAATAAACTGAACGTCCTCTTCGGTTAAGGCCTGCTGATAACAGAACGTAAAACCGGGACAACCGACACAATGTTTCCGGAGATGCCAGGACGTCTCCCATGGCAACATGGCAAGAACGGTTTTAAAGTTTTGCAGAACAGCCTCCATCGAGGCAAGATATGGCTTGAGATCAAAAGCATGACGCTTGGCAAGATCATCATTGCCGGACGGGGTGAGGATAAAGCCGCTGTCAGCTACACGGAGGGGAACATCTGTTCTTTTGTGGCTGTTTTCGATAAGCTGTTGCAGCAGCCATGCGTAAAAAGCCACTTGCCATTTCTGGTAATAGCGGGGCTGGTCACTGCTTTTAATATCACCAACCTGTAATAAAAAATAATTTCCCGCCGCCCCTGCTCTCAACTGAATAAGATCCGGAATACCGACAGCGGATAACGGCAGTTGCTGCGATATCCGGGAAATTACATCAAGACGTAAAACCGGTTGGACAATATAGCGGTTTTCAGCATTTTCCTGTTTGTCTATCTGCTCAAAACAACCAATTGTGTCGTTAAAACGATCGGACACTGACCGCATTCGGCCATCGGTGCCCTCTGGACGAATACTTTTGAAAATTTTGTTCCCACTGTGTAAATGAGCGATAATTTCTTTTTCAAACGCAATCCCCCTTGCACGCCGACGGGCGGAGATTGTATCATCTTCATTCCTTGTTCGGCAGGGCTGCTGCTCCGGGTTTCTGAAAAATTGCAGGCTTAACCAGCGCCCGCATTGTTGATGCCTGAAATATTCGCCGATAATGGTTCCGGTTACAGCGCCAGGCCGGAAAACGGCATCCGGAGAGCAGAGAGGCGGAGATTGACCCGCCCGGCGCTTTCTGTCCCATTTGAGGAGCGGCTCAGACTGACTGGGAATTTCCCGCACCACGTTTTTAGTGATCGCCGATGCCGTCAGAGATAAATTTGCCGGGTCACCTTGTACTATTGCAGAGGTTTTTTCCCGGCAGAGTTTAAAAAAATCAAGTAAACGGCGGTCCCGGATAAAACCGGCAAGTTCAAGGTGGAGAAATTCCTTTGGCAGGGTAGCGCAGAAACCATTAAGGGGAAACATGGCCGCCATCATTTTAAAATGACGGGTAATCCAAAAAGAAAAATCATCATCGTCAAGCGGCAGGGCAAGTTGTTCAAACCTGACCTTAACGGAGCAGACCAGACAGGTCTCATCGGATATCACCTGGATATCCTCTTCCCGGCCGGCAAAGAACTCTTTAATACTCAACGCCAGAATCAGGTTACCGATAGCGCCGATGAATGTGCGGTATTGATATGAGCCGTTTGCCAGGCGGATGACCTCAATACTGTTATCAAGGACCACGGCCCTTGCATCTTTTTCCAGTTCCTGGCGCAGAAGTTCACGGCTGCGTGCAAAGAGACCGGGTATTTTCGGGGTTTCTTTTTCGTCGGTGGATTTCAATACCATGCGCATGGCCCGGGCCACTTCATAGGAGACATGACTGCCTTTGCCCAGCCAGAAAAGTTCTTTGTCATCCAGTCTTCGGGCAGGCTCGGTGACTACCCGTTTGAGCTCACCATCATCAATCCATAAAATTCGCAGACGCCTGCCGGCCAGAAGCACACGATCACCCGGTTTAATTTGCCTGACAACTGATTTCGGAATATCAGCCACCGGCTCATTCCCTGCCAGCAGCTGGTACTGATCTTCATTTTCCGGGAAATTACTCCAGATCCTGTATTCAAGCAGGGCTTGCCAGTATTGGTATCCTCCGCTGTATAAGCCGTTGATCGCAGTTTTCTTCAGCCAGTTTTTTTTGATCAAAGAAGAAAAAATCTTTTGTATTTCCGGCTCTGTCTCTTCATCCGGCCGGCTGGGAAAAAGTTCCTGCAGCGCTGCCAGGGAGAGCCGCTTTTTTTCATAAAGACATGAAATAATCTGTTGACTCAGGACACTGGGCATGTGACCGGACAGGCCTTTTTCCACCCGTCCTTTCTCGGCCAGGCGAAGCAGTGCGAGAAAACGTAACAGTTGTTCTCCGGCCCGGCCGCCCCTGCATATCCCCCAGAAATGGATAGTATCCTGACGGCGATTGGCCCGGCCGATTCGCTGTAAAAATGCGGAAACAGAGTCTGGCGGCTCAAAGAGAAGCACCGCATCAACATCACCAACATCGATACCGAGTTCCAGAGTGCTGGTTGCCACACAAACGGCACGATTTTGCCTGCGGAATCGTTGTTCAACAATTTGCCGTTCCTTGGTATTGAGGTTGGAATAATGGAGCAGGGCCATACCTTTAAAGGACCCCTGCCTGTTCAACAAACCAAAAATTTTATCACAGCGCCCCCGACTGTTGGCAAAAATCAAAATTTTTCGGTATTTCCACTCCCCGGATAGATCAGCCAGCAGGTTGATCAGTTCATCATCATCTTTGAGATGAATAAAGCGGGGATGTATCTGTCGGCGAACATTTTCCGTCAGCAGAACAAAATCCGGTTTAAAATGTAAAAAGCGGCAGACATCAATCGGGTCGGCAATGGTGGCGGACAAGGCAATTTTCTGCAAAGGTTGAGCGATTCGGCGTTCCAGCCGTTGCATGAGATGTGCGAGCTGTCGGCCACGGTATTGATGAACCAAAGGATGCACTTCATCAATGATGATGGTGCGAACGTGCAGAAGAAAGGCCTGTAAATCCTCACGAGCGCTCCCCATCATCACATCCAGTGATTCCGGAGTTGTGAGCATGATATCCGGACGGCCACCACCACCGGATTTCATATCTCCGGTCCGTATGGCCAGGCGAACACTGAGTCGTTCCTTCAACACTCCGGCAAAACGTCGCCGGATATCAAAGGCCAGGGCCCTGGTGGGAACAATATAGAGAGCGGCTTGGCTCCTGTCTGCGGCAATTATTCTTTCCAGGCAAGGGGCCAGCACAGCCTCGGTTTTCCCGGACCCGGTGGCTGACTGGAGAATAAGATCCCTGTTTGCCAGAACAGGCTCAATGGCTTGCTGCTGAATCCTGTGCAGACCGGCAAAAGATCCATAAAAAACTCGGAAGGTATTGGGAAGCTGGAGGAGTGGAGATGTGTCAGATAGAGACATGTGTTTGCCGAGACAACCTATGGCCCAATGCAGCGCGGAGCACAGATTATAAGCTCCTGCACAGCACATGAGTACGAGAAATATGTTAAAATATTTTGTTCATACGTTATTTGATGGTCTCGTAAAAAGTCATTTTATTTGTCATCCTCGCCTACGCGGGAATGACGGTGTGATGAAGATTCAGGGTTTTTACGAGGCCATCATTTTAAAAATGTAGCAAAAAAATCTCGGAGTCAGTCTACGCTTACCTGTTTTTTATGACAGGAATCCAGGAGCAAGGCAATAATACCCTGCCACCTCACTTCTGTCATTCCTTCAATTCCAGAACCGTATTGCACCCGACAATGCCGGGCAGGAAGAGCTGGATGAGTCCCCGGCCAGCCGGGAACTATCTTTTCATCTTTGGTCCGCGTTATTCCAACCAGGCAAACATGCCCCCCCCCCCGGCTGCTACGGCATAAAAAAGCCCCTGCCGGCAAAGCCGACAGGGGCGCAAACGATTTTATTCTTATGGCAGGAATCAGCTTCTCCCGGCACGAACCAAGGTAGCCTGAGGCCCCTTGTCCCCTTCCGCGACGCTGAACATAACCACATCGCCCTCATTCAGATCGTCCATGGAGATATCCTTCAGAGCATTTTCATGAAAAAAAATCTCCTGCTCGTCCGAGGTGACGATAAAGCCATATGATTCATATGGAAAAAGCCGCTTGATAATGCCGGTGCTGTTCCCGTCCAGAACGGCACCATGGGCCTTAATACTTTTATGAGCCTGTTTTTTCCTGACAATCTCCTTGAGCTTCAGGCCAAGGACATCAAAGGCTTCCACCAGCAGCGGATGTACCTTATCGCCCCGCCTTTTCACTACTACCGTATCATTAGGCACAGAGGCAACCACCCGGACTTCATAACCGCCCTCTTTATAGTGAGAGGTGCTTTCGATGGTCACGCGCAGATAAAGAACAAAGTTGGCATAATGACGAACCAGCTTTGCCTTTTCAGCTTCGATTTTTTCCTGCCAGCCCTTACGCATGTCAAAATTTCTTGCTTCAATCTTCAGTTCCATACAGTTCCTCCACTGTTATCCGACGATAGCGGCCCTATGTCGCTATCATAGCCAAACACCTGAATCCGTGACGGCTTTTTAGTTTAACGTTGCATAACGGTTTGGATTTACGTCTTAAATTAAAATTTCCGTGGTGTTTCCAGGGTCTCTGCGCCGCGTACGCTCGTTCACGAATTCAGGAAACATTTATGAGGGAAAGCCCGAACCCCTGAGTCTCTTTGAACTTTGCACCTGCCAGACTATCTCCTGAACTGCTGAGTCGTTGCTCACTCTTTTGTTTAACTATAGGCACAGCAGACCCATCAAATCAAGGGCAAGCACACAATTTCTTGACGATGACAGGTGAAAACGGCTAAAGTAAATTCATGCAACAGCAAGAAACAACAGGGGTTCTTCTCCTGAACCTAGGCGGCCCCGAAAGCCTGGACGAGGTGGAGCCATTCCTCTACAATCTTTTTTCCGACCGGCAGATCATTCGCCTGGGCCCGGCTTTTCTGCAAAAAATCATTGCCCGGCTGATTGCCCGCCGCCGGGCGCCGAAGTCCAGAGAAAACTACCATAAAATCGGCGGCGGCTCCCCCATCAACCGGATCACGGCAGAGCAGGCCAAGGCCCTGGAACAAAAACTCCGGCCTGACGGCCGGTTCATGGTCAGGGTCTGCATGCGCTACCACCCTCCTCTGGCCCGGCAGGTGCTCCGGCAGATGGCGTCCGCCGGCGTCCGCCGTATCATTGGCCTGCCGCTCTATCCGCACTACTCCATTGCCACCACCGGCTCATCATTTTCCGACCTGCACCGGGCGGCCGGGACAATTGAGCCGACGCCGGCCATCGTGGAAATCCGTTCCTGGCCCCGGGACCCGTTGTATATCAACTGCCTGGCCGGGCGGGTCCGGGAAGGACTTGACCGGTTCAACGGCGGCCCGGTACAGGTTGTCTACAGCGCCCACAGTCTACCGAAAAAATTTATCGCCGAGGGCGACCCCTATGTCCGGGAGCTTAAAACGACCATTCAGGCCCTGGAAGAAAAAACCGGTCGACCGGGACGACTCTGCTACCAGAGCCGCAGCGGTCCGGTAGAGTGGCTCGAACCATCCACCCCGGACATGCTGCGCCGGCTGGCTGACCAGGGGTGTCAAAACATCCTGATGATCCCTATCAGTTTTGTATCGGACCATGTCGAGACCATGTACGAAATCGACATGCTCTACAGAGACATGGCGCATAAAATGGGAATACGCCTGGAGTCCATCAGGGCGCTCAATGATGACCCGGAGTTTATCGCCGCCCTGCACGACCTGGTTATCAACGCCGTCAGCCCGTCCTCGGCTGGTTTTCCCGCCAAATAACTGACAGACTCGTAAAAACTCTGAATCTTCATCACGCCGTCATTCCCGCGCGGGCGGTAATCCATTAATATCAACGAACTATGGATCCCCTCCTACGCGAGGATGACGAATAAAATGACTTTTTACTAGTCCATCACAAATGAAAAATTGCGAAGTAATTTTGTGTTGCTGTAAGGTACGGCCGAAGGCGCACAACAACCGCCGCTCTGCAACTGGGCCGCTGGCCGCTACACGGCAGGAACGCCGCAGGACGAGCAGGAGGCCCCTAGGTCTTGACCCGATAACGCCGCATCCTGATGTTCATCAGGATGCCGATGCTGATCAGCGTGGTTAACAGAGATGAACCGCCATAACTGAACAGGGGAAGAGGGATGCCCACCACGGGCAGAAAACCCATGGTCATGAACAGGTTGATGACCGCCTGCCAAAAAATGAGCATCACCAGGCCAAAGGCCAGCAGCACCCCGAATTTGTCACGGGCCGTCATGGCAATATTGATTCCCCAGAGCAGCATAAAAAAATAGCACCCCAAAAAAAATACACTGCCGACAAAACCCCACTCCTCGGCCCATACCGAAAAGGCGAAATCAGTATACCGCTCCGGCAGAAAGTGCAGATGTCCCTGGGTCCCCTCCAGGAACCCCTTGCCGAAAAACCGGCCGCTGCCGACGGCGATCTTGGACTGCATGATCTGGTAGCCGTGGTTCATAGGGTCGCCCTCGGGATGCAGGAAGGTTTCGATCCGTCGGCGCTGGTAGTCCTTGAGCAGAAACTTCCAGCCGATAAAGGCGGCGCCCATGCCGGCTGTTCCCAAAATAGAGATTGTGGACCAGCGCAGCTTGACGAACAGGGTCATGGAAACAAACAGGATAAGAAGCATCAGGGCCGTGCCGAGGTCCGGCTGCATCAGAATAAGGACAAAGGGAACGGCAGTCAGGATTGCCGGCCTGATAATATCGCGGAAACGATAGCCGTCTTCCGGGCCGTGGCTCGAATAATAACCGGCCAGAACGATAACCACCGCCAGCTTGGCCGGCTCCGAGGGCTGCAGATGAAAAAAACCGAGGTTGATCCAGCGCTGGGTCCCGGCAATAGTGTGATGAACAAAAAAATCGGTATAGATCAGCAACAGGATGACAATACCATATAGGATATACCCCAGGGGTACCAACTCCTTATAGTCAAAGGTGACCAGGATGATAATCAGGACATAACCGAAAAGGAGAATATAGAGCTGTTTAAAAAAAATCGGCGAAGGATCAGGGCCGCCGCTCCAGGTTGAACTGAATAGATTGACAAGGGCCATCCCCGAAACCAGCAGGAGAAACAGCACCATCACCCAGTCGAAATCATAAATAAGGCGGCGGTCGAATCGAAGCATGAAATGATTAAAAAGTAAAAGTTAAAAGTGATGGTCTCGTAAAAAACCTGAATCTTCATCACACCGTCATTCCCGCGCCGGCGGGAATCCAGTAATATTAACGGATTATGGATCCCCGCCTACGCGAGGATGACAAATAAAATGACTTTTTACGAGATCATCAAAGTTAAAAGTTGAACAACCGTAACGATGCAACACCTCAATCTGTCTGAATCCGGCCGCCCCGTCCCGGCAACATAACAAAGGCCAGGTTCCCGGTTTTTTTCAGGCGATCCTTAAAATACGCCTTCAAGACGGCCCTGGCCACCGGGGCGGCGGCCGAACCGCCATGCATACCATGCTCAACCAGAACGGTGACCGCAATTTCAGGGTGTTCCGCCGGGGCGAAACAGGTAAACCAGGCGTGGTCGCGATATTTATAAGGAATATTCTCTTCTTTTATATGTCTGAACAGCCGGAGCCGTACAACCTGGGCCGTGCCTGTTTTACCGGCAACGGTTATCCCTGGAAGCCGTGCAGCCCGGCCTGTTCCATGACGACTATTGACCGCCTCGACCATTCCTTCCCGGATAATTTTCAGATTGGCGGACTGTCCTACGAGCCGGCCGGAAACATGCGGCTCGAACTGTTTTACCAAGCGGCCGGACGGATCACGAATACTCTCGATCAGGCTCGGTTTATACAGAGTGCCGCCATTGGCTATGGTCGCCGTCATCATACAGATCTGCAACGGCGTAACCAGGTCGAAGCCTTGACCAATGGCAGCGATCAGGGTTTCTCCCTCCCGCCAGGGCTTGTTGTAGCGGCGCATTTTCCAGGCCGCCGTCGGTACTAGGCCGGGCTTCTCGCCCTGCATTTCCACCCCGGTCTTTCGACCAAATCCGAGTTTCCTGGCATAAATGGCCAGCCGGTCAACCCCCAGGAGCTGCCCCACATGATAGAAGTAGATGTCACAGGATTGGGCCAGTGCCTGTATCAGGTTAAGCGCACCATGACCGGAATGTTTCCAGCCGTGAAAGATCCTGTTGCCCAAGCGGTAGTAACCGGGGCAATAAAAAACGGTATTCGGGGTAATGACCCCTTCGGCAAGTCCAGCCAACGCGGTAACCAGCTTATAGGTCGAGCCCGGCGGATACTGACCCTGGACAACCTTGTTAATCAGGGGATGCCGGGGATTGTCAAGCATGGCCTGCCACGCCTTGTACGATATACCGCCGACAAATTCATCCAGCTGCAACGCGGGGGCGCTGGCGGACACCAGCAAACGACCGCTGTTGACCTCAACCACTACCACGGCTCCGGCCTTGTCCTGCGCCGCCATGGTATCTTCGGCCACGCGTTGCAAATTCATATTAAGGGTCAGCTTCAAGTCATCACCGGGCAGAGGCTCAATGCCCTTGAGATATTTCTGCTCAAAACCAAGGGCATTGACCTCCATGTACTCGCGGCCCTTTTCTCCCCGCAGATCCTTGTCCAGCAGCCGCTCCAGGCCCATCTTTCCGACCAGATCTCCGCCCTGGTATACCCCCGGAGCAGAGGCCTTCAATTCCCGCTCATTGATCTCGCCCAGATAACCGATGACATGCGAAGCGAGATTCCCATAATGGTAGACTCGCCGCGGGACGACCTCAATCCTGATCCCGGGAAGTTCCAGGCGGTTGTTTTCGATAAAGGCCACCTTATCCCAGTCAATATCCTCCGCCAGCCTGATGGGAATGTGTCCGGGAGAACCGGCCATTTTGCGAATCCGCGCCAGCAAAACCGAAACATCCTCGCCCAGGATGGCAGCCATTTTCTTGAGCAGTTCATAGTTAAGTCCTCTATCCTCGCGGTTCAGGACGACATTGAAGGACGGCCGGTTGGTGACGATCGCCCGGCCGTTGCAGTCGAAAATATTACCCCGCGGCGGGACGACCTCAACATAACGCACCCGGTTATTGTCGGCCAGTTGTCGATACTTGTCACCCTGTTGAATCTGCAGGTACCAAAGCCGGGACACGAGAACTGCGAAAAAGAAAATAAGCACAACGGCGGACGAGAGAACCCGCTTTTTAAAAAAATCAAGCTCAGCATCATCATGAGGGCTGATAAGGGTCATGTCGACGTCTATGTTCCGAGCCGGCCGGCGGGCCTGATTTGCTCTTTTTTCCCGGCGCTTCCATATATTTTTCATGCCGAGTCCTTCCTACCTGTAGCGATTACCGGATCGAGCCCGCATTATCTTGAATGAGGAAAAACTGCGGCAAAGACGTTGATTTACGAACTCGAAAAAACGAAACAGGGGGACGGCAAGAAAAACGATGAGCAGAGCTCTGAGAAACATTTCCGGCCATGACCAGGGCACAAGGGTCCCGGGATTCAGGAAATCCAGGATCACAAAAACAATCCTGCACACAACCAGGTAGCTGACCCCGACCAGGGGAATCTGGTACAGGGGCTCACGGACCGGCATCTTGATCGACATGAACCTGAGAAGAAAAAAGGCCCCGACACAAATAAACGGATAGGTCCCGAGAATGACGCCGGAAACTGTATCCAACATCCAGCCGAGCGGCAGAATAATCAGCAGAGCCCGCAGCAGGTCAAACCGGTATGCCAGGTAAGCGACCAGGATATAGTACAGATCAGGTGACGCCACCCACAGAGGGTTCAACATAAGGACCGTGGCCTGCAGAACAACCAGGAACAGACCCAAGATAATAAATACGATAACGACCATGCTTACTCGGCAAAAGACCTTTTATGCTCAAGAATCTCTACGTCTTCCAGGGTCAGGAAATCCACCGCCGGAGTGACCCCTATCTCCAGGAACATGCCACGCGGTTTTTTGACAACACTGGTAACAACCCCCACTGGCAAACCGGTCGGAAAAAGACCGCCATAGCCTGCGGTAACGATATAATCTCCCTTCTTGACGTCAACTGTTTTCTGGACATAGTCCAACTTGTAGGTAAGCGAGCCCGTACCTTTGAGAATCCCGCGAACCCGGGATTTCTGAAGCAAGACATCGAGGGCACTGCTGGGCGCGATAGCCAGCAAGACCTTGGCATAGTTGGGAGACGCAGCAAAAATCTGCCCCACGATCCCGGCGTCGGTGACCACCGGCATACCTTTCATGACCCCGTCACTGGTACCACGATCGATCACCACGGTCCGAAACCAGAGAGACGGGTCCTTGCCAACAACCTGGGCCGAGACCATGGGCAGGTTTGTTTTCTCTTTGAAAGCGAGAAGCTTACGCAACCGGACATTGGTCGCCACGGCCTCCCGGTTCCGATAGGCGGCGGCACGACACGACTGCAATTCAGCCCAGAGGCGTTTATTCTCCTCACGGACATGAACAAGCGCGAGATACTTATCTGTAAATTTGGAGAAATAGCGTGTTGTCCCGGAAAACACTTTCAGGAACGGTCCGGTTGTTTCAAAGGCCAGTTTGTGAAAGGTCCCGAATTTCTGACTGCCCAGCGTGGAAACGAGGAAAATCAGGGCCATGGTCAGGAGTAACCCTGCAAGCAAAACCAGCCGGAATGTTCTGAAACGGCGACTGCTCTTTCTGGTGCCCCTTTTTCTCATAGGGTCATCACTCTGACAGGAAAAAATGGATTAAGCAAAACAGACGAACTGTGCGGACCCAGTCAAGGCAGGCATCCGGATCAGTCAATGGCAATCTCTTTGAGAATCTCGATATTATCAAGGGCCTGTCCCGATCCAAGCACCACCGACGAAAGTGGATCATCAGCAACAATAATCGGCATGCCGGTTTCTTCGCCAAGCAGTTTGTCCAGATTTTTCAAAAGTGCGCCGCCACCGGTCAGGACAATTCCCTGGTCAACGATATCGGCGGACAGTTCAGGCGGAGTTACCTCCAGTGCGACCCGAACGGCCTCAACAATAACATCGACCTGCTCGGCAATGGCCGCCTGGATTTCCTTGGACGATATGGCCATGGTTTTCGGGACACCGGAGACAAGATCCCTGCCCTTGATCTCCATGGTCTCATACGGCTCTTCCGGTTTCACGTTGCCGATGGTGGTCTTGATCATTTCCGCTGTACGTTCACCGATGGCCAGATTATGTTTGCGTTTAATGTACTGTAGAATAGCCGCGTCCATCTTGTCTCCGGCCACCCGGACCGACCGGGCATAAACGATCCCGGCCAGGGAAATTACAGCCACTTCCGTGGTCCCGCCGCCGATATCAATAATCATGTTGGCGGTTGGCTCGGTAATCGGCAAACCGGCGCCGATAGCCGCCGCCATCGGTTCTTCAATGAGATAGACCTCCCTGGCACCTGCCGATTCCGCCGATTCGCGCACCGCCCTTTTTTCCACCTGGGTAATGCCGGACGGCACGGAAATAATGATCCGGGGGTGGACCAGGGTCCGCCGGTTGTGTACCTTGTTGATAAAATAACGGAGCATGGCCTCGGTGACCTCGAAGTCGGCGATGACGCCATCCTTCATGGGCCTGATGGCCTCGATATTACCGGGAGTCTTGCCGAGCATCTCCTTGGCTTCCTTGCCGACAGCCAGGACCCTGCTGCCCCGCCGATCTCGCCGAACGGCGACCACCGACGGTTCTCTGAGCACAATTCCCTTGCCTTTAACATACAGGACCGTATTTGCGGTTCCCAGATCAATGGCCAGATCGTTGGACATCCAGCCAAACAAAAAATTAAACGGAGAAAACATCCGACGTCACCCCTGGAAGAAATTCAAAAATAGGAAAATAGTGCTCACAAGACATCAAACTATCCTGGATATAGAAAAATATTATATTCTACCAACAACCAATTAAATTGGCAACGCATACCCTGCTCAAAAATGAAAAATCAATGAATATACTTGACAGGCTGACAGAAAGAATGGTATCTGAGGCGAGTCAGTTCACGGATGGGGCTATAGCTCAGCTGGGAGAGCGCTTGAATGGCATTCAAGAGGTCAGCGGTTCGATCCCGCTTAGCTCCACCAACCCGTCTGACCTGCCTGTTTGCATCTACCGCCCCCTGGAAGATGCGGTAGGGTCCGGGCGGTCCAGGTTCCCTTTTTTTTTAATCTTCCGTGTTCTTCAAGGCACCACGTATCGCCAGGGCGTATGGATGATGCTTTTTCAAAAAATCCGGCAGATTACGGCACGCCTTGCGCGCATCTTCGATCGTGTCATAGAGCCCGTAAAAAACAAACTGCATCGGGGGCGAGGTCTTGCTCAGGATATAAAGATTATCTTTAATCGTGTAATAATCATCCCGCACAAGGATGTTCTCGAGATTCGACTTGGCCTGTTCTGAGGAGAGCATCATCAGTTGAATCGTGAATCCACCCCGATAAGCCCAAGCCAGCCATCTTGCACTGGCCCGCATGCGCGCCTCGTATAACTTGTGGCCGTTCCTGCCAGCCGCTGATACTGTTTTTTTTCTTTTTCCAACAACCGACGCGATTTTCCGGCCAGGTTCATTAGCAGATTTTTGTGCTGCCTCCTCCAGACTCTTTACCGGCCTTACAGGCTTTATCTGCTCCACCTGCTGCCGGTGAATAACAGCAGGGGCCTTCTCCTTTCTCCCGCCGGGCCAGACGGCGACAAGCAACAGGAAGACCAGGAGCGCCGCTCCTCCGGCCAGCCACATTTTGTGCTGCGGCGCAACCCCGGATAAAGAAAAAAATCGGGGCGGCACCATCTTTTCAGCAGGGAACCGGGAGTTGACATGCCCTGATAAAACTAAAAGCGTATCTTCCGTACAGGCTTGCCGCAGGGCATCTTCGGCCAGAATGTTCGTCAGACGCATGTTCCCCATCGCGGCCTGATAAATCCTCATGACCGCCTCTGCAGCAAAGATCCTGCCATGCTTTGTCTCCGAAAACCCGGCGGTCACAAGCCGGAAAGACAAATATCTGCCCGTCTCTTCCAAAGACAACGGCTCAAGCGAATAGCCGGCATTGACATCGACAGCGGAGCAGTAAACCGCCAGTCGCTTAAAATTGGCATCAAAGCCGGGACGGCCGATAAAAAGAAGATGCAGGACACCGGCCGTACCCGCATCGCAGGCCATGCGGACCAGCCGTTCCAGGGTGGCCATAAAAAGTTTCTCCGCCTCGTCAATAATCAGCAGAACCTTGCGCTGCCGTTCCTTGCGGCGGGCGAGCTGCCCGCGTAACTCATCCGTCAGAGTCTGCGATGTAACATCGGCGGCTGGACTCATGCCGAGGTCCAGGCAAACGGCATGCAGCAGATCTTCGAATGAACCGACGGGATTATCAAGGCTGACGATATCGTAGCCAGCCGGCAGTTTACAGGTAAGCAGCAGGCCGAAAAGTGTTTTCCCGGTCCCTTCGCGGCCGATCAGCCTGTAGAGCGGTTTTCCTCCTTCAATATCCCGCACCAGTGCAAGCATGATATCAACCCGGCCGGCTTCCGGGAAAAAAAATGCCGGATCGGGCTCCTCCCGGAACGGAGATTTATTCAGATGGAAATGGTCAAGATACATTGTCCGCTCGATCAGTGTCCTGTGATTTTCAACGATTAGCCGTGTTGTTTGCAGTGATAGTCAGGCAATTATCTAATAATTGACAAGTCATGTAAACATATTTTTCCTGATATCGATTCTTTTTCAAACTTTGCCCCGGGCGTATCTTGCAAGCGATACAGCTTTTTTATCGACAGACCCAAAAAAATCCAAAAGAGCAAAAATGACCCGCCCCTGGAATTCCCTTGTACAGAACACTCATCCTGCGTTATAATTTATAGATCAACACAGACATTTCCACCAGGCCCGGGTCATGTTTCGACCCGTTATGTTCATATCATCCTCATCCGGGAGTCTGTCATGCCATCTCACCAAATCTGTGATCTCCGGACCGCCGACGTGCTGGAACCATGCACCATTATCATCTTCGGGGCGTCAGGCGACCTGACCAGCCGCAAACTCATCCCCGCACTCTATTCCATGTTTATCCAGGACCGAATGCCCACGCCCGTTACCATTGTCGGGTGCAGCCGTACAGAGATGAACGACGAGGTATTCAGAAAAAAATTGCTGGCCGGTTACCGGAAAACGGAGATGGATCTGACGCGCTGGCACGAATTTGCCGCCGGTCTCCACTACCGGACCATTACCTATGACACGGCAAGCTTTCAACAGCTTGCCGGCTATCTGCGGCAACTCGACCAGAAAACACAGACAAAAGGCAACCGCATCTTTGACTTGTCGGTCCCGCCGCGACTGTATTCCATTATTGCCACGCTTCTCGGGCAATCAGGGCTTGCCGAAGAGCAGAGCCACGACAATGGCTGGGCCAGGATCATTGTTGAAAAGCCCTTTGGCCGCGACCTTCAGTCAGCCATTGAACTGAACGCCACCCTGCATCAGTATTTCCAGGAGGAACAAATCTTCAGAATTGATCACTATCTTGCCAAGGAAACCGTACAGAATACGCTCATTTTCCGTTTTGCCAACAGCATCTTCGAGCCTCTCTGGAACAGAAATCATATCGACTTTGTCGGTGTTGTTGCCGCAGAAGAGCTCGGAGTCGGCAGTCGTGCCGGCTATTACGAGACATCCGGTGTGTTGCGCGACATGTTCCAGAACCACCTGATGCAGCTACTGGTCATGACCGCCATGGAACCTCCCTGGAATTTTACGGCCGATGCGGTTCAGGACGAGAAGGCCAAGGTCATCCGGTCCCTCCGGCAATTCAGCGCGAAAGAGGGCAGCCGAATCTGCCTGGGGCAGTACAGCGCCGGCAGCAATCAGGGCGCCCCCCTGATCGGATACCGGTCGGAACCGGGGGTGAAACCTGACTCTCTGACCCCGACCTTTGCCCTGATGGAGGTCTACATTGATAACTGGCGCTGGCACAACGTTCCCTTTTATCTTATCTCCGGCAAGCGACTGCTCCGCAAGGAAACAAAAATCGTCATCCAGTTCAAGGAGGTGCCGACCCGACTGTTCCGGGAGGTCCTGGGCGAAACCATCCATGCCAACCGTTTAATCATCGAGACCTACCCGGATGAAGCCATTCGGCTGACTTTCCTGACCAAAACTCCGGGAACCCGCATGTGTATGCGCCCCATGACCATGGATTTTGCCTACCGCGAGCATTACAAGGGAGCGACGCTGGACGCCTATGCCCGGGTCCTGCTCGATTGCATGGAGGGAGATCACATGCTCTTCTGGCGCGAGGACGGCATTGAGCTCTCCTGGGCTTTTCTGGACCCGATTCTCCGTGAATGCGAGGAATGCCGTGCCCACGATCAACATCTCCACTCCTACCCGGCCGGGACCTGGGGACCGGAACCGGCTCGAAAAACAGTGGGCCTGCTGCTGGACGATTAACCGATACAACCTTGTGCGTTGTGCACCGAAAAGTTTTCCATGCCGGGCCGACCGTTGCACTACCGGGGAGAATCTGTTTCTTGCCTGGAGGCATCCATTCCTGCCGGCATCCAAGCCCTGACCAATGCCTGTTTTCCAGCTCAACAACGACATTATGTTTCCACCGCCCGAAATGGCCGAGCCAAACGGCCTGCTCGCCGTCGGCGGAGACCTGTCGGCACCGCGACTCCTCGAAGCTTATCGTCTGGGCATTTTTCCCTGGTACGGGGAAGAAGAACCTCTGCTCTGGTGGTCGCCGGCCCCCAGGCTTGTCCTTTTCCCCCATGAATTTCACCTGCCGAAACGTCTTGCCCGGACGATTCGGCAACAGATTTTCACCATCACCGCAGACACATCATTCGCCGGAATAATCAAAAGTTGCGCCCGGATTCGCAGGCGAAAAGGGGAAGGGACCTGGATCACCATGGAAATGCAGCAGGCCTACTCCCACCTGCATGAACTTGGTTTTGCCCACAGCATTGAATGCCGGTATGACGGCAAAGTTGTCGGGGGGCTGTACGGGGTTGCCCTGGGTCAGGTTTTTTTCGGCGAATCCATGTTCAGCCGGAAAACAGATTCATCCAAAGTGGCCTTGAACGCCCTGATCTCACACGCCCTGAAAACGGGCATAAAATTAATTGACTGCCAGATGACGACCGAACATCTTCTCAAATTCGGGGCGCGGGAAATATCAAGAGGGCATTTGCAAAAATTGCTGCATCGCTACATAACAAAAACAGTGCCGCAAAAAAAATGGCGCCTGCGTTGAACCGATAAGGAGGGGGAACGATTCAGCAGGCGCCAGCCGGAAAGAGGAGGGTCGTCATTCTTCTCCATGCAGCAGTCAAACGGTTAACCGTCCGGCTGCTCACACGTCCGTCTTTTGCAAGCGAACCGAAATGATGTCCATTCCTTCCGTCCAGGAAACCACGGATTAACAATGATTTCTATTTTTTATATAAAACTCCCCTTTTCAAGGAGCCATGTTTGTGAAAAGAACAAATTCATAAGTACATCGCTGATGTATAACTTTTACAAATGAAGTTTCCTGATTTTATTTTTATGATAAATTTGTTTACTCGTTGCTCAACTTTCTGACTTGGCTTATCTAACTGAATATCCATTCTAAACGGCTACTAAGTTGCCGATTAATTGCCGATTGTACTTTCATAAAGTACAGATCAT
>VAPK010225250.1_pt1 | contig 25780 bp, 24 predicted proteins | sample 3395031 | NCBI WGS metagenome assembly VAPK01 (sample SAMN08290443, study PRJNA428436) | hydrothermal vent metagenome | isolation source: Deep-sea hydrothermal vent chimney 1 | place: Pacific Ocean: Juan De Fuca Ridge
ACCTTCATTTGTTAATTCTCCTACCTGGGAAAGAAGATCACGACTCCAATATGCCAATCGAGCTCTTTTTGGTTGGTCTTTTCCTCCGATTCCAAGTTTGCCAGGATCACGGACTTTAGCATTTACTAATTTTTTAGCTTCGATGATAAATAATAGAGTTGCCGCTACAGATATACTAAAACTTTCCATCAACCTCTTTGGGCTTTCGAGTTTTAAATAGTCTCTTTCCCCTAACACTTCACGTAGCCAAGGCATAGAGGAAAAAAAATTAGTTAATGTGTAAGGCTCTGCTTTATCAGCTACAGATGGCATTGAACTATTCACTAACAAGTCCAAATAATTTAATGCATTACTATTAATATAGTCCCCGTACATTCCTTCCTTAATCAGCCTAATTAATTCGGCCATACCACTAGATTGAGACTTTATCTTTCTGCTATTGACACGAAATACCTCATAATTTTTTAACAACATAAAACGATTATCGTCATCTATCTCCAGCTTACCAAACCATTCAAAGAAATAGTTAATATGATATTCATAATGTCGTTTTGATAAATCTGCCAAACCTTTGTACCAATCAGAGTCCATAGCATTTACTATTGCCTTATATATATGTGTCGCATCAATGTGTTTATTATTAAACTCTATTACTTTGCCTCTTAATTCAATTCTCACAAGAACTATATCAAGGGCGGAAATCTGATTTGAAAATCCTAAATCAAACTCACTAGGATCATCACCAAAAACTGGAGTAATTTCATTATTTATAAAATCATTCATTAACGAATCTCTTCTATTGTTAACATTTGTTCACGCAGCCGAATGTAAGCCTTCGTTGTTCTAGATGAGGTTTTGTGCCCTAAACGCTCACCTACCACAAGCAATGCAGCGCTTTCCGACCGAGTTTCCCTACCTTCATCATCAAATAACTCATCATGATACAATTCTGTAGCAAAACTATGACGCAGATCGTGATAGCTCAAGACCTGATCAAGATGCGTTAGCTTTTTCTTTAAATTACGAAACGAAGTAGAGGCCTGCCCTTTACTAATGGGCAATCCTTTGCCTGCATTATCAACCCTAACGAACAGGGTGTTACAGCTTCTACCAGATTCCTTCATTATTTTTTGCCTTTCAGTCTCGTAATAATTTTTCATAGCAGTTAGTAATTCTCGATCAAAATAAATTTTTCGAGTGCGCCCGCCCTTCGTGTATTTCCCATTCAAAACATATTCAAAACTTTGTTTTTGACTTTTACTTTCTATCTCATAAAACAGAACCAATAGACCAGAGTTTATTTTTCCTTTCGCTTTGTGCTTACCCAACACTAATCCAGTGTTTTCCTCAGAACGTAACCCTATCTCATAACCCATCCTCATGATTAGCTTGTCACGTTTGCTCCTACTAGCTTGCAATAATAAATTACGATCAACTCGGCTTATGTAATTGATTTTTTTAGTCCGAGTGTCTTTTTCAGCCATATATTGACGAGTTTTTCTATTTATGTTTGTGAGTAACTCTCCTTTGATATTAAATTCTTGAAGGAAATTAAAATACGAGGATATTGCAGCCTGATGTGCGGTGAGAGATTTGTAGGATTGGAGATGCTCTGGCAGATAGCCATTTAGATATTCGTTAAGAAATTTACTTGTGATCAAATGTGTATTATGAACACTTAGTGTAACATTATGATGTTGAGGATTATTAATGTATCTAAGCAGATTAAAAAAATGACCTATATAATTTTCAATCGTATTATCTGAGACCATTTTCGCCTCAAATGTTTTTTTTATGGATTTAGCTTTTCTTTTTATTCTACTAGAGTAAAACGTCCCTTCTGTATGCCAGCGGTAAACAGATTGTGTATTAGAAAGGTGCAACGTCCATAACATCGGCAAAAAAATGATTTTACCTTCATCATCAAGAAATAACTCCAGTTTATCAATGCGAGTATCATCAATAATAATGTCTGTAAGAGCAACACGATTCATATTTACCAGCCTGTCAAATAATGAAAAAACACTTTCAAACTAACAAAGCGCCTAAATAATTGCAAAGTGGAGTGGGGGCCTGAAAGAAATTGATAAATAAAAAATGAACAGCTCCTATGGAAACGGCTAATTTTTTATCTTTTTTTAAATAAATAGAATTGCCTTAAACAGGAAAGAGTTAAATTGGATATTCTTTCGTAAAATGAGCCTCTATCAACCCGACGGTCAGTAATGAGGGTTTTCCTGAATTTGTTAGACACCTAAAGGAGGGTATTGCTCTGGTAAAATGAAAGTAAGTTAGAGGAATGTAGTTACGTATAGAAACCCCCAGCCCCAAACTCTGAAGTAATACAACAATATAACTTTTTGGATAGCTATTAGCTAAGCTAAATGTCCTTATATTTCTCCACCTGTTGAAAAACGAATGTTAATATCGAAAAGGAAAATACATTTATACAATGCTTTCAATTAGTATTCCCAAGGACATCATGCCCTAGACTAATATATCAACACTTTAAAGACCCTCAAATAATAGAAAATAAAACTAGCCCACTATAGCAGTCGATCTAAAGAAAATAGCTAATGTTTTTTACTGTAATATCTAGGTCACTATAATACCGGTATTCGGTGGTATTTCTGGCTGAAATAAAACAACGTGAAACAAGGCTTATACCACTTCGTTTTGTTCGCTCTGCGAATTTAGCTTTTCCATTTTCAATTCTTTAATTTTTCTGGTTAACGTATTACGCCCTAAACCAAGTAATTTAGCTGCTTCCTGACGCCGCCCGCCAGTATGTTTCAGCGCCACTTCAATCATCAAGCGTTCGAACGTCGGCATCGCAGCTTGAAGAATGGCTTGCTCACCGCGATTCAAGCATGCCTCTGCCCACTTTTGCAACGCACTCTCCCAGTCATCACTGCATCCACCAGAATGTGGCTCAGAACGAATCTCGGTAGGTAAGTCTTCAATATAAATTTCCCGCCCGGAGGCCATGACCGTTAACCAGCGACTGGTATTTTCCAATTGGCGCACATTACCCGGCCAATCTAAGCGACACAGGTAGGCTTCTGTTTCCGGCTTTAACACTTTCGACTCAACACTGAGTTCTTTCGCCGCGGCCGATAAAAAATGGCGTAACAATGGTGGAATATCTTCACGACGCTCACGCAGCGAAGGAATATTAATCCGAATCACATTTAAACGATGGAATAAATCTTCACGAAATTCACCTTGTTTAACACGTTGCTCTAAGTCCTGATGGGTCGCCGCAATAATTCTAACATTGACGTTAACCGACTCAAGTCCACCAACACGGTAAAATTCACCTAAAGATAACACCCTTAACAAGCGAGTTTGCAAATCCGCGGGCATATCACCTATTTCGTCTAAAAATAACGTACCACCATCGGCTTGCTCAAAACGCCCTCGTCGTAAATTTTGTGCACCAGTAAAAGCACCACGTTCATGACCAAACAATTCTGACTCTAACAAATCACGCGGAATCGCCGCCGTATTAATCGCGATAAAGGATTTATTCGCTCGCGGACTATGCTCATGTAATGCTTTAGCAACTAACTCTTTACCAGTACCCGATTCACCATTAATCAACACCGTAATATGCGAACGAGACAAACGACCGATAGCTCGAAACACTTCCTGCATAGCAGGTGCTTCACCGATAATTTCTGGGGTCGATTCAATTTGAATCGTGTTAGCTTCGATATCATCGTACTGTTGCCTTCGGTAATCAATCGCCCTTTTCGCTAATTCAATGGCCTCATCAACATCAAAAGGTTTCGGTAAATATTCAAAAGCCCCCCCTTGATAGGCAGCAACAGCACTATCTAAATCTGAATGGGCGGTCATAATAATCACAGGTAAATCTGGATAAATTTCGGTAATCGTTCCCAGCAAATCCAACCCGTTGAGTTCCGGCATGCGAATATCTGAAATGATGGCATCAGGTTGGTGTTCACTCAACCGGTCCATAATATGTTTAGCACTCGCAAACGTTTCAACGTCAATATCCGCTTGTTTTAGTGCCCGCTCCAATACCCATCGAATGGATCGATCGTCATCAATTACCCAAATACTTTCCTTATTCCCCATCATATAAGCCTCCCTGTTGGTGTGCTTGTTCACTGCTTGCTTGAAAGGGAAGTAACAATGTAAAAATTGTTTCTCCTGGCATACTCGAACATTCGATCACACCACCATGCTGATTGATGAGTGTTTGAGCAATGGATAAGCCTAAACCGGTACCATCGGCACGCCCGGTTACCATCGGATAGAAAATTTGTTCAATCACATCCACTGGAATACCTGGGCCATTATCAATCACATCAATCCTCACCACTAACCGGTGACACTTTTGGCCAATAGTAAACTGTCGTTGAGTTCGTGATCTTAAGATGATTTCACCTTTACCACTGATCGCCTGACTGGCATTTCTGACAATATTGAGTATGGCCTGTATCAGTTGATCTTGATCACCATAAATGTCAGGGATACTCGGGTCATAGTCCCGAGTGATTAATAAATCAGGCGGTGATTCTACCTGAACGAGTTGACGAACACGCTCCAAAACTTCATGGATATTAACGCAGCGTTTTTTAGGCAATTGACTCGGGCCCAGCATATGGTTGACTAATTTTTGTAATCGGTCGGCTTCACCGATAATCACCTGGGTATATTCTTTTAGGCCAGCATTGGGTAATTCACGCTCTAATAATTGAGCCGCACCTCGCAATCCACCTAACGGGTTTTTAACTTCATGAGCTAAGCCACGCAAGGCATTTTTCATGGCATTTTGCTGTGCTCGCAACCCTTCTTCCCTTGCAATGCGCAGTAACCGATCAACTTGACGAATTTCTATCAATAATTCACCATTTCGCTGACTAGGGCTAAGCGGCGTAACGGCACAATCCACTTTGATCGTTTTGCTTGAATGCAGAAGTCGCAATTCTAATTCCCGTTCAGTAAACGCTTGACCTTCCTCAAAACCTAATTTTAGGGCATTCATAAGGCCGGGTGACTCTCGAAATAGTTCACGAATATCCGTTTCTATAATTTGCTTTAAACTGGCCCCTAGCATAGCTTCACCAGCGGGATTAATGAATTTCACCTTATACTCATCATTGACCAAAATAACCGACGAAGTTAAATTCTCGATAATGACATGACCAAGATGGCTCAGAACTTTTTTATCATTTTCCATGTGCATTTTTAAGGCAAAGCAAGAACTAATCCAATGACATACAGACTTGGCAAAGAAAACTCAATCTTACAAAAACATTACATATCAAACAGATAAAATGATAAGGGCGAAGACGAGAAAGATAAAGAGATAAGGATTTTCAGTCAGCCTAAAAGACACACCGCCCTAGTATGGTGCAACGATTGATTGGTATGTATTTAATGGGCTAACTACCTATTGAAAAAAAATCGAGAAGCTCTTTTCATGTGAAAGATGACTGTTTTTGTACGCATCAGCCGCAAAGACAGAGATCGATCAACCACTTCGACACGGACGGTATGGCTCCCCCGGTCAATATTCGGTAAGGTAACCACATCACCTGTCCAAGCCCCTTTAACCCGAACCCCATCTAAATAGACAAAGAGGCGATGATTCAGTTTGGTTTGCAATTTGGGTTTGATCGCTATTTTCAACGTGAGATTACCGCTATTATCACGAATGACACTATCATTACTTGGCGATACGAGATCAAACTGCTTATATCCGGTGAATTTGGGTTTCTCTTTTTTAGGCACATCTTTTGATGCCGCCGTTTTTTTCGATTTTTTATCAACTTTTCGCTGTTTTTTTTCTCCTTTTGCGGGGGGAGGCAAATTTAATTTTTCTGCATTGGGCGTATATTTATCCGTAAAAACAACATTACCTTCTTTATCAATATATTTATAAACTTCCGCTCCAGCCGACAGAGAAAATAACCCAATAGGGAAAGCCAGAAGAACACAAATGATCCGCCTAAAATTAAACATAGTCCTGTCCATCCCACCTGATAAAAGCAAAAAACGCCCCATATAGGGCGTTTATCGTCCTCAATCAGGATCATCTTAAACTACAGACTGTAATACATGTCAAACTCAACCGGATGGGTGGTCATGCGCATACGAGTAATTTCTTCCATTTTTAATCCCATATACGCATCAATCACATCATTGGTAAAAACACCACCATTGGTCAAAAATTCACGATCATTATCGAGTGACTCTAATGCTTGCTCTAAGGAGGCGCAGACCGTAGGGATATCTTTGGTTTCTTCCGGTGGCAAATCATACAAATCTTTATCCATCGGATCACCTGGATGAATTTTATTCTGAATGCCATCTAAACCCGCCATCATCATCGCCGTAAAGATAAAATAAGGATTACCCGATGAATCCGGAAAGCGAACTTCAATACGGCGTGCTTTAGGATTAGTAATGAAAGGAATTCGAATCGAAGCCGAACGATTACGCGCTGAATAAGCTAACATGACCGGTGCTTCAAATCCAGGCACCAGTCGTTTATAACTATTGGTCGTACCGTTAGTAAACGCATTGAGTGCGCGTGCGTGTTTAATAATACCACCAATATAATAAAGCGCTGTTTCTGACAAACCAGCAAACGTATCACCCGTGAATAAATTCTTACCATCTTTTGCCAATGACTGATGCACATGCATGCCGGTACCGTTGTCACCAACCAAGGGTTTCGGCATAAACGTAGACGTTTTGCCATAGGCATGCGCAACATTGTGTACGCAATATTTAAGAATTTGTATCTCATCCGCTTTACGAGTTAACGTATTAAATTCAGTAGCGATTTCACATTGTCCGGCTGTGGCGACTTCGTGATGATGCGCTTCTACCGTTAAGCCCATGTCTTCCATGGCTTGGGTCATGGCACATCGAATATCGTATAAAGAATCAACCGGTGGTACAGGAAAATAACCGCCTTTTACGGTGGGGCGATGTCCCATATTGCCATCATCATAGACTTTTTCTGAATTCCAGTCAGCTTCTTCAGAGTCCACCTTATAGAAAGCACCCGCCATACTTGCCCCCCAACGCACATCGTCGAAGACAAAAAATTCAGGCTCTGGGCCAAAAAAAGCCGTATCAGCAATCCCCGTCGACTTTAAATAAGCTTCTGCACGTTTGGCTAAAGACCGAGGATCACGCTCATAACCTTGCATCGTGGTCGGCTCAACGATATCACAGCGGATATTGATCGTTTTTTCTTCCGTAAAAGGATCCAGAACAGCGCTCTCAACCTCAGGCATTAAAATCATGTCAGATTCATTGATGCCTTTCCAACCCGCAATCGATGAACCATCAAACATTTTACCTTCTTTGAACATATCTTCATCCACCACGCCGGTGGGTATTGTGACATGCTGCTCCTTCCCTTTCGTATCAGTAAAACGCAAGTCAACATACTTGATATCCTGATCTTTAAGCATCGTGATAATATCGGATCCAGACATTCAATATTCCTCCCATAAAAACGCGTCAAACGCTAAAAATAATTCGGTATTCGATGATCGAACAGAGTACGATCACACACAAATTGCTTCAATTTTTATTTGTCGCCGATAAAGTCATTCACTAACGCTGAAAACCACGCTCAGGGTCAACGTTAGACAACTATTATACAATCCCCCATTAAATATATGCAATTCATGCCACTAGAAAAACAACACACTCAGCCCAACAGTAGTGCATGAAACCATTTTACGCACTCATAAAGTGCAACTATCCAAAACAAACCTGAATTGACGCGATTTGTTCATCCCGCAGAGCAAAACGTTTAAAGTCATCAATGAGTTTGCTTGACACATCTTGAGACTTAGCCAGCTCAATGGGCAATAACAGCTCAACAAAAATCTGGTTGTCCAAATAATGCAATGTCACTCGCTTGATGCTTTTTGAGGCAGTATGATCCCCCCAGTACTGCTGCAAACGATGCATTATTTCATCACGCAACGGTAAACCCTCACAAGATGTTTTTTCTTCATCATCTTCAGGATCAATATGTACCGTGACATCAATCACCTCGTCAATTTCTTTTTTTATTTTTTTTTTGACGATTTCACCAATTTGATGCCCTTCTGACACACTGATATGAGAATCTACAATAACATGCACATCCATAAAGGCATACCCCCCCATCCGACGAGTACGTAGCGAATGCAATTGCTTAACATCATGAATATCCATAATCGTCTGTCGAATGGTCGCCACCCGCTCAGTATCCAGCGCGGTATCAATCAACTCTTGTAATGACTGCCAACCAATATCCCAGCCCACCTTGGCGATCATGAGGCTTACCCCCGCCGCCGCAATGGCATCTAAAATTCCAAATCCAGCAATGGCGCCGGCAATACCAATGAATGCCACCACGGATGAAATAGCATCCGTTCGATGATGCCAAGCATTAGCGGTCAACAGGTTTGATCGAAGTTGTTTTGCCACACGTAAGGTATAGTGATAAAGAAATTCTTTAGAAAAAATAGAGATGAAAGCAACCACTAAGGTTAACCAAGATGGATGCCCTAACGTTTCAGGGTGTAAAAGACGCCCAATGGCATCAATCATAATGCCTGTCGCGACAATAATGAGAAAAACACCCAACCCAACCGTAATCACCGTTTCTATTCGACCATGACCATAAGGATGTCTTTCATCGGCTTCGGCGGCACTATGCTTCGCTGCCCAAAGCACAACCGCATCGCTGATCAAGTCGGCCAAAGAATGAACACCATCCGCCACTAACGCCTGAGATTGCCCGACCACACCTAAAACAATTTTTGCAATGGCTAATACAATATTGACAAAAGCACCCACTAAAGTCACTTTGCGAATTTGTAAAAACCGTTGATTTCCCTGTGCTGGTGAATCAATATACTTTGTTGACAAATTAGTCAACCTTTCCCACCTCGATACAAATAATAATATCGTTACCCTGTTCCCGAGTATCTATGTATCTATGACCCGTAACGCGACACCAAGCCGGTATATCGCTATTAGCGCCTGGATCCGTACAAAAAATTTCCAGCGTATCGCCTGCTTGTAATTCCTTCACTCTATTTTGGGTGCGTATCACCGGCATAGGACACAACAACCCGCGAACATCCAATGTATAATGACTCATAAATACCAATCCTGTGGAATTTGATTTGCTGATAAAGGCCGCACCTGTAAAACACGACCAACGCCGTCCTTGGAGATCATTTCAACATCAACCTCATCGAATGACTTTCCTTGGCTAAACCGAGCTGTAATCTGAGCGGCCAATTCTATATCAGATGAGGTCAATTCGCCATCTAACAGAACTAATGGCCCAGCGCAACTTAGAGTTCGCATATGAATAAATTGACGCCGATATCCTTCTAAAAAATTATTTTCGCCTTCTTCTCGGCCAACAATCATCTTGAAATTCGGACAGGGCCGCAAATGTCGGCCGACTTTGAGTAACATCACATCGTCAAGCTCATAATCTCGCTGATTTCGAGCTTGCCATAAATCAATCAGTCGATCTGAGTACGTTTTGTCCGTTAAAAAACAACATCCACCGGCCGGTTGAGCATAATCAACAAAACCCATCTCCGCCGCTAGCGCCATTTGTGGCTTGCGGGAACGACCCGAAAAACCTTTGAGCTGGTTTCGGTCAATCCAACCTTGCTGCTCTGGCAAGGTGGCCGGTAAGTGTCGTCCACACAATGGTCTAACCAATCGATCGAAGGCCCCAGATTCGTGCGCAATTACTGGCATGGTATCTTTTCGTTGTGACATAGGCCGTTGACCAATCACCTCCCCAGTGATAATAAAATCAAAGTTGTTTTCCGTTCGCCATTGCTGGGCTTTACGCACCATAAATCCTTTACAATCTAAACACGGATTCATATTCGATCCATAACCATGCTTTGGGTTAATCACAACATATTTGTATTCATCAACAACATCAATAATATGCAGTTTAATACCTAATGTTTCAGCCACCCATAGCGCATTGTTACGTTTCGTTTTTTGCTTATCCTTCTTGCGAATCGCATGGGTATGTCCTTCCACACAAAAACCGGTAAAAAAGTTGATACCTTCCACATATATATTTTGCTGCATCATAAGCTTGGCAGCTAGCATCGAGTCCAATCCACCAGAAATTAATGCAACAGCGCTGCGTTGGCTCGTCATAATCATTATCACTCATCATTATATTTTTTGAACAATTACATTAAACCCCGAGCAGGCTATCCATTCGCGGACAACCTCCTCGAAACTGAGCTTACAGAATTTTAAAGCGCGAATTAGCCCAGTTGATATCAATTTTATAAGGTTATTTTCGGGAATCGTGGACTTCAAAAGCAACGTCATCAAAACGAATCACATCCTGATGATAAGCCTTAGCAATCTCAATACGCTGATCATTGACATACGTTCCATTGGTTGATTTTAAATCTCGGACTAATAAATAATCCCCTTCGATCAATTCAATTTCGGCATGTTTTCTCGACAATAAACTCTGCTTAATTGCGATATCACATTCATCGCTTCGACCAACGAGAAGTGTCTTATCTATGGGGATTCGGTATTGAACAATCACCTCATGCAGACCAATTAACAACCAGTTGTTGATGGCTTTATCTTCTGAGATGCTAATTGTCGTTGGATCATCAGCGACTTCAGAATCATGGATCACTGCCAGCAATAGATTCCCAATCGCCACCACATCATAGCGTTTAAGTTCATGAAATAAAGAAATTTTTTCTCCATTAACCAATGTTTCATTGGTTTCGTCCGCACGCATAATATAAAGCTTGTCATGATGAATCACAAACTGAGCATGGGTATCCTGAATATTTAACCCATGCAATACAAAAGTATTTTTTGCACTTTGACCAACGGTTGTTATTTTTTCATTTAACCGAATGTCTTTATTCTGACCATTGCAAAATCTTAGTCTAAACATCAGCTGATAAACCTATTCAAATAGTAAATTTCAATCATTGCATATATGTTCGCAGCGAACCATTTTTTGATCACTCACTGTTTTACCCATAAGCCTGCTGCGGATATATTCCAAACAAAACGACATTCTAACAAACCTGTGCATATCTCTTGGATAACTTGTTAATAACTTGTGGATAACTTGTGGATAAAAAGGCCGGTAAAAATTAACCGGAATTTATCCACAAGTTATCCACAAGTTATTAACATGAAATACGCATTTTAATCACAGCCTTATACACACTCATTTTTCGAGTAATAGGCTGATTTATAAAGTATAAAAAAAGTTATCCACACAAGAGGGCATAGCTAATAATAATAATAATAGATTTTAAGATTTAAAAACTAATAATAATTAAGAAGACCTCTGCCGAGAACTTTCAATGATGCAAACGCCATCTCACTCTACTCATTTCTGCCATATACGCACTTCTACTCTCCATGGTGGTCGTTGCTAGGGGAATCTATATTTTAGTGCCTATTTTTCGGGCAATAGGTGAAAAATGGGGTTTCCGTAGTAGGCTTTCCATTCTCGGACAGCCTCCTAGTAACAAACCAGGCAGATAACGCCGTTCTCATCGCCCTAGAGCCATTGCAATAGCCATCTGTAGTTTAGGGTGAGCTTACGTCATACGGAGCTGTGAGAAAGGCAGGAGCGGTGGGTTAAAGGAATCTTATTTTTTAAACAAAGTATTGATCATCGAAGATAAGCAGAAAGTTTAGACAGTCATTTTTTAAAACGGGAGTTTATGTCAGACATTGGGCAGCCTGTTTTCTGAAAAACTGTTTAATTTAGAACTCAATGCGGACAAAAACCATTCAATTCATTTGGCGTTTTCAATGCTGTAATAAATTTTTGATGTGCACATATTGTAAAAACGTCAATGTCAACGGCTTTATTGAAACTCTGGTTTTTGTAATGTTGAAAAATACACCGGCTGGGCTAACAACGATCAGCAAAATTGTAGATTTAATCAGCATAGTATTCATTAAGATAAATCAAAAATTACAAATTTTAGGCTGCCCAATGTCTGCTGTAGTGCCAACTTGATCGGTTAAAAAATGACAAAATATTGTTTTTGTGTTGTTTTATTTTTACCCCCTACGAAGTTGGGTTAACGAAGCGATCGATTGAACCCAACTAAGAAAACACGACTGAAGTGTCTCTGGGCAAAGTCTGGAAAATAGATGGTCGATAATATCATCGGAAGGTATACCATTCGGGTCACTTTAAAAACGTTTGATGTGGCAGCGGGGCTTGAGGTAACTCTTGTCGTGATCGAACAGAAGTCAGTAGACGACATAGTAACCAAATGCTCATCGTAATGGGTGAGACACGGTGAAGGCCTGAATCCATAGATTCGGTGAGGAGTCTGTGCCGTTCAATGGCTTCATGCCCGACTGGGTTAAGGAACGTTGGCGAAAAATCAGTAGCCACTATTGGGGCAAGCGGCCGGTTGTTTTAAACCATTGGTGGGAAATGCTCTGTGCGGACCCGTCTGCCGGATGTTGTGGAGATTGGGGGAGAAAAACCCCGGTTATCTGATTAGATTTTTTATCTATGACTCTTGAGCTAAATTCCCGTCTTTATCAATTAAAAAAGAGCCGTTTACGATAATTGATTTATCTTCATTTTACATAATAACGTATCACCAAAATTATATTTTCCTTCCGTTAATTCTATTGCGCTTATCACTGTCTTGATGTTTTTAATAGAATCGCCATATATCCAATGGTAAATCATGTGAAGAAAAATCGAATACAGTATCGAAATTTCTAACTAGTTTCCATGCAACAGCCTCCGACTGCTTGCCAATATACTGAACACCGAAATCAGAAATAACAACTCCTTTGATGCAAGTGGTCTTGATTTCATCGTTATAAAAGACTAATTTATTATTTTCGTATTTCACTTGAATTTCGTGGAATCTCTGACATCCGCTAATAAGAGAAAGTAATAAGCTTAATAATATCATTCTCATTATCTTATTTACTCGGATAACAAGGAGAGTTTAAAAATCTAGCTAGAACAGCATTAAATAACCGCATAATTTTCTCTTTAGTTCCTCTGCTATTAATGAAATTAGGATTTGGGTTTGGGTTTGCGTGCAAAAACTGGACTCTAGTGTAATCTTCAATTATCTGTGCTTGTTGTTCCATGCGATAATCGAGCAAGTCTTTATTTTTTTCTAAAGTGTATTTGTATGCCTCAGACCTCAGAATAGGAAAAATCATGTCGAAGTGAATTTGCAATGGCCGATACAATTTGGGTTTAACACATTATTTTGCTTTTGGCATACATGAGTCATCTCGTGTATAAAAAAAGCTTTTTCAAAACTAGCAACTGTAGATAATCCGTAATCACTAATTTTTACTTTGCTATCGATATAAATATTACCATTTGGAGTCATTCCACTATTGTCGGGCTGGGGAAAAGTAAAATTTTCATTAAATGCTGAAAATTATCATATTTTATCAATGCCCCTTGTTAGGAAATACGCCCCGGTGAACAGCAAAATCATCGAATACTCAGCGGTTGAAAATAGGAGGCTCAATCAATATGTATAAATTAGCCGTATAAAACCCCATATCTCGCCTCCATGCAGTTGTCACTCAGAACGAATTAATACAAACCTAATCTGGGCGCTAAACAGGGAAGTGATCACATACCCATTGCGCGTTTCTTAGTATATCGCTGGCGATTAAATAATAAAGCAGAAGCGATTTTATGCTAAAATCTCTTTAATTTCACGCCATAATTTTTTGTATGCACGAGCACATTGACTCTGTTTCGCATAATTAAAAATCGGGGTGCGGTGAATGCCCATTTGCTCTACTTCTGAGGCATAAGGTATCACCGATTTAAGGATTTTGATGTTATCTATGCATGGATTCGCGATAATGTGGCGATGTAAATTTTTTCGCCGATCGGCCATCGAGAAAAAAGGAGAAATAATAGGCGCTGCTATTTTTTGTTTTTTTAAAAAATGGGCAAGTTGTTCTAATGTTCGTATAGATAATATTGTTGGAATGGTGGGCACTAATAGCATATCAGAGGCTTTGAATACGCTTTCTGATACCAAAGAAATGCTTGGAGGACAATCTAGGAATATATAATCATATTCATTTTGTAGTGGCGTGAGAAGTTTTTTTATATGGCTTAATGGTTTGTTTAACGCATCTAAATACAAATCCATGTGGCGATAAGAAATATCGCTAGCAATTAAGTCTAGGTTGTCAAAATCAGTACCTTTAATCAGATCATCCATTGATTTTTTTTGATTAATTAACTGCTTTCCTACTTTCTTGTGGGCGACCAAAATCCGAAAATAAAAACTGGCGGCCCCTTGTGGGTCTAAATCCCAGATAAGAGTACGTGCACCCTCTTGTGCGGCAAGATAAGACAAATTCACCGCCGCCGCGGTTTTACCGACACCTCCCTTAATATTATAGCTGGCAATGATTTTCATGTTGACGGTTTTTTCTTAATTTTTTGACTGTTTAAACAGCTGTAAATAGATAGTTTGGTATTTTTTTTGGGTGAAGTTCGCATAATGTTTAGCAAAGTCGTTTAGCACTTGTTGTTTCTGGATTAGCATATGCCTACTCAATGCATGCATGACTTGTATGGTTGCTTCAGGCGTTTCACCTTCGGCTTGCATTTGCTTTGCAAAATTCTCCATGGCCATGCTTTGTACTTCAAGATCTTGAAATTGACCGAGCTGGTTCTGTAGTTGTTTAAGATGGGTCAACAATATTTTCATTTTTTTACTTGGATACAAATATTGAAAAAACTCCAATAGATAACGTAATTTTTTGCTATCTTTTCGTAACTCATGATAGGCTTCTGCCGATGATTTTTTGGTGATAGCATTACCGCTGGTTATGACTCGACGGTAGGCCTTAAAAATTATTTTTGTTGCATAGGATTTGATGGATTGACAAGTTATCTTATTCGCATTATTTTTTTCACTCGATAAAAATTTTTGCCAGTTATTTTTGAGTTGCTGATAACGTTTAGAGTTTAGTGTTATCACCAGCTTTTGTTGTTCAATTTTTTGATGTTTTCGTAAAAATGTTTTCAATACTAATAAATCATTGCGCTGCTTTTCAGGTAATTTTTTTTGATAAGAAGCAAAGGCTAATAAATGCACATCTAAATCACGAACGAGACTGGTTATATTACCTAGCCAGGCGAACTCCTCTTTGAAAAAAGCGAACTGCTCGCTTGGAAACATGGTTTTAAAACGTGATAATGCGGTGCGTGTGCGGCGTACCGCCACCCGAAAATCATGTAAAAATTCACTATCAATATTTTTTTTTAGGCCAGCTTCGTTTATTTTCATCATCTCAAAAAGATGTTGCAAAATATATTTTACACTGGTATCTGTTGGTTGTTTAGCAGCTAAAGAAAGTTTCATTTTAGTGGTATAAGGAAACGGTTCAATGGCTAATTGCTGCATGATATGTTGTTGTAAATCACTTGAATGCACGGGAACTGGCAGCAAGTCAATGATCATTGGTAATAACTGTTCGATTTGTTCATTAAATCCACGCAATGGAACAATAATAAAGTATTGATGCTGTTCTTTTAAAGAGTCGGAGTATTCTTTTAATTGACAATCCTCTAACATCATTTTTGCAATGATTTTATTATCTTTATTACATAATTCAAAAATATATTGTTCTACCTCTGTTTTTAGCACGGGGAGTAACGCACGAACGCTAAGTTTTTTTGATAGCGCTTTGTTAAACATGGTGTCTGTCACATCCCAGGAAAAACGTGGCACCTTATTTTGATGGGTGAGTATCAGACTATCACCCGTGATAGTGTCTTTGTTATGTAGCGACCATTGGTGCGCTATTTGTTCAGTATAAAATGACGTATTAGTATTGTGCAGACGCCAATCAAAGGTATCATAAAAATTTCGAGAAAAATTTTTATGTACCGATAAATGAATGCGGGTATGGCTTGTTAAACATTGGATAATTTGGGCTGAGCTTTGTGTGCTAGCCAGTGCAAATTGATGTTGACGATAGCGATATGCCATACGAAACTACCTTGTTGTTCCTCGTATTAAGGGAGATTACTGCCACAATGTTCCCGTTTTGTATTCCACGCTTAAGCATTACGAATAATGTTGCTTTATGGAGATCTTTCTATTTGTGAATAAAATACAGCCGCTCATAGCGCTTAAAAATCATCCGCTTACTAGGTAGGCAGGCGATCAAAATTATTTTGACATTGACTCGCCTATTGCCCGTTCTTCGCCGTGCTTTGAAGGGCAAAAAGTAGGTTTCGTAAATTTTGTTAAAATAATTATGTTCACCTACCTTATGGCATAGATAGATTATGGTGTTATTTGACCTATGTCAAAACAGTGTTATTAAATGTACAGTATTAACATATTTTGAATCCAAATTATAAGTGATTGCATGCGCATTCCTAAGAAGTTGCTCCAGCTAAGCCAAAAAAGATATCTTGTTCTCGCCATTGCTGAATGGCTATGCCATTGACCGTATATTCGGCGGTTGGCAATGATTTTAATGTGTCACTGAGATAAGTTTGATATAGGGTATATCGTCGCCCTTGTTTATCGACCAATTTGATTTGTGCCGCCAACTGGCCTTGGATAGAACAATAGCGGGCCCCTACAATCGTGAAATTAGCTGGCGTCATTTTTTCTGAGGCCACCAGATTAAAATCCAGTTTATACATTTCATTACGCAGATATCTAAGATTATTACCGAGAAACTCGACGGCCAATTGTTTGTTATGGTTTAAGGCGATTTCTTGCGCGACACGTTGGCCTATTTGCTCAGGTGATAATGAATTAATATAGATAAACTGATACACCACGATAAAACAAAATAAGAGGGAAGCTGCTATTACATAATGGCGTGGTAAAAACCATTTTCGATTTATTGTAACAACCGACGGATGGATTTCAGTTTCTGCCTGTATCGAACGATGTTTCGAGGCTTGTGCCAGCAAATTTTCTAGTTTTTCGGGGGCTAGCTTTTGAGCTTGATAATAATCTTTGACATGGCTAGACAACGTTTCATTTTTCACAGAAGCACCTCACGATTCGTTGTCTTAAAATAACTCTGCATTTTCTTACGGGAACGATGAATCAAGCTCAATACCGTACCACGTGGTTGGGATGTTAAGTCGGCAATTTCTTGTGCTGTGTAACCTTCAACAGCGGCGAGGAAAAAAGCTTCGCGCTCGATGGGACGTAAACATTTAAGTGCTTGTTCAACTTCAGCCACGTCGCTAAAAAAAGTAATATTGTATTCTTCGATCTGGTTATCCACATACTCAGTATGATCATCAATGGGTATCATGGACACCAGTTTTTCACGTTTATGTTGGTTAAAAAACCGTGAGCGAATCGATTTAAACAAGTAGGCTTTTTCTATCGGTCCTTTGGCACTTAATACGCTTAACCAGGCCTCTTGTAAAATATCCTCCGCACTTGCCCTCTCATGTGTGAATGAGAGGGCATAGCGGAATCCTTGCTGCAATAACTCAGCTAAATCAGCAGAGGATTGCTGTTGTGCCATTTTTATAGTTTCTCTAAATGATATTTACGTTTTTCACCATTGATAGAGTGGATGAGTCCTTGCGTGGTAAGAAATTTATGGTTGTCTGACCGTACTAGAAAATCAACATCTATCTTGCGCCCTTTTTGATCTTTGAAATCAGCACAGCTCACATAAAAATCCCCTTTTTTAACGATACCATCATGCAGTTCATCCAAGGTCAATTTTAATAAAGCACCATCCACTGGATCATATAAATACATCGCATGGTTAATGGTTTGCTGCTGAATGAATTGCTGCATCGCTTGCTGAATATTCTTGCGTAAATCCCCTTTAATCGACGGATCATTCGCGGCAAAAACCGTGCTTACTATACCTGCTGATAATATCACTGAGGCCATGATATAAAGCAGAACGTCTGTTACTTTCTTTTGCATGTTAAGCATTCCTAATTATATTGATTAAATCCACTGTTTGCGTTAGAGACGTGGTTACAACAGTCTCTGCAGAGATAACAATTAAGTTGGCGATTTGATTGCAGTGATTTTATTTTTTTTACTTTAGGAATAGACAAGCTATTAATCCATATAAGTATTATGCCTTTTTGACTCATCAGTAAATTACGAAGGGTTTTTAATTGTACTAATATTACTCTATAAAATGAAAATTATAGTGGTGAAAGTTATGGCAAAAATCACACTTTCGGATATCAAGAGTACATATCAAGAAATACAATCCAGTATTCTCAATACGCCGTTTAATTTTTCTGATCAATTATCTCAGTTATGTGGCTGCGACGTATATTTAAAGTATGAGAATCTACAGCATACGGCTTCATTTAAAGCACGCGGCGCGTTAGCGGATATACAACGCCTTTCTGTTGTACAAAAAACCCGTGGTATCATCGCAATGTCCGCAGGTAACCACGCGCAAGCGGTGGCTTACCATGCTTGTCGATTAAATATTCCGACGACCATTGTGATGCCTGAATTTACCCCTAATGTAAAAATTGAAGCCACTCGAGCCTATGGTGCTGATGTTATTTTGCATGGGCAATTATTGGATGACTCAGCCATGTTTGCTAAAAATATCGCTAAAGAGAAAGGGCTTTATGTCGTTCATCCCTACGATAATTTAAATATTATTATGGGCCAAGCTTCGATTGCCCTTGAGCTACTGACTGCCCAACCGGATATTGATGCCATTATCGTACCCATTGGCGGCGGCGGTTTAATTGCAGGCATTGCCATTGCCGCAAAATCGATCAAGCCTAACATTAAAGTCTATGGTGTACAAACCAGAACTTTCCCGACGATGTATGCGGCCTTGCGCGGTGAAAAAATCACCTGTGGTGCCATAACAATCGCTGAAGGTATCGCCATTAAAAAGCCAGGCGAACTGACCACTCCTATCGTTAATCACTATGTTGATGATATTTTTTTGGTCGAAGAAACAGCCATTGAAAAAGCCGTTTTGAGCTTACTAAAATTTGAAAAAACCAGCGTTGAAGGGGCTGGAGCTGCCAGTGCCGCCGCCCTGATAAAAAATAAAGCCCACTTTTCTCAAAAAAAGGTTGCCTTGATATTGTCAGGGGGAAATATTGATCTGTTTAACCTATCGACTATCATACAGCGTAGTTTAGTTCGCAGTCATCGCTTAGTTCGCTTAAATATACGCTGTCATGATTTTCCAGGGTCTCTAGCACAAATCACCCAAGTGATAGCACAAAGCAAAGCAAATATTATTGAAATCTCCCATCAACGAGCTTTTTCGAATATTCCGTTGCAAGATGTAGAAATTAATGTAACGTTACAGATTCGTGGCAAGACACACCTTGAGGAAATTATTGAATACTTGCTGGCCGTTGATTTAAATGATGTTGAGGTTGTTGATCACTTTTAAGGATATTATGACCCATTGCGAGAAGGCTATCCATTCTCGGACAGTCCCCTAGTTTATTGCATAGCAACAGCCTCCGGGTCCATGGTTTGATTTGGCATGATAAAGCGCTTCATCAACAGTATTTAATGCCGTATCTAAATCGCTGCCATGGCGTGGCATTTCACCGATACCTAACGAAATATCGAAAGCTAGACGATTATTTTTTGCCCATAAGCGCACTGATTTTTGAATGCGCTGGGCGATAGTTTCGGCCACTGAAATAGATGTGTTTGGCATAACAATGACAAATTCATCTCCTCCATAGCGGGATAAAAGATCAGTTTTTCGGGTGGTTTGTTTTAGAATCTCAGCCACATTTTTTAATGCTAAATCCCCGGCCGCATGCCCATGATTATCATTGATCTGCTTGAATTTATCTAGATCTGCAAAGATGACCACAAAATCATCATGCATGTTATTTATTTTCAAGAGTGCTTCCACTTTATCAGATAATGCACGGCGATTTAATAAGCCGGTGAGGGCATCACGTTGACTCAAGTTTTCCAGGCTAATACGTGACGCTTCCAGGCGCCCCATGAGAAGGTATGAATAAAGCAGGATAATCGCGCCAAATATATTCATAAAGGCTAAACCTAAACTAAATTCACTGCCGATGGCAATATACCGTATACTCATCACCAGCATGGCCGCAGAAAAACAAATCACCAATGACTCTCTAAACAAACGCATTCCATATCGCATTCCATTACCCAGTACGATTAATATATAAACAATCATGCAAGGAGGGATATTGACCGGATCATTGAGTGTACCAATGGATACCCCGATGACATCGAGCAAGATCGCCAAACGAAACCGAAATAGTGAAATTTTTATTTGCGTTGCGTGCCAATAACAAATCATTGTTACCACACCGTAGAAAAAAAAATAGCTGTTTAATTGCGCTAAACTCATCCAGCGCAAGTCATAACCATCGAGCAAATTAAAGTACACAATAGCGAGTATTAGAATGATAAAACGTAATGTATATTGGAGTTGTTGATCTCGCCAGGTCGGGAAGCGAAAAGCAGGATTTTGTGATAAGAGAGCTTCCCGGCGATCAGCTCCAATACGCCGGTCGCTAAATTTTCGTCTTTCTGAAACAGGGTTTGATGAATAATTCACTTCAGCTGCATCGGTATAAGTAATGGAATAAATATATTTACGTTAAGTATAGATGATCGATTTAGCCATATGTTTTAGTCTAGCGGGCGTTTAAAATATATGGCTAAATTTATCGTCGTTGATTTATACTTGCAGAGATCAACAGATGGCAATTACCATGCAAATTTATTATTCGTACTTTTGGCATCAACATCACTATGGGCGGATGAATATGAAGTGGTATTTAGTGCGTGTTATGGCAATCCCCAACGCGCTATTATCGAAGGGCGCCTCATAGAAAAGCGTTATCAGGTTGCTGCCGAGATAACAGATAGCTGGATAAAAAATACATGGCGAAAACTGCGCCAGCTCATTAATGATGAGCAAGCCGATGCCCTTGTTAAACTTGAGCTAAATCAGCAACATTTTCATAAACGAACCGATGATGAAGGTTATTTTTCTTTTGATGTTCTGTTGTCTCCCCCATTGCCGGCTGGCTTCTACCCAGCCAAGGTCTTTAGCAATGAGAATTTATCAGCGTTTTGTCGATTATTAGTTATTCCTCAAACAAATACTTTAGCAATCATCTCAGACTTTGATGATACGGTCATTGTCTCTAATGTGGTCAATAAAAAGCAACTCATTAAAAATACCCTCGCTAAAAATTATTTACAACGAGGCATTGTACAAGGGATGTCAAATACTTATCGAGATCTTTTAAAAAAGCATAACCCACTTCCTGAATTAGCCCCTGTTATTTTTGTGAGTGGTTCACCGCGTCAAATTCAAACCAGTATAGAGCAGTTTTTGGATCATTATCACTTTCCAACAAATATCGTATTAACCAAGCAAATTGGTGGGTCACAGGGTGACCCGTTGATAAATCAACAAAAATATAAAGTGGATAAAATTGAAAAATTATTTAAGTTCTTTAGCTGGATGCAGTTTATTTTGGTTGGTGATGATGGTGAAAAAGACCCAGAAAGTTATCGTTTGCTTCAGCAGCGTTATCCCGATCGCATCCAATCCATTTGGATTCGCAAAGTGTCTATTGATGATCAACGACTAAGCTATGACGGGCAACACTATTTTAAGAATAGTCTTTCTTTAACAAAGGATTTAAACAACGATCATTAATCTGATACAGCAATGCGATTTCCCCCCTGATTTTTTGCATCGTATAAAGCAAAGGCCGCTTTTTCGCATATTAGCTCGATGCTTGGATAATTTTCACAGATCGTAATACCACAACTTAATGTGGTACTGTGCTTTGGCCCTCCCGAGTCATGGCTGGTATTGGCAAATGCATCACGCAGTTTTTCCAATATTTGGGTGGCAGCAAGTAAACTCAGTCCAGGCATAATCAGAGCAAATTCTTTGACCCCGAAGCGACCGGCTAATACAGAATCGTCTATTCTTTGAATGAGTTTGGCTAACCCTCTTAATACATTAGAAGCTTCTATAAGGCCATACTGATTGATAATTTCATCGTATTGATCAACATCTAAAATAGCAACGACCGCCGCTGAATTTAGTTGACGTGCTCTCACGATTTCATTATGCAATATTTTTTCAAAAGCAATCAGATTATATAAGCCAGTCAGTTGGTCCAGTGTGGCCTGTGTTTGGATAAGTCGCCCTCTTTTTGCTCGATTCACAACCGCCGTATGTAAATGCTCAGTTTCTATGGGTTTCGTTAAAAAATCATCGCCGCCACTCTGGCTAAGCACAGCAAGTTGCTTTCCCTTATTAATTTCTGCTGACAAATAAATAATGGCGATGTGATTAAAATTTTCTTGTAAGCGAATGAGGCGTGTGAGCTCCAAGCCACTGCATTGTGGCATATATAAGTCCATTAGAATAACATCAGGTCGAAACGTTTCAATGGCATCAATAATGTGTTCGGGCTCCGATAAGCTTTGTGTGACTAAACCGGCACGTCGCAAGGTGATAGCATGATGCTCTGCAACCGGTTTGGAATCATCGACAACTAATACCCGGTAGAAATCAGCTAATGTGGCATTGTGTATATTATCTAAATGACGTACTAGCAAATTAATATCCGTCGGTTTTTTATAATAGCCACTCGCTCCCAGGCGGATCGCTGTTAATTTATCCGCAAAGCTATCGCTTTCCGCTAGCACAAAAAATGGAACATCCATAGGCGTGATGGAGTTGTTCGTATATAGATCACTCATGGGTTTTTCATCAGCAAGTTCGGCTCCCATCATTAAAGTAGATGGTAATTGTTTGCTGAATGCTAAGTTCAGTTCATCAAACGAATGATATGTTTGCACCGTATAACCATTACATGACAAACTAATAACTATGTCGTTTAACTTGGCTGGCTCTGTGTCAGCCAAATAAATAAGACGATTTGCCATTTGATCAGATGGTTTAATGCCGAGGGTTTCCTCATATTTTTCCTCCTTTGCTGCGTTTTCATTCGATGTTGTTCGGCATGTGATATTCAATTGTTCTATTAAATGAAAAATTTTATTTTGTTGCTCAGATGTCGCTGGCTCGTTTTGTTCAACTAATTGCTTTGCCAAATACTCTACTGAGCATGCAATATCGCTAATCGCTTCATAACCAAAGGTGGCTGCCGTGCCCTTCAACGAATGCGCTAAACGATGCAGTTCATTGCGTTGTTCGATTTGACTCGGATGGCTTAGTACCGCCTGCCAAGCTGTTTTTAGTTCAGCCACTTTTTCCGGTAATCGCTCGAAAAAAGACACCCGTAGCGATTCTAGTTGAGCTAAAAACTGCGCTCTTTGATTTTCCATGTAATAACCAATGATTCCAATTTTTGATCACTATGACAGCATTTTTTGAGGATGGTATCATCGTGACAGTTTGTCTATTTTGTCTCACTATCATTCGACATTTTTGCTAAAAACTTGAAACGGTTTTGTTTAATCCTGAAATGAAGTGATCAATAAAAGACCATGCGTCAGCAAAAACTCACAAGGCGCTAAACTTTCTAATGCCAATAAATAAAGCTAAAATAGGAATCACTGTCGCAATCGTAGGTTTTGATTGAAAAACTGTCGGAGATTAAGCGGTGTTTGTGCAATAAATTCATCTCATCAGTGGAATTACTAAAAGTCACAATGGTCATTCATTATTGTTGCTTAAATCGCTTTTCTGCTCAGGCGATTAGATTATCATTCGGAGTTTTCTATGGATAAAAAAACGTCTTTTGCAGAAGATGAAAATGCGCTCAAGCGACAACAAAAACGCATGAGGCAAAATACCTTGATTATTCTGCTCAGTATCTTATTCATGAGCTTGCTCAGTGTCTATGTATTGAGAAATACCCTATCACCTTATTCTCGAATTCAACAGCCTAATGGCTTGGATGGCAAAGCTCGTCCAGTGGAACTCATGATCTTACAGCAGCTGGCAAACGGTCAACTAAAGAAATTTGATAATCATTCTAGAGTTGGAGACATTTTTGAATTTCAACTTGCTTCAACTCAATCGATTTATGTTGCACTCATAGGCTCTGTTAATGGAAAAATTCCTGTTGCCTTTTTTAAAGGAGTAAGAATACCTCCAGGACCTCACCGGCATCTCGAAAAAGCGGGCGTGTTATTCACTTATGAAGTAAAACCCTCAGACAGCTCGATTGTATTTTGTATCTTACATGAAAAGAGTCAAGAAGCGCTTTATACACGTCTTAGATCATTGCAAATTTTGTGGTCATCGATACCGAGCGAAAGCTGTGTGCAATTGAAGTAATAAGGAGATAATATGTTTGAAACTCATTCACAGTTAAAAAAATATTGCCTGGTCATTGAACGGTTTTATTGAATTATGTCATTGGGACTCCTTAACAAATTTCGATTAAATGATTTTACATTTTCAGTATGACGATTTATCGAAAAAAACTTGGAAATTAATAATGGACGAACAAGAACGCAAACAGCATATACAAAAAACCTTTAATACCGTTGCAACGGGGTATGATAATCCTGCGCTTGCTTTTTTTCCTAAAGCCGCCGCACATCTACCAGAGATATTTAATTTCAAAGGCCATGAGCATGTATTAGATGTTGCAACAGGGACCGGAACACCGGCTATCACAATAGCCCCTTATCTTCAACACGGGAAAGTAACCGGTATCGATTTTTCTGAAAAGATGTTAGCACAGGCGCAAGTCAAATTAATGAAAAATAATTTGAGTAACGTTGAGCTACATCAAATGGATATGCAGGCGTTGACTTTTTCTGATAACTATTTTGATGCTGCCAATGCTTCTTTTGCCATTTTTTTTGTGGAAGATATGTTAAATCTACTGAAGCATATTGCTTCTAAAGTAAAACCAAAAGCTAAAATTGTTAGTTGTGCTTTTTATCAGGACTCCTTTAGTCCAAATGTTGATTTATTTTTGGAGAAAGTCCAACAATACGGTATAGATTCTCCTGAATTTAATTGGAAAAAAATTGACACGGAAGATAAGTATCAACACCTATATGAATCTGCTGGATTGACTGAAATAAAAATACACCGCCGAGATATTAGTTATCATCTCGGTGATGCGAATGCCTGGTGGAGTATCATTTGGAATGCGGGTTTTCGCGGCGTAATTTCCCAATTTGATCCGCCACAACTCGCTCAGTTTAAACAAGAACATTTGACAGCGATTAATAACCTAAGCACACAACAAGGTATTCCTCTAAAAATAGAAATACTTTTTGCCGAAGGAATAAAAAAATAAAGGGGATTTATTAATGGAAAAATTATCTGAAGCTGAACTTCAGCAACATTTTAATCGAGAGACTGGCAAATTAACTTGGGATGAACTGCAACCTCATTTTGCACAAGGTTCGGTTATCGTTATTCGTGCTGATCTCGATTTAATTGATGTCGCAACAAAGTTTGTAATGGATAATAAAATGGCTATTGAAGCCTACTTGGAAAATGATAGCATTGCGCGAGCATCTGAACAAAATGCACAGCGCTGGACTACGTTACAACCGAGTTTTTGGACGGTTGTTGCTGCCCCTTGGGTGTTGGTTCAGGAAATCATGGACAACTTGTAAAAATTCTTATTAAAGGTAAAATCCTGATGACTATTTTTTTGAGTATATTGATGAGCCTGGTGATATCTTTCGGTGTCGCTGTATTGGCTAATACTGATGTATCTAAATCCTCCGTCGGTGAAATCAGCAAGTAT
>VAPK011057263.1_pt1 | contig 25724 bp, 25 predicted proteins | sample 3395031 | NCBI WGS metagenome assembly VAPK01 (sample SAMN08290443, study PRJNA428436) | hydrothermal vent metagenome | isolation source: Deep-sea hydrothermal vent chimney 1 | place: Pacific Ocean: Juan De Fuca Ridge
AAAAGAACAAACAAAAGAACAAACAAAAGAACAAAAAAGTGTTGCAACAACCAACAAAAAAGTAGCGACAAAAATAAAGGCAAAAATAAACATAAAAAAAGGGAAAAGTATCAGCCTGGATGAGGCATTCAGTGCTGCAACGGAAGCGTTGTTGCTTACGCCGGTCGTCGCATTGAGTTCTGACACTTTTTCTTCCAAACAAGGTGCGCCAAAACGATCGAAAGAACAACCCGACGGCGTCACCGATTTTTGTAAAGTAAAGCCCTATGCTGAATATAAAAAACAAGTAAAGAATGACATTAAAGCCGCGTGGGACGCTAGACTAGCGAATATATACGGCATAGGCTTTAGAAATAAAACAGAATATAATAAATGGAATAATACACAAAAAGATTTTTTTCTTTATACGTTCGATGCTTGCAAATCGCTTGCTCTGTGTGAAATAGATAATAAGAAGAACAAAAAAACCAATGCATGTAACGTTCAGCAGATAATATTTGATGCTTGGCAAGACTCCGCCAAATTACTTGCCGAAGAAGTTAAAAAATTTAAAAAACAACAACCCGCCGCACTCTGTAGCATACAACCTAATAATAGCGACGTGAGTCTTTGTTTTAAACAGCGCGCAAAGCAAATCGTCGACGCTTGCGAAGGTGACGTTTGCGAAGAACTCAGTCAATGTTGGAGCAGTGTTGCGATAAAAGATGATGTCATTCGTCAGGCTGAATCAAGTTGCCAGTTTTCAGGTCAAAAATTGTCCACATGCAGGGGCCACATTGACGCAATGCAGCACAGAAAAGACTACTTTATAAGGTGCGATAAAATGCAAAATGACATCGATTTAGAGCTTCAACCCTGATATTTAAGCCAAATATACCCCAACGACGTCTGTTTTTTGTCGACTATCACCCAAAAAAACCAAGAAAGGGTTGAAATTTCGGTTGGTGGATAATATCGTCGGTTATAGGCCATTTGGAAAAGATGATATCTATGGAATTAACTGTTAGCGCCCCTCATGACGATTCTGACTGCGCAAGCTTAACCGTTTTAAATCAGGCACGACTCATTAAGGATATAAAAAAACGGCTTAAGGCACGAAATGCTGTTTTAGTGGCGCATTATTACACTGCACCTGAAATCCAGATACTTGCAGAAGACACTGGTGGCTATGTTTCTGATTCACTCGACATGGCGCGATTTGGTCAATCCCACCCAGCAAAAACACTGGTTGTCGCAGGCGTGCGTTTTATGGGCGAAACGGCGAAAATTTTAAATCCGGAAAAAACGGTGTTAATGCCCGATCTGGATGCAACTTGTTCGCTGGATATTAGCTGCCCTGCCGAGGAATTCAGTCAATTTTGCGACCAACACCCGGACCGTACTGTCGTTGTTTACGCCAATACCAGCGCAGCTGTAAAAGCACGCGCAGATTGGGTAGTCACATCGGGTATCGCGTGTAAAATTGTTGAACACTTGATAAATCAAGGGAAGAAAATCCTTTGGGCGCCGGATAAATATCTCGGGCAATATATAAAAAATAAAACCCGTGCCGACATGCTTTTGTGGAATGGTAGCTGCGTTGTTCATGAAGGTTTTAAAGCAATTGAACTTAAAAAAATGATGGAAAAACATCCTGACGCGGCTGTTTTGGTTCACCCCGAATCACCCCCTGATGTCATCGCACTGGCAAATGTAGTCGGCTCAACCACTAAACTTATTGATGCGGTGACAAAATTAAAAACGAATAAATTTATTGTCGCAACAGACAATGGTATTTTTCATAAAATGAAACAAATGGCGCCACACAAAACATTTCTCGAAGCACCGACGTCAGGCTTAGGTGCAACATGTGAAAGTTGCGCACACTGCAAATGGATGGCGATGAATAATTTACAAAATCTCGCACAAGCGCTTGATTCAAACCACAATGAAATACATATCGATGAAAAAATACGTGCAAAAGCATTAATACCACTTAAGCGTATGCTTGATTTTTCCAAAACACTAAAAATAAATGTTTTCGCCACGGGTAATGCATAGACTCGTTTTGTAACAACTCACTGCAACAATTCGTTGTAACACCCAGATATCACAAGAAAAACCCTCTAGGCTTAAGGTTAATTTAATCTTTATCTTCGACTTACGCATAATTTGCGTTAAAATATGTAGCAAACATAAGCAGGAGTTAATGGGGAGAATGAGACCGCGTCTACAACTTATTGTTATTTCAATATTAATTGCGAATAGCTTTCTCTTTGTTTTCGCAACAACCTCCTTTGCTGATGAATTATTGTTGCGCGAAGCCGAAATGGCACTCGAGCTGCGAGATTATTCCGTGGCCGTGCGTATTTACAAAGAATTGTCGGCACAAAATAATGCCGTTGCTCAGGTCAATTTGGCTATTTTGTATGAGCAAGGTAACGGCCTCAAACGAAATTTCAAAGCCGCATTTTCGTTATATAAAAAAGCGACGGATAGCGGTTATGCCCCAGGAATAAATGCATTTGGTGTCGTTTACGAAAGAGGCCGCGGTGTTCGCCGCAACTATAAAGAAGCACTGAAGTTGTATGAAGCAGCCGAAAAAAAGGGGAACCTGGCTGCAATAACCAACATCGGTAATTTGTACGAACAAGGTCTCGGAGTAAAACGTGATTACAAAAAAGCGTTTTCACAATATAGAAAAGCTGCCGATCAAAATTACACGCCCGCCCAATACGCTATTGGTTTTATGTACGAACAAGGTTTAGGTGTGAAACAGGATTTTCAACTCGCAATTGGTTGGTATGAATCTGCGGCAATTCAAAATAATACCACTGCACAAAATATATTAGGCTTCATGTATCGAGAAGGTTATGGCGTTCCCAAGAATAATATTACCAGCGTAAAGTGGTATAAAAAAGCCGCCGGTTTGGGCAACGCTGCCGGACAAAATGCATTGGCAAATATGTATCTGAATGGTTTCGGTGTCGGGCAAAATTACGCAAACGCAGAGCGCTGGTATCGCAAGGCCGCCAGACAAAACCAAATTAATGCGCAATATAATCTTGGCTATATGTATGAAAAAGGTCTTGGAAGAGATAAGGATTTAAAAGAAGCAATCCAATGGTATGAAAAAGCGGCGGCACTTAATCAGGCTAGCGCACAATTTCGGCTTGGTAAGATATTTGAAGCAGGGATAGGTGTCAAACAAAATTCAAAAAAAGCCGCTAACTATTACAGATTAGCCGCCTTACGCGGTCATTCTGAAGCTCAGTATGCAATCGGCCGTCTTACTGAACAAGGTAAGGGTGTCAAGAGAAACCGTAAAGAAGCGTTTAATTGGTATAAAAAAGCAGCCACCCAGGGCCATGTACTGGGACAGACTAATCTAGGCGTCATGTATGAATTAGGTCTCGGCGTAAAACAAAATTTTGTTCAAGCCTATATGTGGTACACACTTTCGGCTAATCAAAAATTGACAAAAGCGACACTCCACAGAAAACAACTCGCAAAAAGAATGACACCCGCCCAAATTAAGCGTTCTGAAAAACTGGCAAGCAACTGGAATGTAAATACCGAAAAATTAACTCAAGAACGCCAGCAGTTAATCGTTTCTAATTGAATTCTGACTTGGCGGAGAATTTATTTAGGTTTATCTAAACGATCGGGAAGAGGGTCAGGAACACAAAGCACAGCCCGATTACCGCCTACATGAACCGGATATACAGTATTTTCCAGTTTAAGTAACACTTTATAACCATCAGTAATTACCTGCGCATACATCATACCTGGCTGAGGGCAACCCAGACTGCTGTCTGGCCATTGCACGCTTGTGACCTCCTGAACAGAGAGTTGTGCAACATCAACGCTGAGAGATTGGCTCAGCGTCTGCTTAGCTTTAGTTACGGCTTGCTCACTACTCATTGTCATTGGACCTAACACCGCAGTCAATATTATTGGAAATAGAAAATGGATTATATTCATAACGTGATTATTTTACTCTGTTGGATTCAGTCTGTCTAAACTCAATAGCGTATTATTTCACCATCATTGCCGCTATTCAAAGCAAGGCGGTTTTTGCCTTCTCCCAATCGCAATAAACTCGGTAATAAAATCAAAGTAAAAATCGTACTGAGTGTCATGCCGCCAATGATCACCGCGGCCAAACCACGGTAAAGCTCGGTTCCCGCACCGGACATTAGCAGCAATGGCAGCATACCGAAAATACTGGTTAAGGTGCTCATCAAAATGGGTCGCAAACGCATGCGCACTGCCTGATGCACTGCATCGCGGCGAGCGACACCCTCTCTTTCGGCTATACGCGTTTGGTGAACAAGCAATATTGCGTTATTTACGACTAACCCCAATAAAATAATAAAACCAATCATTGTCAGCAAATCCAGAGATTGGGATGAAATTAAATTCAGCAATTGGATTGCTAACACCCCGCCTATCGTCGCTAACGGTATTGCCAGTATCACAAGCAAGCTATCCACAAATGAACGAAATAATGCACTCATTAGTAAATAAAGAATAACAATCGCAAGCAAAAACGTCCCCCCCATACTAATCAATGCTGCCTGCAGTTTATCCGCCGTACCACTGTAACTAATTTCCCCATCTTCCGGTAACATTTTTAATAACGCGGGCGTCACTTCATTATTGATTATTTCCAATGCCTCTTCAATGGACATACCTTCAGGTGGCGTCACTTGTAATGTGACTGTTCGCCGACGGTTAATACGTCGTAATTCATCTGGCCCGGCAGTACGAATAACTTTGACTAATTCGCTTAAAGGGACCACCCCGCCTGCGGGTGTCGCTAATGGAATACTTTGCAAATCTTCAGGATAAACCCAGGGTTGGCTGCGCAAAATAACGTCCAGTCTTTCTTCACCATCGAAATAATCACCTATATACAGACCGTCGCCCACTGCCCTTACAATGCCTGACATAATTGCACGATTCCATCCTACTTCGGATATTCGCCGCTCATCGGGAATCAATTGCAATTCCGGTTCTGACAAATCAAGACCCGGGAACGGTCGTATTTTTTTAGTCTGCAACTCACTGATAATCATACCGTAACCTGCTTGTGCAACACGCAGCAAGGATTCTACATTACGCCCTTGAATGTTTATATCGATTGTATTGCCGGTACCAAACTGACCAAATAGAGATGTACGTTTTGCAAAAGCAAATGTACTCGGAAAACCCTGCACGGCAGAGTTAATTAATGGAACAAGCATATCGGTTTCTAATGGATCTTTTGTACGCGCACCCATGAATGCACCACCACCGAATGCAACAAAAAAATAATCGTTAACATGGGGTTTCTTTTCACCACTGATATACGGTTTCATACGATCCGCAATAACCTGCCCCATTTCTTTTTCTATAAAATCGATATTGGCGCCGGGAGGAGGTAAAATAAATGCAAATACCAGGTTCCTGTTACCCTGTGGCAAATATCCGGTCGGTGGCACTAACCAGACAACCAGCAATAAAGGTACAGAAATTAACGTAGCAATCCACATATAGCGTAATTTTGCAGTACGCGTGATATGCATAATTTTCGCACTGATGCTGTCCCACCAGATGGAATGAGGATCTTGTTGTACTCTGCCTGACAACCACTGCTGCGCTGCCGTCGGCAGCACACTTACCGCCACTATCAAAGAAAAGCTGATTGCCACTGCAATGGTTAAAGCAAGATCTGCAAATAACTGCCCGCTTTCATCTTTGAGAAAAACCACGGGTAGGAAAATAGCAACTGTCGTTGCGGTAGAGGCAAATAGGGCACCCCAAACCTGGGTGGTGCCATGCAACGCCGCTTTCGATGAATCCTCACCTTTTTCACGCAAACGCACGATGTTCTCCAATACAATAATGGCTGCATCGAGAACCATACCCACCGCAAAAGCCAATCCCGCCAGTGAAATAACGTTTAATGTCCGCCCCGCCGCATCAAGCAATATAAAACTGGTGATAATTGAAACCGGAATCGCGATAGCCACCATTAATGTCGCACGGAAGCGCCGCAAAAACCACCACAATACCCCAATGGCCAACATAACGCCTAACGCCAGATTTGTGCGCACCATTGAAATCGAACGATCTATATAAACAGTTTCGTCATAAACCTGTTGCAGTGATAAACCCGCCCGTTTTAAAGGCCCTTCGCGCAATTCAATGACTGCCTGATGTAATCCGTCCATTACATCGAGAACATTAACCCCGGTCTCTCGATGCGCATTCAGCGCCATCGCAGATTCACTGTTTTGTATAACAAAGCTATTTCGATCTACATACTTCACCTCAATTTCGGCGACGTCCCGCAATAGAACAGGTTTACCCTCACGCCATTCCAATATCATGTCTTTGAGTTCATCTACATCGTACTTACCTGCAAAACGAATTGTGTAACGTCGCTTTCCTACGTAAGTATCACCCGCAGATACATCCTTACCACCTCCGGCCAATGCCATGACAACGGGCAGTTGCACACCCAAACTGGCGGCTTTATAGGGATCAAATGTAATACGCACTTCGCGCTCGCGCCCACCATGTACCTCTGATAGCGCCACGCCGGGTACCCGTTCAAAACGCGTTTGCACGACTTCTTCAAGAAAATCCTGGTAAGTGGCTATATCACGGTTATTACCTTCCAGGGGTTTGATTATGAACCAGGCAATCGGTCGACTATCACCACCAACGGTGCTAATAACGGGTTCCTCTGCATCATCAGGATAGCGGGGAACCCGGTTTAAACGATTCAATACTTCCAATAGACCACGTTGCAAGTCAGATCCAACAGCAAAAGTGATCGTCACTTCTCCCCGTCCATGTTTCGCTTTGCTTAATAGCTCAACCATACCCGGTAAACCACGTAGCACATTTTCCTGTGGCTCAACTATTTCTGCTTCTACTTCTTCAGGTGCAGCAGCACGCCAATTAGTGTGCACTGTTATTTCTGGTTGTTCTATTTCAGGGGTTAATTGCACCGGTAAACGCGAGAGGCTGATACTGCCAAATAGAATTGCCAACAATACGGCGACAACAACCGCGACGGGATTCGATAAAGCAATGCGCGTAAGAGTCACTGAGTACCCCTTGTAAGTCCTTGCCCTTTCTCTTCCTCTTCCTTAGTGGGTTCTTCCGGGATAATTTTCACTTTCTGTTTCGGACGCAGCCTTTCACTACCGCGTGTTACGACACGCTGACCCGCCTGAATATCACCAATAATTTCGATCATATTGCCGTTGGCGATACCCGTCTTCACGGCGACGCGTTTTGCCGTGCTGTCATCCAGCACTTGAAATACGGCCGTGCCGTCACGCCGCATCACCAATGCGTCCCTCGGGATGACGAGCGCATTACGCGGTGCAGCAGTGGGTACGGCCACTTTCAGAATTTGTCCGGCTGATAATTTTGTGCCTGCTACATCCAAACGTATATCATACAACCTGGACCGATCGTCACCGACGGGCACAAGGGTTCTTACTACGCCGCTGACAAGTTCAGAATCAATTTCCAGGGTTAAGACGGACCCCCGCGTGATATGTGATATCGTTGAATAAGACACCCGCGCCTGTACTTCCAACACACTGGTATCGACAAAACGAACGATAGTATCGCCGCGATCCACACGCTCGCCTTTGCGTTGAGTACGTTCGGTCACAACGCCGGGAAACGGTGCGCGCACTGCCGTTTTGGATAACTCCTCTTGCGCTTGTTCTACCTTTACAGCGGCAACATCCAGTTCGCTTTTGGCAATATCCCTGTCGGACAATGCCTGGTCCAGTTGCCTTTTCGCAGCGCTGTTTTGTTTCGCCAATTCTTCCAGTCGAGTCACTTCCTTTTCGAGATACTTTAATTTTGATTTTTCCCGAATGACGCGTACTTTGGCCTCGGCAAGCAACAATCGAGAGCTTGTGTTTTCAATCTTGGCAATCACATCGCCTTTTTGGAAAACATCACCCACTTCAGCAACCTTTAATAAACGCCCTGCGACCTCTGCAGCCAATCTGGCGTCATTTCGGCTAATTACCGTACCTGGCACCCAGGTTGTGGGGGCAAGCATTTCCTCCCTTGCTGTGGCGACTTTAACGAGCGCTGGGGGCGGTCCTTTGGCGGCAATAGCGGACTGAACAGCCAGGCTCATGAAACTGAAACAAACTAAAACCCTGATTAAACGGTATTCTCCCCATAAGAGTCTCCACAACAGCTTGAAAATCAATCGAAAATTTTCCAGATTATTTTCAATATAATAACGCATTATTCACCCTTTATTTATATGGATTTTATTTTCATGGAATAGCGATTTGTTCTTTTATTTTTGTACATTTTGCTTATGATATGCATCCCGAAACTTAGTTCCAACTTATCGTTGTAAATAGAGAAAAATAGAACCCAAAATGCAAAATGTAGATCCAAAATTTGAAATTTTGAAGGACATGGAGTCATTCACCGAAGAAATGTTTAACCAGATAATCGCTTTTCAGGAAAAACAGCACCCCGCCTGGAATAACATGCTCTCGTTTGATGAACGAATCAAAAACCTGCCGCTTCATTATCTTGTATTTAGTAACGCAGACCGCAACCCGAAAACCCATGGCCCTACTGTAGCGCACTATTATCCAATGCGTGAGGAATTTATCAAAATCATACACTACGCAAAACAGGTTGCTAATATGCCTGTCATTTGCGACCTGCATGCGCGTAACGGCTTTGTTGGCAGTCTTTTAGCACGAGAAGGCGGTAAAGAAACCCATGTTATTGGACTACGCGACGCCAATGACAAACCAAATCAAATTGAAGAATTCTTCGACACTGCACATTTTAAATATTTTGATGGCAACCCCGATCAACTCGATTATGACGTCGCTTTTTCATCCTGGATGCCATCAGCGAAAAATATCACTGCAAATATTATTCTGAAAAATCCTAAATTAATTGTTTTTGTTTATACAAATCATACTGACAAAACGACCGGGGTAAGACAAACCGGTACTGATGACGCTTTTACCCAATTACCTGAACAATACAAACTTATCGATAAATGGACAATTGACCGGCCAAAGGACTTATTCAATGATGTTTGGCCGGACTTAAGCCCCAGTCCAGAAGAAAAAAGACATGTGCGTGTTTACGCTCACACTTCTATCTCTACTATTTCGCCCTACGTACCACCCTCGACTTTCAAACCGTATGATTGGGAGAAAGAATTGCTAATGGCAACGACCGCATTAGAGGCAAAGCAATCATTGCGTAACAACGGGTTGCCAGTTTAAATATTCTAGTGAATAACCTTAAAACGGTCGCCTTTGGTTTTGCGGAGATCGACCTTCACTCTTTGCTTGCTCCAGCCGTGCTTTTTATCATGCGCTTCAATATATACAATCGTCGTGGCAGCCGGTATTTTCAAACTAGGCAAATAGCGGGTAAAGGGTTTTTTATCATGGGGATGATGTAAGATACGCTTACCAAGTTCTTTTCCTTTTTCATCTACAACCCGCCAGGCGTCAGCAAAGTGTTTCCACCCGGCATCATCGTGTTGCAATGTAGTCCCTACACGCCAGGTATCCCCTTGCTTGATAAATTCCGTCTTTATAATCTCAACATTGCCAGCCTGTACGACTGAACAAAAAAATACCAAAAAAATAGACAAGCTAAACATCTTGATCGTCATCGAATCAGCTCTCCGGGCAAATACTTATAGAAAGACACTCATTTTTTACGCGTTCGATAGATATTAGCAGAAAATGCGAATTAGTCAGCAACCGTGTGATGGGATTGGGGTATAAAGTAGAATACGCAAAAATCAGTCTTGCGACTGTTTATATGCAACTAGGTTATTGTTTTGTTGAAAAGACCGCGACACCAAATACTGAGTTGCGCGTTGATCACCATCTCGTGCAGCCATGTTTAATAAAGCCAAGCCTCTGACTTGGTTTCCTTGTTCTAATGCCAGAATTGCCTCATTATAAGTACACGCTGCCGCATAGGCCTGCGTACCGATGGCACTCATTGTCAAAAAGCAAAATAGAGAGATAGGTAAATAATTTCTTTTCATCCCTTAACTTTAGCACTTCCTGGCCTTTTCGCACATAGACTTTATTAATAATAAACTTTGACTAATAAATAGTTAATAACTGCACGATAGCCCAGACACAATTATTAATATATTCAATCACTTAACTTGACTATATGGCCATATTCCAGAAAATATAGGTGAGCTGCAAACTTACCGCGGCAAAAACACCGGCGAGTAAATCATCAAGCATAATGCCGAATCCGCCGCCCACATTTTTATCCAGCCAGCTTATCGGATAGGGTTTCCAAATATCAAATAATCGAAATAACACAAACCCGACAATAATCCAGGCCCAGCCAGCAGGCAGTGCAATATATGTCACGAGCAAGCCGACGATTTCATCAAAAACAATCCCCGGATTATCGTGACTATCCATATCACTCGACGTCTTATGGCAAATACCGACGCCGATGACAAACAAGCTCAATACCGCTACCACGTATTGCCATAAAGGCAGCTCAAATATGAAAAAATATAGCGGAATACCAAGCAATGTTCCAAAAGTACCGGGCATAATGGGTATTTTTCCAATACCAAAACCAAATGCGAGTAGATGTATCGGATTAACCCAGGAAAACCCTGATGAAGAAATTTTTCTGTCAGACTTCATTTATTTTCTTATCATTTATTTTCTTATTATCAATGTATCGTCGAAGTGATTAAATCCACTGCGGCTTATTATTATTTCTTCACCACTGGATAACATGCAATGCAATCCTTTGCCGGGCAAAATTTCGCCTATGCAGGATATAGGGCAACTGAATTGCTTAACAGCATTAAGCAATGCGGCTTCTTTTTGCGGCGAAACAGTAAAACACAACTCATAGTCATCCCCCGCAGATAAAGGTAAATCCCAACTACCCCGTTTACTCCTCACGGATGCCAATGCGTTTGATAGCGGTATTTTTTCTACATCAACCCGCGCACCGACATGACTGGCCGTTAAAATATGGCCTAAATCACTTAATAAACCATCTGAAATATCAATCATCGCATTGCCGATATCACGCAGTGCGACCCCTTGTTCCACCCGTGGTATCGGACGATGCAGACGCGCTGCTATTTCATCTTTATATTGCAAATCGATAAGTTGCTTTCCCTGAGCGACCAGTAAAGCAAGTCCCGCGTCACCCAAAGTACCCGTTACATAAATCAAGTCGCCTGGTTTGGCTGCACTACGAGTAAGCATCTTGCCTTCCGGCACAAAACCCACCATCTGAATGGTGACAGATAACGGCCCTCGTGTCGTATCACCGCCAATGAGTTGCACACCATATTGATTTAACAAGGTGAACAAGCCTTCACTGAATTGTGCCAACCATTTTTCGTTTACACTTGGCAATGTCAATGCAAGGCTTGCCCAACCTGGTTGTGCGCCCATTGCAGCAATATCACTTAAATTTACCGCGGCTGCTTTGAAGCCGATATCGAATGCGTCGCTGTGTGAAAAAAAATGTGTTCCTTCAACCAACGTATCCACAGTCGTAACCAACAGCTGATCGGCGGGTGCACGGGTGATGGCGCCATCATCACCTATACCCAACAAAACATCCTCACGGTGATTTTGCTTTCGCGTAAAATATTTTTCTATGAGGGTGAATTCAGACGCTGGCATAGGCTATATCTTCAGCGCTTGGTGCTTAGCGCTTATTTAGTTCTGCTGATCGTAATTTTTTGGCGACACCATCCAGTATACCGTTAACATACTTATGGCTTTGATCCGCCCCAAATTTTTTGGCTAATTCGACAGATTCATTGATTACAACCTTTACAGGCACATCCAGGCGACGGTCTAATTCATATGTACCAATGCGGATAATCGCGCGTTCTATTGGGTCAACCTCTTCAATATTTCGATCCAGCAATGACGAAGTATGTCGATCCAAGTCATCGATACATTTAGGAATGTTCTGCAATAACTCCCTGAAATATTTTTTGTCCACCTTTTTTAGATTATGTTCTTCAGCAAATTGTTTTTGTATATCAATAAGATCCTGACCAGCAATTTGCCATTGATATATAGCCTGTACAGCCAATTGTCTGGCAAGACTTCGTGCGTTACTCATAGGGTGTTCCCCAAAATTAATTGCATTTACACTAATTAAGCAACGCCTATTTAGTTATTTGTTTTTAATTAAAATATTTATTTAGCTATATTATAGTTAACTAAAGGCTGCCGTAAAAATTAGTTTAATTGACCAAGCACATTAATCATTTCAATAGCCGCCGTAGCAGCATCGATGCCCTTGTTGCCGGAACCCGTACCAGAGCGTTCAGCGGCCTGCTCTATAGTATCCACGGTTAACACACCGAATATAACGGGCAGGTTATGCGTAGTTGATACATTGGTAATGCCTCTAGCACATTCTCCTGCAACATATTCGAAGTGAGGTGTGCCGCCCCGAATAACTGCACCTAGAGTAATTATTGCATCGTATTTTCGACTTAATGCCATGCTGTTCGCGGTCACCGGAATTTCGAATGCGCCAGGCACACGCACAATTTCAATATCACTGTCTGTGGCGCCATGCCTTTTTAGTGTATCGATAGCAGCTTGCTCAAGACTGTCGACGATAAAACTGTTAAATCGACTTACAATCAAGCCAAATTTTTTACCCTGTGCGGAGATATCACCTTCGATTATTTTGATACCACTCATTACTGTTCCCTTCTGGCTTCGCCGATATTAACTACAAGTCACATATTCTACCACTTCAAGACCAAAACCAGATAAACCGTGAAATTTTTTCGGTGTACTTAATACTTTCATTTTTTGTACGCCCAAATCCGCCAGTATCTGAGCGCCAACACCATAGCTGCGTAAATCATATTCACTTTCTATCTTGGGCAGCACCATACCATCGTCTTGTAATTTATAATTATGCATTCTTTGGGTTATCGCTTTCACGTTTTCTGCTGTCATCAATATAACGATGGCACCTTTGCCTTCTGCTGCAATGCAGCGCATTGCATTTTTTAACGGCCAACCACAATCATCACGTTGAGCATTAAACACATCACTCATAAAATCGCTCATATGAACCCGGATAAGTGTGGGTTCAGAAGAATTTATATTACCCATGGTAATCGCGAAATGTATCTGTTGATCAATTTCGTTTTGATATGTGATAAGGTTAAATTCACCACATTCATTTGATAATTTACATTCTGCGATGCGTCGTACGGTATGTTCATTTTCGAGACGATACTGTATGAGATCGGCAATGGTACCCATTTTCAAATTTTGTTGTTCAGCAAATTTTTCCAGATCTGCGCGACGTGCCATTGTGCCATCTTCATTTAAAACTTCGACAATGACGCTGGCGGGCTCAAGCTTTGCCAACTTTGCCAAATCACAACCTGCTTCAGTATGCCCAGCGCGCGTTAGTGTACCACCTGGCCGTGACATAATTGGAAAAATATGGCCCGGCTGAACTAAATCAGATGGCTTGGCATCCGATGCCACCGCAGCCTGAATGGTCGCTGCTCGATCAGCCGCGGAAATACCAGTGGTAACACCGTGCGCGGCTTCAATCGAAAGAGTAAAGCTTGTTCCGTGCGTATCTGTTGAATCTCTTACCATTAATGGAAGCTGCAATTGTTCGCAGCGTTCACGCGTTAAGGTTAAACATATTAATCCACGACCATGCGTTGCCATGAAATTTATATCTTCAGGGCGCACTTTGGAAGCAGCGATAATTAAATCACCTTCATTTTCGCGATCTTCATCATCCATTAGGATAACCATTTTTCCGTCGCGTATGTCTTTAATAATATCTTCTATTTTTGAAATAGGCATAAGTTAATTTTTACTTTGTATGTGACAAAGTTCAGATTACCCGGTATATCCATGCCGTTTCAATAGCTCCAAAGTAATAGTCGGCATACTCTCCGAAGTTGAATCGCCTATCAACAAACGTTCCAGGTAACGGGCAATAATATCCACTTCTATATTAACGTTTTGTCCGACTGCGTAGCTGCCAATAATTGTTTCTTGGAGTGTGTGTGGAATGATATTAATTTCCAGAGTTGCAGCAACCACACGATTAATAGTCAAACTCACACCATCGATACAGACAGAACCTTTTTCGGCAATATATTTTGCTAATGTTTCAGGCACCTGGATTTGAAATTGCACAGAACGTCCCGCATTATTTTTTTCCATTACTTCGCCAACACCATCAACATGGCCACTCACCAAATGCCCACCCATTCGTGTTGTTGGTAACAAGGATTTTTCAAGATTTACCGGGCTATTTATTTCAAGATCCGACAATGTGGTACGCATCAGTGTTTCACCTGAAACATCAGTCCAAAATCCATCGCCAGGCAAACTTGTCACCGTCAAACACACGCCATTTACACAAATGCTGTCGCCAACCGCAACATCTGTTAAATCCAATCCCGAGGTTTGAACAAGAAAACGCGCGTCAGTATCATTTTTTTCGATATTCTTTATTTTTCCGATTGTTTCTATAATACCTGTGAACATTATTCGTTCCTCAAGTTAGTGTATTTTTTTAATTGACTGATTTGTGTTGGCGGGTATTGCAGAAATCCGCCAATCTTGTCCTACTGCCCTTATATCCGTTATTTCCAGGCTGATAGATTTGTCCATTGTATCCAGACCAGGTAGTGAGACCAGTCCCCTGGCAGTATCACCCATTAGTTTGGGTGCCATGTAAATAATCAGTTCGTTAATCAGGCCAGCCCGCAACATAGCACCGCTTAATGTTGAACCTGCCTCCAACAATACGTCATTTATTTGCTGTCTGGCCAATTCTTCCAGCATATTATTCAAGCTAACTGATCCATTATCGGAGTCTACAACACATATTTCAGCACCTGCTTGTTTCAGTGCCTGTTGCCTTTGTTTATGTTGCGTATAGTTATATCGAGCATTGTCATCTTGTGTAATCGTAAACAAAATAGTGCGGCCTGGTTGATCAAACAGCCGGGCATTCGGTGAAGTGCCTAATTGACTATCTAATATAACACGCACCGGTTGATTTTTCTGTGCAATAGAATCGCTTCGCACCGTCAGCGCCGGATCGTCAATTTCAACCGTATTGACTCCCGTCATTATAGATGAACTACACGCACGCAACTGTTGCACATCTTCTCGGGCAGACTCTGACGTAATCCACTTGCTTTCACCTGAGGCCATCGCAGTGCGGCCATCTAAACTCATCGCCAGCTTACATATCACATAAGGCCGACCATGACGCATACGATGGCAAAATGTTTTATTTAATTTTTCAGCCTGCGCTTGTAACAAACCACTGCGTACATCAATACCTTTGGAAATTAATTCATCAATACCCTTTCCCGCCACTTTTGGATTTGGGTCTTGCATGGCAACAATAACACATTCTATTCCGGCGGCCACAATGGCATCCGTACACGGTGGCGTACGTCCATGATGACAACAGGGTTCCAGCGTAATATACGCCGTCGCACCGTTAGCTGCATCGCCCGCCTGGTGAATGGCATTGATTTCCGCATGGGCCTGGCCTGGCCATTCATGCCAACCTTCACCTATAATTTTCTCTGCCTTCACCAGCACACAACCAACTGCCGGATTTGGCATTGTTGTACAACGACCTTTTTCAGCAAGCTGCAGCGCAATACCCATGTACTGATAATCATTTGTTGTAAATATATTGGTAACCATCGTCTAGTTATCGTTATTAATAATTTTCAGAACACAATGGAGATATTCGAAAGCCCTTGCAAGCACTATTTCGAAAACTATTTAGATTTTGAATCGGGCGCTTCTTTATTCGGTATCAGCTCATCAGGTATCAGCGGTATTTGTTTTTTTTTCTGCTCTATGGTCGGCTCTTTTTCCAGGCGATCAATTTCCTCTCTAAACTCATTTATATCCTGAAAACTTCGGTAGACCGATGCAAATCGAACATAACCTACTTCATCCAACGATCTGAGCTCATCCATAACCCATTCACCGATAATACGGGAAGCGATTTCCCTATCACCTGTCGACCGTAATTTTCGTTTGATACGCGATACAGCGGAATCTATATCTTCGATACTGACAGGTCTTTTCTCTAACGAACGTGCAAAACCCGAGCGTAATTTTTCCTCATCAAAGGACTCTCTGGTGCCATCACTTTTTATAATGCGTGGCATAACAAGTTCTGCGGATTCAAAAGTCGTATAACGCTCTGCGCATGTCAGGCATTCACGACGACGACGAACAAGATACCCCTCATTTGCCAAACGCGAATCGATTACTTTCGTATCATCGGCATTGCAAAACGGACAGCGCATGATAGAAACACCTCAACTGAGCACTTAACTACTCATAACTTAACTACTCATAAACAGGAAAGCGTTTGCATAACTCAAGCACGTTTTGTTTTACCTTCTGTATTGTGTCTTCATTATGGATGTCATCCAGTACATCACAAATCCAGGCAGCAAGATCACGCACTTCTGCTTCCTTAAAACCACGCGTGGTCACTGCGGGCGTACCTAAGCGCAATCCACTCGTCACAAACGGTGATTGAGGATCATTGGGTACCGCATTTTTATTGACTGTGATATTAGCAGCACCTAATGCGGCATCTGCTTCTTTACCCGTTAACCCTTTATCGATCAAATCCACAAGAAACAAATGATCATCGGTGCCCTTGGATACGATGTTATAACCACGCTCCTGTAACACTGATGCCATTACACGTGCATTAGCCAGTACTTGTTTCTGATATTCCTTGAACTCCGGTTGCAACGCTTCCTTGAAAGCAACTGCTTTGGCCGCAATAACATGCATCAATGGCCCCCCTTGGATACCTGGAAAAATCATTGAATTGAGTTTCTTTTCGATTTCCGGGTTGGATTTGGCAAAAATAACGCCACCGCGCGGACCCCGTAAGGTTTTATGTGTTGTTGATGTTGTCACGTCCGCAATTTGCACCGGACTGGGATAAATCCCTGCGGCAATCAATCCGGCAACATGCGCCATATCAACAAAAAGATAGGCATTTACTTTGTCAGCAATATCACGGAAGCGCTGCCAATCAACTACGCGTGAATAGGCGCTGAACCCGGCCACGATTAATTTTGGCTTATGCTCCAGTGCCAACGCTTCGACTTGTTCATAGTCGATTTCGCCCGTTTCGTTATTCAAACCGTATTGCACGGCATTAAACAACTTGCCGGAAAAATTCACCTTTGAGCCATGGGTCAAGTGCCCACCGTCTGCCAGGCTCATACCTAATATCGTGTCACCCGGTGATAATAAGGCGAAATAGACCGCCGCATTAGCTTGCGAACCTGAGTGAGGCTGCACGTTGGCGTAATCTGCATTAAAGAGTTCCTTCGCCCGGTCTATCGCCAACTGTTCAGCGACATCAACGTTCTCACAACCACCATAATAACGTTTGCCCGGATAACCTTCAGCATACTTATTTGTCAAAACTGAACCTTGTGCTTCCATCACTCTCGGACTGGCGTAATTCTCTGATGCAATCAACTCAATATGTTCTTCCTGGCGAACCACCTCTTTCTGCATGGCTGTCCATAATTCGTCGTCAAAACCGGCTAATGTCATATCTTTACTAAACATTGAACTCCCCTGTCGCTGCAACAGTCGCTACAGCACACTGATAGCGAAAAATCGTGAATAATCAAAAAGAAGGTGTGGATTTTACCTAGTCACTGAAACCAGAGCAATTTATATATGAGAAACAACCGAATTTTAACCACCTTATTAAGGGGCTTTAGAACACTTACCGCAAACTTCCATAGCTGCGTAAAACAATCAATACTTTCTTACGATGCTAAATTGTGGTTAATCCTAAATAATGGCATCAAAAGATACTAACAATTTCACAATCAAACAATAACACTATATTTTATGTGCTTATATAGTCCATAATTCATGATTTCGACTAAATACACCCTGAGCGCCAATAAATTCTCACTAAATATATCTGAGTTGGCAATTGATCGTGTTGCAGAAAGGACCAACATTTTCATTGCGGCAGATGTGACTACCTCAAGACTAAAATTGCAGCTTCTATCAATTCAACGTGGGCATCTCTTAGCGCTCACGATGTTGATTGCTCTCCTGACAATTCCAATATTCGTTTTATTAACTGATTTGAAAGATGATAACCACGTCTCCGCAATGCTTCTATAAGCGGGGCAACCAACGTTATTTTTCCACTCTGCTTAGCTTTTATCAGTACACCTGCAGTACCAATAACTCGCAAGCCCTCAAGTCTTGCATAGTGGCGACCCAATTTATCATCGATTAAAATTGGACAATTTAATTCTTTCGCCATTTGGATGGCAGCGTGTTCACCATCACCCAGCGATGCAGGTAAATCTTCGACAATTATGGGACTACTTTCCCTAGCGTGTAACCAGCCCTTTTCAAGCGCTGATTGAATCTCGATAGCATCTGGTCTGCTTGGAATATATAAACATTCTCGTAACACCGTATCTGGCACGAGTACTGTACCGAGCACATCGGGCAGTATTGAAAACAACTCCAGATAGGCAATCGCAATTAGCGGCCCGCTGTCCGCGACGACAACTTTAGCCAATTACCTCCAACTCCCCATCCAGTTCTTCAGGAACATAATCAACACTTGGAATTCCTTCTTTCGCCAAATATTCACTGAACTGTGCAATGGAACAATCTGCAAATCGGGCAGCCTTACCCAAACTTAACACGTCATTTTGAAAAAGCTTGATTGCCAAAACCAACGGTATACCTGATTTCACCACAGCTTCATTAAATGGAATAGCAATAAACACAGGCCTGCCATGTTTGGTGATAACCGATAACTCACCCGCCTCAGCATCTCGGATAAGTTCTCCGGTACGTTCTCGCAAATCTCTAACCGTAAAAGTATCCATAAAACTGATCCTAAACCTCTACGTCTATTCAATTGATAATTGTGCTATCAAATGATAGCACAATATTTAGAAGCCATGTACGTTAATTGTACCGATAACTTAATAAGCTGAATCCGTGAGGAAAAAAGCGTAAAAAACACTCCAAATATCGCCTTAAATTATTAAGTTCACTTGCTCCATAACTAAGGCTTGCAAAACACTTGTCCAGGCTTTTGCGATATTTTCATGATTATAGCCCCCGCCACCCATCGCCAGAAAACGACCTTTACACATATCATTGGCAATCTGGCACAGGGATGTCGTTGCATGGGCGTGGGCTTTGTGCGAATACTGCAGATGTGTGATCGGGTCACCCGCCAGACTATCCGCGCCACACTGCAATAAGATAAAATCCACGTTATTCTTGTGCAAAAAGGCCTCTACCTTGGGCCAAATCTGCAAAAAAACGTCATCGTTGGCACCGGGCGGCACCGGTATATTGAGCTTTGTCCCTTTTGCGTTTCCGCGTCCGGTTTCGTTCGAATTTCCAGTCCCCGGATAAAGATATTGTCCGTCTTCATGAATGTCGACAAAGATAAGATCCGCATCATCTTCAAAGCTGTAAAATACGCCGTCACCATGGTGCGCATCTATATCTATGTAGGCAATACGTTTTACACCAAATTGATTTCTCAGTACCTCAATCGCCACACCGCAATCATTAAATACACAAAACCCCGCTGCCGTATCGCGGCGCGCATGATGCAGACCGGCTATCGGGATAAATGCGTGTTTGTATTTTTCAGCCATGATGACATGGATGGCATCGACAACAGACCCAACGACATAGGATGCGGCTTCATATACACCTTTGAACGCAGGTGTATCACCGGCATCGAGATAACCCTCTCCGCTGAGCGATGCTGATTTAACCCGCTCCACGTAATCGTGTGTGTGAAATGTTTCGAGGATTTGCTGGGTTGTTATGACAGGTGAGCGTATTGAAGCGCATTTATCCAGCCCTAGCCGCTGCGCCTCATCCCAAAATGAGTGCATACGTTGTGGGCCAAACGGATGATTATTCCCAAAGCCATAACGGGCGAGTTCTTCACCTACATATACACATGTGTTTCGATCCACGTTAAGCCTTTGCTTTTAACCACGGAGTAACTCACGGAGTTAAACCGTCCTTTAATCAATCTAAGGTATGTCGTCCAGTTCAGCGCCTTCCTTCTTCACCGGCATTAAATCTTCTTTGCTAATGCCTAATGCGATCGCAGTAGAAGAAGCAACGTAAATAGATGAATAAGTACCCACGATCACACCAATAATTAGCGCGATCGCAAAGTTACGAATTAATTCACCACCAAGAGCAACCAAAGCAATCAATACAATCATTGTTGTAATGGAGGTCATCAATGTGCGTGCTAAGGTTTGATTCAATGAAGTATTTACTATATCGAGGGTGGTTCCTTTACGTATTTTACGAAAATTTTCACGAATTCGATCAAAAACAACAATAGTGTCATTTAGCGAATAACCAATTACGGCAAGAATAGCCGCCAATACGGTTAAATCAAAATCCAGTCTCAATATCGAAAATATGCCCAAGGTAATGAGAACATCGTGCAATACCGCGATGACTGAACCAACAGCAAACCTGTACTCGAAACGGATAGCAACATAAATCAAAATACCAATCAGCGCATATAACATTGCCAATCCGCCATCTTCAGCCAGTTCCTCACCAACTTGTGGACCAACAAACTCGACGCGTCTAATCTGCACATTACAATCAGCAGGCCCGCTTGCGCCCTCAATTGAACATTGTTGCAAACCATCCAGCGCACTTTCCACTAACAATTCTTTAAAAGGCGCGCGCAAGGTTTCAATCATGCTCTCACTTAATTTGGCACTACTCAAACCTTCCTTTGGCGCCAACCGTATTAACACATCCCTTGTCGTTCCAAAATTTTGAATAACAAAGTCATCGTGGCCACTTTTTTCCAACTGCTCGCGGACCCCACTAAGGTCTGGTGCTTGCTTAAAGCGAACTTCCACCAGGGTACCTCCGGTAAAATCCAGACCAAAATTTAAACCTTGAAAACTCAGGGAAAAAATAGAAACCAACACCAGCAACACAGAACCGACCATAGCCAGGTTGCGTTTTCCCATGAAATTAAAATTTGTTTGTTTCTTAAATATCTGCATTAGTGTTCTCTTGTTGCTGTAACAGTTTCTAAAACTTTATTTTATATAGATAAGCTGGTTATTTTTTTCTTACCATATGCCAGGTTAACAACACCGCGTGTTACCATAATAGCGGTAAACATGGAGGTCAAAATACCTATAGATAAGGTAATTGCGAATCCCTTTATTGGCCCCGTACCAAAACTAAAAAGTACCAACGCGGCGATTAGCGTTGTGATATTTGCGTCTGCAATGGTTGAAAATGCTTTTTCGTATCCGGCATGAATACTGGCTTGCGGCGAGTTGCCATTACGCAATTCTTCCCGTATTCGTTCGAATATAAGGACATTGGCATCCACCGCCATACCCACTGTTAATACAATACCGGCAATACCAGGCAACGTGAGCGTTGCCTGTAACAGAGACAATACGGCAAAGATGATGACCAGATTTAATGCTAATGCTAGATTTGCAACAAAACCAAATGCACGATACCAAATAGCCATAAAAATAAGGACAAAGAGAAAACCAATCTCTACAGACAATTTACCCTGGTCGATATTTTGTTGTCCCAGGCTGGGACCCACTGTGCGTTCCTCAACGATTTCAACCGGCGCTGCCAGCGCACCCGCTCTTAACAGTAAAGCGAGCATTCGTGCTTCCTCTGTACTATCCAGGCCGGTTGTTTGAAAACGACTACTAAACGCATCTCGAATGGTCGCGACATTAATCACTTCTTCAATTACTTTCTTTCTTTTTACCGGCTTGCCATCAACAATACGCGTCTCAACAATGTTTTCGATAAACACCACCGCCATAGGTTGACCGATATTTTCTTTAGTAATTTTTCCCATTTTACGAGCGCCTTTACCATCCAGGTTGACAAACACCGCAGGGCTGCCATTTTGTTGGTCAAGCCCGGAAGCGGCATGGGTCACCTGATTCCCGGTAACGATCACATTGCGTTTGAGCAATATCGGATTGCCATCACGTTCATAATATAAGCGTGAACCCGCTGGCACTCTGCCATTGACCGCAGCCTGGACATCGTGTTCTGCATCCACCAATCGATATTCCAGAGTCGCGGTTGCTCCCAGAATCTCTTTAGCTTTACCGGTATCTTGTACACCAGGCAACTGCACGACAATACGATCCTGGCCTTGTTGCTGTACAATGGGTTCTGATACGCCCAGTTCATTTACCCGATTGCGTAAAGTGGTAATGTTTTGTTTCAAAGCAAAACTTTTTGTTTCTCGAATATCGTTTTCGCTTAAGCTAATAAGCAAAAAATATTGATCACCTACAATTTCCTCATTTAATTCCAGATTAGGGTATTCACTGGCAACTGTCGCACGCGCGCGGTTCACGGTATCTTGATCCCGAAAGCGTATTGATACGACAGCCGGCTTATCTTCTGTCGCCGCCCTTTTGTCGATCACTACGTAACGAATTTTATCTTCACGTAATAATGAACGTATATCGCCTGAATACCTTGATACGGCGCTATCAATCGCTGCGTCCATATCAACTTGCATTAGAAAATGCACACCACCACGCAAATCTAAACCCAGGAACATCGGCAAAGCTCCCAGGGACCTCAACCATTGCGGTGTCGCTGGCGCAAGATTAAGTGCGACTGTAAGACGCTTTTTGGACTGATCAAATTCTGTTTTGATTACATCTTTTGCTTTTAATTGCGTTTCTGTGTCACTAAAACGAATCAACAATGTACCCTCGGTAAAAACCAGGGATTTATAAGATATATTGTGGCGTTTTAATAATGCGTCAACATCATCTTGCGTCGACACATCAACCTTCGCACTGCGCGTCGATGTCACCTGCACGGCAGGGTCATTACCAAACATATTTGGCAACGAATACAGGGCGCCAATAACCACCACACAAATGATAAGAAGGTACTTCCAGGAAGGATATTGATTCATAATTAATGATACCGGATGTTGTTTGGTTATTTTGCTATTTATCAGACGCGATCTTTTTGTTGTCGTTATTTTTTGATTTAGATTTCAATGTGCCTTTAGGCATGATAGAAGTCACGGCCTGACGTTGAACTTTTATAACAACATTGTTCGCTATTTCTAATGAAATAAAACTTTCTTCAATTTCAGTAATTTTACCGAGCAAGCCGCCATTCGTTACAACCTCATCCCCCTTGGCTAACGCTTGGACCATTTGTTTATGTTCCTTTGCGCGTTTTGTTTGCGGTCGGATCAATAAAAACCAGAACAAGATGAAGATGATAACCAGAGGCAACATCCCGGTTAATAAACTTTGTTCTTGCACCGCACCTTCAGCGAGGGCGTCATTTATAAAAAAGCTCATTTTGTAGTCCTTATCTTAAAATTGTAATAAGTGCCTTGTTTACTAAATAAAGAGTTTACTAAATAAAGGGTTTACTAAACGCTTAGATTCAATAGATTTGATTACAAATCCCGCAGCGTATTCAACGCGGCACATTATTGCATAATTGGCACTGGTTGTGCTCTTTTTGCGTAAAACTCGGTGACAAAATCCTCCAATCGACCGAACAAAATCGACTCTCGCAGGTTTTGCATTAAAGTTTGGTAATAGAAAACATTATGAATGGTATTTAGTTTGGCACCAAGAATTTCACCTATCTGCTGTAAGTGACGTAAATATGAGCGACTGTAATGTTGACATGTATAACAACCACACGACGCGTCCAATGGTGCGATATCATCCCGATATTGGCTATTTCGAATACGAATGACGCCTTGATGAACAAATAGATGCCCATTGCGCGCATTTCGTGTCGGCATGACGCAATCAAACATGTCAATGCCCCTGCGAACTGATTCCACAATGTCTTCGGGGGTACCGACGCCCATTAAATAACGCGGTTTTTCTTGCGGCATCGCGGGTGTCACATGCGACATTATTCGCAGCATATCTGCTTTTGGTTCACCTACCGATAAACCGCCTATTGCGTAGCCATCAAATCCAATATCGACCAAGCCGTTAAGCGATTGTTCGCGCAATGCTTCGTACATGCCCCCCTGAACAATGCCGAACAATGCAGCAGCACTCTCTCCGTGCGCTTGCTTGCTGCGCGCCGCCCAGCGTAAAGAAAGTTCCAAAGAGTCTTTGGTTTGCTTTTCGTCAGCAGGATGGGGGGTACATTCATCGAATATCATCACAATGTCCGCACCTAATGCGCGCTGCACCGCCATTGATTCTTCCGGCCCCAGAAAAACTTCATCGCCATTCACAGGTGATCGAAACATCACACCTTTTTCAGAAATTTTACGTAATTCACCCAGACTATAGACCTGGAATCCGCCCGAATCTGTCAATATGGGTCCTTGCCAATGCATAAAATCATGTAAATCGCCATGTTTGCCGATGACATCGACGCCCGGTCGCAACATTAAATGAAAGGTATTACCCAAAATAATCTGTGCGCCGCTTTGGGCCACCTCTTCCGGTGTCATCGCCTTGACTGTGCCATAGGTTCCCACAGGCATAAAAGCAGGCGTATCCACCACACCACGATCAAAAAGCAGACGCCCGCAGCGCGCCAGACCATCCTTTGCTAACAACTCAAATTGCATAAAAGACTTGCCTTCCTACTTCTATCGCATTGCTTTTATCCAGCATCTTTTGCCTGATTTTCTATAAACATGGCATCACCATAGCTATAAAACCGATAACTTTTTTCGACTGCATGACGATAGGCGTTCATAACATGCCCATAACCACCAAAAGCACATACCAACATCATCAATGTCGATTGCGGCAGATGAAAGTTTGTAATAAGCGCGTCGACGCTTTTAAACTTATAACCTGGATAAATGAACAAATCCGTATTACCTCGAAAAGGATCAATCGCGCCGTGTTGCGAAGCGGCTTCGAGGCTTCTTACGCTGGTGGTACCCACCGCGACCACCCGTCCTCCACGTTCTTTTGTTGCCCTGATTTGACGACAGACTTTCGGTGAAACATCGACATATTCTTTGTGCATTTTATGATCAATCAGCTCGTCGCAACGCGGAGATTGGAATGTCCCGGCACCCACATGCAGCGTGACATTGGCTATTTCTACACCAAGCCGATTTATTTGCTGCAACAAAGGAATATCAAAATGCAAACCGGCCGTCGGCGCCGCCACAGCCCCCTCGTTTTGCGCATAAACAGTTTGATAGCGATCCCGGTCCTCGGCATTATCTTCGCGCTCAATATAGGGTGGCAGTGGAATACGCCCAAAGGTCTTCATGATCACATGGACGGGCCGCTGATCTCTAAACTTCAATTCGAATAAATCATCCCGACGACCCAGTACATCCACTTCCAGATCACCCTGTAAAATCAACATATCGCCTGCTTTTGGTGATTTGCTGGCACGGGTTAACGCAAGAACCCGATTATTATCAAGAATTCGCTCCAGCATTATTTCAATTTTGCCCCCAGAGGCCTTATAGCCATGCAGGCGCGCAGGTATTACCCGGGTATCGTTGAGTACCAGCAAATCGCCTCGCCGTAACAATCCGGGTAAATCTGTGAACATTCTGTCAGATATCGATCCAGTATCGCCGTCCAGGCAAAGTAATCC
>VAPK010126365.1_pt1 | contig 25595 bp, 24 predicted proteins | sample 3395031 | NCBI WGS metagenome assembly VAPK01 (sample SAMN08290443, study PRJNA428436) | hydrothermal vent metagenome | isolation source: Deep-sea hydrothermal vent chimney 1 | place: Pacific Ocean: Juan De Fuca Ridge
AACATTTCCAAATTCCCCTTCGATTCAATAAACGAATTCATCAACTTCTCCTCTATCTTATTCCGCCCAGAAGTCCCGTTCCCGTCAAGCCCGAGATTAAACAAAATAATCGGCAACTCCCCGATAACCATCCCGACGCAACACATCTTATTGATAATCAAATCCACAACATGTTCCTCCATTGTCCCCTTAGTCGCAAAAGAATAAATATACATATTCCGTTTCTGCCCAATTCTATCAAGTCGCCCAATTCTCTGTTCAACACTCATAGGATTCCAAGGCAAATCATAATTAATCAAATTCCGACAAAACTGAAAATTCAAACCCTCAGCCCCACAATCAGTCGAAATCATAATATCAGCCTCGCCCCCCTTAAAACTCTCAACCCGACGTGACTTCTCTTCCCTATCAAGTCCTCCCATAAACTCAATAATCTTACCAGATGAAGACGGCACATCACCACCCATATTAGATGATACACTCTCAGATATCAAAATTGGCTCTAATTTCTCCACAATATATCGCAAAGTAGCAGGATGCCTAGTATAAATCAAAATCTTTTCATCCTTACTCCTCTCTCTAATCTCCCTAACCAAAGAAACCAACTTTTCAATCTTAGAATCACTCTTTAACTTAGCATAATCGTCTAGTATACCTTGCGCAAAATCCTTCGTCCCATCATGATAAACATCACTCTCAATAATCTTTGTCAAACTCTCAATCGCACTCCTACTTGAACTCGTCACTTTGGGCAAAATTACAAAAACAATCAATGCCCCATTAATTTCACTACCATCCTTCCTAAAATAATTCGACCGGAGCAACCTCACAGTATTTTCATAAATCCTCTTCTCAGGCTCAGTCATCTCAACAGTAACAATTCGAGGTATACGTGACTTATACTCAATACCAGTCTCACTGCGTTGTCGCCGAACCATAACCTCTTCCAACTTCTTCTTCAATTCCAACGGGTTCAGCGGATGCCTCTTATTTCCACGAAACAAGAAATTCTTCCGAAATTCCTTCAACGTCCCAAGATGCCCCCTCTTCAAAATATGTAACAAATTATATAATTCTAACAAATCATTCTGAAATGGTGTTGCTGTCAACAACAAAAATCTCTTCTTTCTCAGCCTATCAACAAACTTCCATCGCACACTATTCCGCTCCTTTAATTTATGTGCCTCATCAACAATCACCAAATCCCAAGAAACATCATGTGCAGCCTTATGTCGAAACTCACCAGCTTTCCGATTAAAAATTTTAACCCTATCAATCGAAGCCACAACAAAATCATTATCCCAATCACCTATTTTCTCAACAACCTTAAACTCAATCCCAAATTTTTCTATCATCTCTTGTCTCCACTGATCAACCAAACTAGGCGGACATAAAACTACGACTTTTTTCAAAAATCCTCTCACAATACCCTCTTTAATCACCATGCCAGCTGTAATAGTCTTCCCAAGACCAACCTCATCAGCAAGCAAAGCCGTCGCATTCAAATCCCGAAGCAACTTCAAAGCACCCTCTCTTTGATATGGCAAATCATAAGCCAAATTCTTACTAACCTCTCCCCAGCAAGTCAAATCTTCAATCTCTGAATCAATAAAAACCTCCTCTGCGTCCATCCTTAATTTGAACAATTCCGACGAATCAAAATTCCCACTATCTAAATCCCCAAATAATTCGACCGAATCATCTTCAGAATTCTCATTAACAATCAAATCCACCATCTTGATAACAAATAACAAAATCATCCACTTTAAAAGAATTCTTATGATAAATTTATAAAAACAAACTCCCTAACAAAACAAGGTGATTTCCATGATAAAAACTAAATATAAAAAAGTTTTTAGAAAATAAGTTTTTCTACCTTGCCACGATAAAGATGCGTCATTTAGGCGAAAGAGAAATTTTACCTTTACCATAAGGTACTCAAATAACGCAATTTTCTAAAAAGAAAAAAATCAATGAATAAAAAATTCTGGGCAACAGCCTTCACACTAACAGGCACAATAATCGGAGCAGGAATATTAGGTCTCCCATACGTATTTGCACAATCTGGCTTCCTAATTGGACTCTTCTGGCTTATAGTAATAGGCGCAATCATGACATTCATAAACCTCACACTAGGGGAAATAACCCTAAAAACACCAGGCAAACACCAACTTCCAGGCTACGCAAAAAAATATCTTGGAATCTGGGGAAAACGATTTATGTTAATAGCTACCGTATTTGGAATCTACTCCGCCCTCTTAGCATATTTAGTAGGAGAAGGCCAATCTCTTTCAAAACTAATCGCCCCAAAAATGCCTCCAATTATTTTCGGAATAGCTTTTTGGATTATATTAACACTACTACTCCGAGAGGGGCTTAAAGGACTTAAAAAAATAGAAACATGGGGAATCATCGCAATAATAATAATAATCCTCAATATCTTCATAAAATTTAGTACATATATAGATCCACATAACCTAACCTCAATTTATCCAGCAAACTTTATGGCACCAATCGGAATAATCATGTTCGCCCTACTAGGATTTATATCAATCCCAGAACTCAAAGAAGAAATTGCAGGACAAGAACACCTCCTAAAAAAAGCAATCATAATAGGGAGCCTTATTCCTGTCATTCTTTATATCTTATTTTCTATGACATTAATCGGAGTATTAGGAAATTCAATTACAGAAGTCGCAACCCTATCTCTTGGTCCCCTTATGATAATTCTAGGTATCTTCACAATGTTCACCGCTTATTTCGTCTTATCTTACGCATTAAAAGACATATTTCTCTTAGACCTAAAAATAAACAAAACAAAAAATTTCATCTTAACATCTATTATTCCCTTATTTCTCTATGTTCTAACCGAATACTTTCACATAATTAGCTTTACTTCTATCTTGGGAATAGGCGGTGCTATCTCAGGAGGAATGACAGGAATACTCATCCTCCTAATGGCACGAAAAGCAAAATCCTCGAAAAACCATAAATCCAGAATTCGAATGCCAATTAATATTCCAATAATAATAATAATATCTACCTTATTTATAATAAGTATAATTCTAGAACTCAGACATTAAATCAACAATCTATCAATAAAAATAAGAATACAGCCCATAAAAAGTATTAAATAAAGACGATTCTTAATCAAATTAAAGATGGTGAATATATATTTATTTTTAGGAATAGCATTCTTATTAATTCTCCTGATTGGAAAACTATTGGAAAAAATAAGAATCCCTTGGATTTTCTCCTCCTTACTAATAGGAACAGTATTATCTGTATACAATCCCTTCAAATCCATAACAGACTCTAGCACATTCGGATTTTTAGCAGAATTAGGAATGTATTTCTTACTCTTCATTATTGGATTTGAAATAAACTTGAAAAAATTAAAAGAAAGTAAAAACTTTATTCTAAAGGCAACCACTCTAACTATCTTTTTATCAACATTATTTGGAGCTCTATTAATCCATTATTTTCTTGATTATTCTTGGTTTATTTCTTCAATAGTAGCATTATCTTTTTCCACAGTCGGGGAAGCGATATTAATACCGATACTAGACGAATTCAAAATCATAAACACAAAATTGGGACAAAGTATAATTGGAATAGGAACCCTAGATGATATCGTAGAAATTATACTTCTAATTTTAGTAAGTATCATAGTGGGCACAAAGAGCTCCTCTGGATTAAGTATAACTATGACAATAATCTCTTTGTTTATATTATTAGCAACAACCATCCTCCTAATAAAAATGAGAAATAAGAGAGCAAAATTCAAATTCCTATCAATAGAGACACTCTTCCTACTAATAATATCTATCCTATTCTTCTTCCTAGGAATCGGAAAATTCGCCCAGGCAGCTCCAATGGCAGCCATATTTGCAGGAATAGCACTTAATAAACTAATACCAAACAATAGAATAAAATACATAAAATCAGAAATCAAAACTCTATGTTACGGATTCTTTGCCCCAATATTTTTCCTGTGGGTAGGAATAACAATGGACCTTAAATATATACTCACATCCCCATTATTAGTCTTATTAATAGTTATAGTAACAAATGGGTCAAAGATATTAGCCAGTCTAATTGCCGGGAAAAAAGAAATAGGAATAAAACAATCAATTCTATTAGGGATAGGCTTATCGGTCAGATTTAGCACAAGTATAATCATAATAAAAATATTATTCGAAAATGGATTAATAGGAAATGACCTATATTCAATCATCATAGCCTCGAGTATAATATTCAATTTCATAGTTCCCTTCTTGTTCTCTAAGCTAATAGTAAAATGGAAAATAAACAAAAAATAAAAGGACTATCAACTGGCGAGGCAATCCAGCGATTAAAAAAATTCGGAAGAAATGAAATTACAAGAAAAAGAAAGGTAAATCCACTTAAAATTTTCATATCCCAATTTACTTCCCCTCTAATTATAATACTTATTATAGCCGCTCTTAGCTCGTGGGCAATCGGATTTTTACCAAATCAACAATCAAATATATTTGACACAATTCTTATACTAATTATAGTCTTTATTTCAGGAATTTCCGGCTTTTTACAAGATTACAAAGCCGAAAAAACAATAGAAGCACTACAACAAATAGCCACACCCCAAACAAGAGTTATTAGAAATGGAAAAGAGATAAAGATAAAGATAACAGAAATTGTTCCAGGAGACCGAATAGTTTTAGAAGAAGGCAATATAGTTCCTGCAGACTGTAAAATAATCGAAATGTTTAGCCTAGAGGTAAATGAATCCACACTTACAGGTGAATCTATATCTATTAAAAAGAAACTAAATGAAGAATTATTCAAAGGAACATCTATTACGTCTGGAAAAGCTTTAGCCCTCGTACAAAAAACTGGAATGAAAACAAAGATTGGTCAAATTGCAGACAAACTAGAGAGTATAGAAGAAGAAGAAAGCCCTTTCCAAAGAGAAATATCCTCATTTAGTAAAAAGGTTTTGTATGTTGTAGGCGGAATAATTTTCATCATATTTCTAATAAGTATTCTAAAATATGACATTTATCAATCCTTACTTACTTCGATATCTTTAGCAGTAGCAGCTATCCCCGAAGGATTGCCTGCAATACTAGTACTAGTTTTAGCAATCGGAGCAAAAGTCATGGCAAAAGAAAACGCCTTGGTTAGAAAATTAAATGTCGTGGAATCCATAGGCTCAGTAGATGTAATTTGCACAGATAAAACAGGAACTCTAACAGAAAACGAAATGTCCGTAACAACAATCTTCTCAAATAATCAATCCTTCAATACATCAAAATTGGAAAAAGAAGAAATTAGAAAACTACAAAAAATCCTATTAATTGGAAAACTATGCAACAATAGTAAAATATCTCAAGATGAAAAAAATGAAAAAAAATATTTTGGTGACCAAACAGAGATAGCCCTTAGAAAAATATCTGAAAAATATCTAGAATTAAAAGAAAGTTATAAAAAAGTAAGCGAAATATCTTTTAATTCTGAAAGAAAAATGATGAGTTCTATTTATGAGAAAGATAATAAATTTCATATCTTTTCAAAGGGAGCTCCAGAAATACTATTAAATAAATGTTCTAATATATATGTGAATGGCAAAATTATAGAATTAACAAACGACAACAAAAAAGAAATATTACAAATAAATGAAAAATTGGCATCCCAAGCTTTAAGGGTTTTGGGATTTGCATACAAAGAAAGTTCAAAAAAAGATGAAAGCGAAACATCTCTTACATGGGTAGGATTACAGGCGATGATTGACCCAGCAAGAAAAGAAGTCAAACAAGCAATAAAAGAATGTTATACTGCAGGAATTCGAGTTATAATGATGACTGGAGATAATCCCTTGACAGCCAAGGCAATATCTAATGAAGTAGGACTAAAAAGTAACGGGGTAATACTAGGAGAACAAATAGACAAATTATCAGACAAAGAATTAGAAGAAAAACTAAAAAATATCTCAATTTTTGCAAGAGTTTCCCCATTTCATAAATTAAAAATTCTAGAAAATTTGAAGAAAAATTACAAAGTTGCCATGACTGGAGATGGAGTAAATGATGCTTTAGCTCTAAAAAAATCAGACGTAGGAATCTCAATGGGAATAAGAGGAACAGATGTAGCAAAACAGGCAAGTGATATAATATTACTAGACGACAATTTCGCGACAATCATCACTGCCATAAAAGAAGGAAGAAGATCTTTTGACAATATAAGAAAATTTGTAAACTACCTCTTCGTTTCCAATCTAGCAGAAATAGGAGTTTTATTTTTTGCGACAATATTTTTAACACTAAAGGAACCAATACTTCTTCCAATACAACTTTTATGGATAAACTTACTAACAGACGGGCTACCTGCCATAGCATTAGGGCTAGACCCAGCAATACCAGATATCATGGAAAAACCTCCAAGGAAAAATAACGAGCCTATCATAAATAAACAATTAGCATGGTTAATAGGAACCATTGGAACAAAAAAAATAATCCTCCTATTTTTAACGTTCATGATTATTGACTCCCTATTCGGAATTAAACAAGCAAGAACCGCACTTTTTACCGGATTTATTCTATATGAATTTGTAAGAATAGGAACAATAAGAGCACAGGAAAAATTAACATGGCTTTCAAACAAATGGCTTCTAGGCGCACTTTTTATATCATTACTTCTACAGCTTGTAATTATATATACTCCCCTAGATACATATTTTCATATAATGCCTCTAGGGCTATATAGTTGGATTATTTTATTAGCAGGAGTAAGTATTGGATATTTCGCCGCAATAATGATTACAAAAATAGTACTAAAATTTGTTAAAAACTAACTTCTCTTTTCAAAAAAATATTACACACTAAATATTTAAATAATCAATACCTCTAACATATTTATGAAGAAAAACATGATTCTAGTTCTAATAATAATATTTATGACAAGCCAGATATCAGCCTTTGAATTCTGTCAAAATGGAATAACAGGAGAAAATAAACTCAGACTAATCTCTATAAACGATATGTTAAAAGACAATCCACAAGAATGGAAATGGCAACCTTTACAAAAAATAGAATTAGAAACAAGAGTCGAAAACAAAAATGACGAAAGTGGAACATATATTTTAGAAGCTATATTTAAAGATGCAAATAAAACGATAAAAATTGCCAAAGACTCAAGAGATTTAAAAGAAGAATTTTCACTTTCAGCTTATGAAAGAAAAAGTATCTCACTGGAATTCGAAATAAATGAAGACGAAAAAATAAATAATTATAATCTTTACATAAAATTCTACAAAAAAAATGAAGAAAATGAAGAATGTACAGAAAACTCAATAGAAAAAATAACAATAGAAAAAATTAATCTATGTAAAAATAAAAAAGTGAACGAAAGCAAATTAGAAATAACACACATCAGAGACGAAACAAAGAATGGTAAAGACAAATGGACGTGGGCTCCAAATAACAATATAGGAATATCATTAAATTTAGAAAATAGGAATTACTCTCAAAGAAATTTCACAACAAAACTAATATTCCTAAATAAAAACAATGAAGAAATTTCTCTAGCAAATAATCCTAAAGACATAATAAAAAAAATAGAACTAGGCAACGGTAAGGGCAATAATATAAACTTCTATTTCAAACTAAAATCTAGCATTAAAGAAGGAATATATGCAATATATGCAAAAACCTACGACACAAATAATAAAGACATCTGCACGAGCCTAAAAGCCGAGGATAAATCCAATCCAACAATAATAAAAATAAAAAAGGCCGAAAGAAAAGTAATAATAACACAAGTAAAAGGGCCAAGAACTACTAAAACTTCATCTCAAGAACAATACATTGCGACAATAGCAAACCTCGGAAATAAAAATGAAAACAAGGTACTCGCAATAGTTTACAATTATCGACTAGGAATAAAAGAAAAAATAGAAATACCAGACTTAAAATCAGGAGAAGAGGAAAATGTAACATTTAATGTATCAATTCCAAAAAATGCCTCAAACACAAGATATTCATTATCATTTTCAACAGAATACGAATATAACGAAAAACAAGACTATTTCAGAAGCTTTTCAAATAAAATAGATGATATCAGCTACTATATAACAATAAACCAAGGAGAAATACCAGAACCAAAAACCCAAAAATTAGACGAAAAAATAAGAGAATCACAAGACAACAAAAAGGAAAACCCAACTACGATTATAACAGGAAATGCTGTAGGCGTACCAGATAAATCCCCAAATTGGATAATATTGACAATTTTAATTATTCTTGCAATTATAGGAATAATACTATTCTTCAAAAAACCAAAAGCAATACAAGAAACAAAAATAGAACCACCTCAAGTAATAAGAAGATATAAGGCTAAATTAAGCGGCTCTGTCCGATAACCCCGTCAGCACTAAGAAACTATCAATTGATTACATAATACAATGTTGAATCTAATTTTTCCAGCACTATGTCCCATAACTGCAGAATTAGCCCCACCAAAAGCATTAACAACAAACATTCCTCCAAACAAAACAAGCAAACAAATTATAGTATAAACATATTTTTTTCTATATTCACCACTAACTTCATATCAATATTAATATTAAAGAATATATGTCTTAGCTCTTCGGCTCTATTGAAAAAGTCAAATAAATAAGCATCACCTCAAATATTTAACTAAACACAAGAGGGACAGTGTGAAACGAACAAAATTTATTAAAAAACTAATGGTTTACTAAACAATTAAAACGTCTGATGTTGAAATTTTGTATGTGGATTCTGCCTATGATGCGAAATGGATTTATGAGATTTGTTTTTGGGATAGAATTCGAACGAGAATTAAGCCGAAGAAGAAAGTTAAGGGGAGTTCAAGGGAAGGCAATAGGAAAATTATGATGAAGTTTAGTATCATTGGAGGAGTTTAGATTTGGTACACTAAAGAGGTAGTATAGTGGTTCGATTAAGGCTCGAAAGGTGAAGGGGGCTAGGAGTAAATTATATTTGAAAGCGATTCTTCATAATTTAGAATTGGTATTAGTCAGATTTTCAACAGGCCCATTTAAGCTAAAGACTTAAATACTAAGCAATCTACTCTAATAATGTAAACGAGAACACAAATGAACATTCTAAAAATTATTAAATAACACAGGAGGAAAATATGAAATTATATGTAGGAAATTTGCCATGGTCTATTGATGACAACGCGCTAAAGGAACTCTTCACTTCATTTGGAGAAGTTACAGAAGCCGTTTTAATCAAAGACAAATTTTCAGGTAGATCTAAAGGATTCGGATTCGTAACTTTTGAAAATGATGATAATGCCCAAAAGGCAATCTCTGAGATGCACGAAAAGGATGTTGAGGGACGGCCTTTAACAGTAAGCGAAGCAAAACCAATGGTTCCACGTGATAATGCTTCACAGACAGAACATTCAAATGAAAGTTCTGAAGCACCACTCGCGAACCCAGCCGAAATCAACGAAGCAACTGAAATAATCGACGATAATTCTGAAGCTGAAACTTCAGAAGAAGAAATCGAAAGCGTTGAGGAAGCAAAAGATGACGCTAGTTCTGATGAATCAGCTACAGAAAAGGCAACAGAATCAGAAGAAAGTACTGAAAAAGAAACTAAATCTGATTAAGTCTAAACCAAATTTTTATTTTTTTATTAATTCTTAAATAAATTTAAATAATCCTTATTCTATGATATAGCATGAAAAAAAGGATTATAATAATTTTATTTTTACTAACTTCATTTCTTCAAGTAAGTGCAATAGAACTCTGTCAAAATGGAGCAAACACTAATTTAGAGATAACAAAAATAACTAACATCCAAAACAAATGGTCATGGCTAGTAGGGAAAGAAGTGGAAATCAATTTAGAAGTAAAAAACAAAAATTACTCTCAGAGAGATTTTGAAATAGAATTATTCTTCTACAACGAAAACGAAGAACTCGAAGAAAATTTCACACAAAAAGAGAACCTAATAAAAATAATAAATATAAACGAAACAGAAAGCAAAACAATAAATTTCACCTTCAAAATAGATGACGTACCAACCGGAACATATTCACTTTACGCAAAATTAACAGATAAGAATAATGGAACAATCTGTACTAGTCAAAAAGCCGAGACAAAAAATAACGAAATTGCCATAACTTTAACAAAAGAAGAAAGATTAGTTACCATAAGAAGAATCACCGGCCCTACAACGGCAACAGCGAATTCATCCATAGAGTATACAGTAGAAATAATAAACCTCGGCAACAGAAAAGAAGACAGAGTTATCGCAATAATTTATAACGCAAATTTTAAATTAAGAGAAGAAAAAGAGATAACAAATCTAGACATTGAACAATCCAAGAATATAACATTCAACTTCACCGTTCCAGCAACCACGCTAATAGCAAACGAAACAATTCTCTTCTCAACAGAATTCGACTACAACAATAAAACTAAACAATATCAAAAAGAAATGACAAAAGACAAGCCCTTCACGCTAGAAATAACATCATCCTTATTAACCAGAGTAACAAAAAAACAAAATCAATCAATCGAACAAAACCAGTCTCAATTAACCACGACACAAGTTCAATCTAATTCAACACTCTCACTCTCTAATTTACCATATCTTTGGATAACTATAATCCTCTTGCTGATAATTATAATCATCACCGCAACAATCTTCTATCTCAAAAGAGGAAAAGCCCTACAATCCACAAATAAACAAACATCCAAGGATAAAGTCAACGAATATCTAAAAAAAATAAAAAATAAACCACAAGAAAATCCAATCATAAAACCACAAGCTCTTAAGAATCCCACGACCCCAAACAAACCTTCCGAAACGAACATCGCGAACACCAAGGCCCCTCCGACCTCTCAAAATCCTCCTCAACAGCCTCGTTCTCCGTCACATCCTGCAACAATCTCTTCATCTCCGAAATCGAACTCCGTAAAATCTGTTTCACCTCCTCAAGCCGTTCCGAGTCAACCTCAAAAGAATCAACCTTCCCCTCAGCCCCCAAAGCCAAATAAAACATCTTAGCCATAATTCTTTCAGCGGGAACATCAAGCTTCTCAGAAACATACAAAGCATAAAGTCCCAATTGTAATTCATAATCAGCCCTTCTCTCTTTCCCAGTCTTCCAATCAAATAAAACAATTCTATCATTAATCCGCATAGCAAAATCAATACTAAGATAAACCCGAATTCCCTCAAAATCAAAACTTAAAAAATCCTCTAATGTAATCCAATCCTCAACTGAAGTTTGCCTAATTTCCATAAAAATATCCGAATTATAAAAATTAGTCAAACAAATTTCGGCCTTCTCAATACACCCTTCCTTCTCTTCCTCTCCAATCCCTTCCCCATACTCATCTTCAAAAAATCTATGCGCCTTAGTCGCAAACCCAGTATACCCACCAAGCTTCGACATACTCCAATCGCTCTCCATCCGATTCCTAAGCTTCTTTAAAGAATATCCAAGCCCAATATCCTCCCCAACTCGAAATCTCTTCAAAATAAACTCAATCATTTCATGAACCCGCGACCCAACCCAAATATCTTTACTAGCCAACTTCTTCAAATAATAAATCTTCTTAACTCGCTCATCCTCGCTTGTAATCCACCCATTCCAAAATCCATAATGATTAAAAAAATATTTTCTTTTACATTCCTTAAATAAAGAATCCCTAGACTTAGACCACGAAAACTCATTTTTAAAAACCATAATCATGCAAACAATCACAGATATATAAACACTCGCAACTTAATAATTAAAAATTACAAACTATTTTATTTTATAATAATTTTATTAGAACCCCAATCTACTTCACACGTCTTCTATAAAAATCAACCAAAAATATGTTTTTCGTAAAAATACCAGCCGGAATCCCAACCAAAATAATAATCAAAACGGCAAACACAATACCCAATATAATATCCTTCAAGAAAGCAATAAAATAGTCCCCAATATTATCAAAAACTTTTCTCACAATTCCAAACTCAAAAAACGATTCTACAGTCTGTTTATTTATAAAGTTCACAATCAACATAGGAACCATAAATATCCCTATAAACAACTCAGCAAGTATACCTAACCAAACAGCCACAGAATACAAAATCATAACAAATACACTATACACCAATATAAAAGGGATAGCCTTCAAAAACATAAAAAAACCAAGTTTCATATCCGCACTAAATTTCATAACAGGCAAGCGTTTAAATTTTCCCTTGCTAAACTCTTGAACTATTCGTACACTATACCCGCCCAAAACAAACCAACCAAAAATCGGCAACAGCAACCACAAAATATTAAACATCCCCTTCGCTCGATTAAACGGATATTTGAAAGCAGTTTCAAAATCTAATACAACACTTTTCTTCATACACTATACAATAAATCTAAACTATATAAAATCTCCCACAGAAACTTTAAATACTAACTTTATTATAATAAATTTATGATAAAAAAGAGATTAAAATCAGGTGACGCAGAAATCGACATCAAAATAAAAAATCTAGACAAAATAAAAAATTTAGGATGCCGTTCTCACCATTCTGGACACTTCTGGGTTTTCGGCTCTGCCCTGGCAATGATTCTCTCTTACGAAAGAAGCGCCTCAATTCTTTGGGCAATCCTCCACGGAGCCTTAAGTTGGTTCTACATCCTTTTCAGAGCAATGCAAATCTGGAAATGGTTTTAAAATATATATTTTATAACTTTTCTCTAGCCAAAACCGCCAAAGCCTTCTCTAACTGAAACGCCCCATTCTCGCCCCAATCAACATAATCACAAAACTCATCCGCCCCAACAAACTTCCTCAACCCAATCTTCCCATTACAAGGATCAATAGTCTGCTCCCGAATTCTATCAACCTCAGCAACATACCTAAGAATATGATGAACCTTCCTCTCACAATTCTCCCCTAAAGGCGTAACCCTAAAACAACCAATCCTCCTAATATTCTTAATATCCAAATCAGCCTCCTCATCAACCTCCCTAATCAAAGTATCTTCAAAACTTTCATCACAATCCTCCGGCTTCCCACCAGGCAAACACCAATATCCATTACTACAATCTACAATACAAAGCCTCCCCTCCTCATCAAAAACAAAACCATATGACTGAACAACATTATCCAAATTCTCGAAATCAGTATCATCCAACCATTCCATCAAATATTTCTGACCAGCCCACTCAATCTCTGATTTCATAAACCCATATAAAAAAACAAACCTTAAAAACCTAACCATCAATCCCAAACAATCCCAGACAACCTATCCAGCTCCTCAGAAGTCAATACCCTCTTCTCGTCAAACTCCATACCCAACTTTCTAAATCCCCGAAAAAGCCTAATTCTATAATGATCATAACTAGGCATTGCATTATATCTTCCACCTCCCTTAGTAATAATATAACAACCACCAATCTTACCTGCCAAAGCCTTCTCAAGAAGACAAAATTCCCTCACCAAATTTTCAACACTAATCTCTCTGCCCTTCAACACATACACAATAAACTTCATAAAAATCCTAATCTTTTCATATTCTACAATCCTTTCAATAAAACATTTTTCCCTATCAAAAATTTTCGACAGCGGACCAACGTCGCCACTTTCAATAATATCTCGATACCTATTTCTTTTTACCATTTATTTCAGTATAGCCCAATTCTTGTCAAAAACATCGAGAGTCAGCTTCTTATCTATTTGCTCACTAAAACAATCTAGAACTTCCTGAGAAGAATATTTTGTCATTTGCTTAACCCATTTTTTATCTCCAATCTGTTTTTTGGCAAGACCTCTATCTTCTCTAAGCTCACCAAAATCAAGCAAGATAACTTCGTCCTCCACTAATCCAAATTGATTACCAATTTTAGATGTATGCTCATACACGCCATACTTCCACAAATCCACAATAAAATCAAGCACTTTTTCAACAATCTTCCGCGCCTCTTCTCTCTTTCCAGCAGAATACAAATCCTCTAAGATATCCTGAACAGTAAATGCTCGCTTCTGCCTTATCTTGCCACCATCAATTATTTTAATATTTCCCAGCATTCTCGCAGGTATTTTCCCCCTACTAATAATATCCAAACCAGCTTGCCAGCCATCTTGCATCTTTTTAATCCTGAAATCTAATTCAGATATTCTTCCCAAGGGCTCCAAATATCTAGAAACTTTCCTGGAAATTTCCTCCGTAGTCTTTGGAGTCTTAATAACATAATCCTCAAAATATTCAATATTCGCTTGCCAACCACCAGATACTAGCTTTCTTTCTTTCATCCTAATACATCCCGAATCTTTTCAATAATCTTTTTCATAACTTCTTCACCGACATCTCTATCTGACTTTCGCTTGTAATGATGCACAAATGCCTCATCCTCAAAAAACTAATTAACTTTTAATCTTTATTATACTGCACTTACATTCTAAAAATCCTAACCAAAACCATCATCTTTGATTTTTTCAATAATATTCCTAAAAATTCCAAAATAAAAAGCTAAGATTGACAAAATAGCAAAAATAAATACGCCAATATCCGCACACTTATCTGCAATAAAACTTTCCTTCCTCACTTTATCAATCTCTTCATAACCTCAGTAATAACCCTAAAATCCGCCCGCCTCTCCGACAACCTCATAACCTGCCCAATCAAGAAATTCAATGATGCCTTCTTCCCATTCTTATAATCTTCAACAACCTTCACATTTTCATCAATAACCTGCCTACATAAATTCTTAACCGCCTCCTCGCTAATATTCCCAATCTCCTCCTTATGATCCGCCAACGAAAAACTCTTCGGAACAAAATCATTCATAATCTGCTTCCCCTTCAAAACCGTAATCTTCCCCTCCTCAACCGCCCTAATCAACTCCGCCAAATGTTCCGGCCTAATATCAACATCCTCATCCTCCAAACTCTTCTTATTATAATTCAAAACCCTAAGCAACTCAACCGTAACCCAAGGAATCATCGACTTAATATTGATATCTTCACTCTTGCCTAAAATCTCATCAACAAGCTCAGGCAATTTCATTATTTCATCCACACTTTTCTGACAAAAATGCCCTCTGTTTTTCAAAACAAGAGGTTTCAATCCAAGAATTTTAGAATAAATTTTACAAGATTCCTTAATAGAATCACTGTCATTAGAATATTCGATTAAAATAATTTCAGAAGCCTTATCTTTTAATTTCTCACTAACCTCAAAATCATAAAGATTATTTTCCTGCCATTTCTCATTTAATTTATTCCTATATGCCGGAGCGAGCAAAATCAATTTCTTAATCTTAACCTTCGACCCCTGAAGCCAATGAACCAAAAACGCACCGCCAGCACTAGTCCCAACCAAAACACTATTCTCATCAATATTAATTTTCTCAATTTCCATTTTCCATTTTTTATAATCAGGATTCCAATTCTCAGGCATCAAAGGATTATTAACAACAACTCCTTTCTTCTCAAGTTCTTTCTTAACCCAAGGTATCCAATTTCTCTTATTCTGCTCGGGAAACCCTTTCTCAAGTTTTTCCCTATCCTTCTCATTACTCCCATGCACCAAAACAACATTACCACTCACAGTCTTAGACTCCACAAGCCCCTCAAAAAAATCAACCAACTCCAAATTCCGCGTTAAAATCTTCGCATCGCTCTCCCCAACATTATACTTCCTCAACAACCTCTCCAACTTAACCTCAGGCATCTCCGGCATACTAGCCCTAACCTCATTCAACATCTTAGAATCAATCTTCAACTCCGCCAAATCTGGACAAGGAATAAACCGATAATCACTAGCCCCCTCCTTACTCCGCATCTTAATCGTAATCCCCTTACTCTCATCATATGCCAAAGTATCTCTCTTTTGCTCTATCCCCCTCCCGTGGTTCTCAACCTGTCTCACAATCTCATAATCAATCGCCTTCCTAATCTTCTCAAGACTATTTAAATTCTTCATCTCAACCCTCTCGCCATAAGTCGAAACATTCACATCAACCTTAATCCCAGCATTCTTCCGCACCGCCTTAATATAACTCAAACTAAGCAACAAACTCTTCAGCCACTCAACAACCTGCTCCGAATCAGAGAACTCAGGCTCCGTCACAATCTCAATCAAAGGCAACCCACTCCGATTATAATTAATCCTTCCTGTATTCGGATTCCACTGCGCCGGATCCTCCTCCAAATGCAACTCAGTAATATTAATCCCTTTAAACTTCCCACCAACAGCATTAACCTTCGCGTGCGCCCCCGACAAAGTCGTCTGATACCCCTTCGGATTATCCGCCCAATCATAATGCTTCCTTTGCCAAACAAGCTTATCCATATTAATCTTAGACTTAAAAACTGTAGCAATCTGCAACATCTTCCTAACAGCCTCTTCGTTCACAGCCATCGGCTTTGATCCAGGAGTCCCAGTACAAATCGGACAAATATTTGAATTAGTCTCCGAGTCTAAACTATCAGTCCGACACATACAAAACAACTTCTCACAAGTATCAAGATATCCATGAACCTCCAGTCCAATCTTGACTGGAAACGCTTTTTCACTCATGAATCAACCAAGAATAAACACATTTTAAATCTAACTAGGTCATAAAAACAAGACAAGATCCCAAGACAAAAAACAAACAAACAAAAATACTAATAACAACTAAATTATCTACTATCAATCCTTCTCACTTCTAAATAAACACATCTCAAATTCTCCCAAACTTTCTCTATATCATCACACCAAATAGAAGAAAATGCTTCATTTCCATACGACCAAAACTGAATATCCCGAACACCCTCCTCATAAATCATCCTAACTATCTTAATAATCTCTGATTCCCGACCCTTAGGCACTCTAAATCCCTGAACCCAAACCTGAACTCGCTTACCATTTCCATCAGTCATCCTTAAAATATCTTGAACCTGAGATAAAACATATTGTTTGCCCTTTTCACAATCATACTTAAAGTGATATGGGTCAATAGAGACAACATCAACGCCCTCAATATCAAAAACATCTTCAAGTTTTGGAGATCCATAAACCCAATTATCTTTAGAGTGGGCACAAAGATTAACCAAAACCTCCTTTCCAATAGAATTCCGACAAGATTTGATAACATCAACCACATCTCTCAAAAAATCCATCATAACCTTACTCCTATATGCAACAAACTCATCCCAACCCTCCCCATCTTTCTCAACAGGAATCCCAAAACCACTCTTTTCAAAAAAACCCTTCTGACATCTGTCACAAGAACAACTAAAAACTGAATCATCAATTTTTCTCCCATCACCCCTAAAAGTAGGCCAATGCGGTTCGTCAATAAAAACCTCATCAACTTTCGTCTTCCCAATAACTTCCCTAATTAAACTAAAAAAATAATCTCGAAACGACTTGCTTTGCGGACAAACAGCTCCCTCAGCACCTTTCAAAATATTAAAAGCCTGAGACTCTTGAGGATACCTCTGTAAAAAATAACTCGAAGCCTCACCCCCAAAAATACCACCCATGGCCCAAAAATTAAAAGATACGTAATCAAAAACTTCCTTAGCACAATCAACAGCTTTTACAATCCCTTCAAAATTATATCCAAGTGAGTCTTCGCTTACTGCCAATAAAATACTATTAGCCCCACTATCTTTTATCTCTTTAAAATCACTTTCCAAATGCCTAGACACCTGTAAAGGATACGACACGCCCAATTTTAACTTCTCAACCATAATATCAAACAATTTAAATTTTATTTAAAGGTTCCCAATACTCAGGAGACAAGTCTTTATCTAACAATTCCCTAGCAATATACTGAAGATTTTTTTGAAACCGCAATTTACTTTCTAAGGAAATAAACCCTGGACGCATCTCCTGAACACCCATAGATAAAGGCTCCACTTTTAATTCATCAATCAACTTATTTTCAAAATCATAAATCCTGATAGAACTATCCGGAACAAATCCAGACATCTCTGGTCCACGATAAACTGCATTTCGAAAGCCTAATCTATCTAATTGAATCCCACCTTTAATACCCCTAATCCAATAATCTATTAAATCTCCGCCTTCAATGTTAAATGCCGCATGATTATAGACCGCCTTAGAACGCTTACACATCTTATCGGAATCAAAAGCTTTACCCATAATCTCTGCAAGAAACTGATCCTCACAAATAATACTTGTAGGAATATGTGGAACTCCCTCCCCTATAAAACCAGCCTTATCAAAAGCATAATTAAGAAATTCTAGATTCACCCCGTAAAGAGGACCAGAAACCAATCTATGATTTGAGCGACCATCAACATTATTTAAAACATTTCTACGCTTTAACTCTTCTTCAAAATGTTCAGAGATAAAAGTTTTGCCATAAAAACTACTTTCCCCCCTAGTCAACACGTAGTCATCAGTAATAATAGGATTAATAATTTCACGAAAAGATCCTTCATTAAAAGTAACATCAGAATCCACCATGATTAAATAATTCCCAAAATTACAAGATCTTTTAAAAATATCATTAACCGCATTTACTTTCCCCCTACCAGAATACCCGATATCTATCAGCTCACCATATTCTTCCCTAATAGTCTCCGCTGCCTTCAAAGTCTTAAACGTTTTAAGATCAAAACGAGAAACCCCACTTAAAGAAATAAACACCCTTATATCTTCTTTCTTAAAATCTATTTCCTCCAATCTAGATACAACCGAGTCCAAACACACCTTAAGCATTTCTCCTTCTGCATGAGATGGAACTCCAACTGAAAGCTTTTTTTGATTCATAAAAAACAGAGGAGTCTAACCTTTTTAACAATTATTATACTAAAATTACCAAAGCCCCTCTTTTCCACTAATTCTCACCACACGCCAATCTCCATACCAAGCCATTCATCCGAAAGCCCAGGCTTTATAAAATCCTTTTCAAGATGGGCATATAACTTCTCCACCTTCATTCAAATCAAAACCACAAAACCTTTTTATATCTTCTCAAACTTATTATTACATGAACAATAAGATCCCACTAGAAGAATTAAAATTCTGCCTAAATATCTGGGAAGAAAAAGAAGGCTGCAGTTTAGGAGGAGAAACAAGATGCGAACAATGCGCTGCACCATACCTCTTGCTAAAAATGATAGGTGGACCCATCCTACATGACCCAAATATGAAAAAACTAACACTAAACGACTGGAAAAATCAACTAAAACAATATGAAAACTAAAACATTTAATCCAGGTGACGAAATCTCAATAAAAACAAAAACAAAAACATGGCAAGGTCACGCCCTTCAATCCCATGACCCAGAAATAATTTTATTAAAACTAAAGTCGGGCTATAATATAGGAATTCGAGAAGCTGAAATTTTAGGCGCAAATATCCTAGAAAAATCAAAGAAAAGTGACCATAAAATAAAAACATTACATAATAACAAAAATCTTCCAAACGTAGCAATCATTATCACCGGCGGAACAATCTCGTCTCGTCTAGATCCAAAAACCGGAGGAGCCATCCCCACGGATGCAAAAGAAATACTAAATATAGCACCAGAATTGGAAAAAATATGCAATCCAATAATAGAATCCCCCTTCATGAAACTATCCGAAGACATGGGTCCACAAGATTGGAAAAAAATAGCAGAAATTTGCAAAAAATATTTAGATGACAAATCCATATCAGGAATTATAGTAACCCACGGAAGCGACACCCTACATTATACTGCAGCAGCCCTTTCCTTCTTTTTGCAAAACATCGGAAAACCAATCTCACTAACATTCTCCCAGCGTTCAATAGACCGAGCATCAACAGACGCAGCACTAAACCTAATATGTGCAGCAAAATACGCAACATCTGACATAGCAGAGATAGCATTGATAGGACATGAAACAACAAATGATGACACGTGCATCGCAATCCCAGCATCAAGGGCAAGAAAAATGCACACCTCGAAAAGAAATACATTCAAACCAATCAACACAACACCAATCGCAAGAATAACTCCAAACAAACTAGAAATCCTAAAACAATTTAATGCCCGCTCAGACTCAGAAGCAATTCTAGACGATAAATACCAAAACAAAGTAACATCAATAAAAATACACCCAGGAAGAGACCCCTCAATAATAGATTTCTACCTCCAACAAGGATACAAGGGACTAGTCATAGAAACAACAGGACTAGGACATGTCCCAACAAAACAAGCACAACATGACTGGCTCCCAAAAATCAAAAAAGCAATAAATTTGGGCATGACAATCTGTGCAACAGCTCAAACAATTAACGGAACACTAAATCCAAACGTCTACTCCGCAGGCCGAGACCTCCAAAAAACCGGAATCATATTTCTACCTAACACAACATCAGAGACCGCATTAGTAAAATTAGGATGGGTATTAGGACACAGACAGTGGAATAAAAAACAAAAAATGCTAGAAAATATCTAACAAAAAAATAAAAATATTGGAGGAACAATACTCCAATTAATTCTTAAAAAAATTTCTTAGTCTCTTTCCTTACAAAAAGATACCAAATAATTAGACCATTAATAGCAAGTCCAATAACTCCACTAGCATAATCCGTATTAACAAAATTCATAACCGCCGAGACAAGCCCCAAAACAGATAATAACCCAACTGTAATTTTAGTCCAATTTTTAGCCACTAATAAATCTCTTCCTAATAAATATTGGAAGAAACTAAGGCAAATCAAAACGACACCAACACTAACCATACCCCATGGACTCACATTACCAAGGTTAGCTTCAGTTAATAAGGCCGGATCTGCATTTCTAAAAACATCAGAAGAACTAAGCGCAACAATTCCAATTATTAATGAAAACAATGCACCTGCGAAAAACAGGAATGACAAAATTTTAATTCCCTCAGGGACTTCACTTATTTTTTTAACCATCTTCACCTCCTTATAAAATCAAAGAAAACAACTTATTTAAACCTTAACATATTCCTTTAAATATGAAACACGATTATAAAAAAATAGGACTGAAATCTGGACTGGAAATACATCAACAACTCGACACCCATAAGTTATTTTGTTCTTGTCCTTCCCTGTTAAGACAAGATGAACCTCAATATGAAATTCACAGAACATTAAATCCAGTTATAGGAGAAACTGGCAAAATAGATATAGCAGTTGAACATGAAGCAAAACAAAACAAAAACTTCACATACCAAGTCTATGACACAAATTGCTTAGTTGAAACAGATGAAGAGCCTCCACATAAAATAAATCAAGAAGCTTTAAAAATTGCACTCCAAATCGCACACCTTCTAAATTGCAAAATATTTCCAGTAACTCAAATCATGCGAAAAACTGTGACAAATGGATCTAACACATCAGGATTCCAAAGAACAGTTGTGATTGCATATGATGGCTACATTGAAATATCTTCAAAGAGAAAAATTGTAATAGATTATCTAATGCTAGAAGAAGATTCAGCAAGACCAGTATCAGAAAATCCATCCGGATCAAAAACCTACAAATTAGACAGACTCGGAATCCCTTTGGTAGAAATTGCAACGGGGCCACATATGCACACTCCAGAAGAGATAAAAGAAGTTGCATTAAAATTAGGAGAAATCCTAAGAGCTTGCAAGGTCAAAAGAGGACTTGGGACGATAAGGCAAGATGTCAACATCTCACTCAAAGAAAGTAAAAGGGTCGAAATTAAAGGATTCCAAGATCCAAAAATGATGAAAAAAACAATTGACATAGAAATTTCCAGACAACTGACATGTATAAAAAATAATTCCTGCAAAAACGAAGTAAGAAACGCGCTCCCTGACGGAACAACAAAATTCCTAAGACCAATGCCAGGAGCCGCAAGAATGTATCCAGAAACCGACCATCCACTTCTAAAAATTTCCCGTGACTTAATCAACGAAACAAAAAAGAATCTCCCAAAATTAGCATCCGAAAATAATTCTTATTTACAAGAGTTTGGACTAAACCCAGAACTAATCAAACTAATATTGAAACAAGGCAAAATAGAAGATTTCAAAAGCCTAATCCACGAACACAATAACCCAAATCTAGTCGCAAAAATGCTGACTCTCTTCCAAGTCAAACCCAAAATCTCAACAGACATCCTAGAACAAATACTGGAAAAAATAGAAAAAAAACAAATCCCAGAAACAGATGCAAAAACAATAATGCAAAAAATATCTCAAGGAATGACATTTAAAGAAGCAATAAAAAAATCCGACATCGACTTAAAAACAGAAGCCAAACAAATAATAAAAGAAAAACCAAATCTCTCTCAAGGAGCCTATATGGGACTCCTAATGGGAAAATTCAAGGGTCAAGTATCAGGAAAAGAAATTGCGGATATATTAAGGGAACTTATTTAAAACATAAAGTATAAATGATAACATGAAAGAAAAATTAAAAAATAAATTTTTTGATATAAACCGACTTCCAAAAGAAGAAGGACTTTTAATTTTTCCAATCTCAATGAGCAGAATATCCAATTCACAAAATGGTTCAAAATATTTTGATATAATAAATGATTTTGCAAAAAAACTAGCACGAGGAGTTGTGGGAGTTACTTTTATTTATACTGATAATCTCTACGAAAAATACGTCCAAATGCCAAAAATCTCGACAAATAAATATCTCGAATTAATGATTGCGCATAAAAACCAATTTATAAAAAATCTCAGGAAAAAATCTACATTTGTAGAATGTGCATTTGATTTCATCAGCTGGACACAAATAATGTTAGAAGCTATCAACTTCACCTCAAAATTAGATGTTGTAAAAAAAATATACAAAAAAGACAAAATATTTCAAAAGTATGTAAAAGAAGATATTAAGGCAAACAAAAAAGGAGTAACTCAAAATAATATAAATTTCATATTGGAGGAAATTCTCTTAACCTATTTAATATCAAAAGAAGAAATTAAAATTTCGAATGCCCTTGTTAATGGTAGAGACAAATGGAGATTAATTTGTTATCCAGGAAAACCCCTTAAATCCCTTATTTATTTCTATCAAAAAAATATTTTTAATTTAAATTCTGGAAACCCCCATGAAAATTCCATCTATGACCTCACAAATAAAAAATTATACAACCCTGATAACACAGACTTAGAAACCTTCAAATTTTAACCTACCCATAGGTTCAAGTACCCCCATTTCCTCAAAAAATAAAGCATAAACTCAACGTTTATGTCAAGTATACGGAGGAAAAACAAACATGGAAGATAGACAAATGTATAAAGCAACTTGTTCTGATTGCGGAAAAGAATGCGAAGTGCCATTCAAGCCAACACAAGGGAAGCCAGTTAGGTGTTCTGATTGCTTCAAAAAGAACAGGCCACAACGAAGTAGCTTTGGAGGAAACAATCGTAGATTTGATAACAGAAACAAATTCAACGATAGGCCAAAAGAAATGCACAAAGCAACTTGCTCAGATTGCGGCAAATCTTGCGAAGTGCCATTCAAGCCAACACAAGGAAAGCCAGTTAGATGTAGGGAATGCTTCAGCTCATCTAGAAACTAGAAACTCTAGTTCACTTTTTAATTTTTATTTTTATTTTAAATATTCTATAAACCCAATTAACAATTTTGATATTTAGTATATTTAGGCAAGACAAAAGGTTGCGAAGCGTACAAATGTACGTGAGTGTTCTTTTAACGAAGCATAAAACACTAAAAATCTAAATTAAAAATTATTTGAGGAATCCGCCAAACAGCCACACAACCAAAAATCCCATAGCAGCTCCAACAATACCCACAACAAACAAACTATTAGAACCCGAAACCGCACCAAACATTCCACCAACAGCTCCACCAACAGCACCTAACCAAAACTCCTTATTGTTCATTTTAAATCAAAACCCAACTCCTTCAATCTTTTAGCATGAGCCCCCATAATCGCCTCAACATTACCAATCATCTTAACTAACTCATTCCTCTCCGCAGCCAAGGTATTCAAAGCACCCTTATGAAAACCAATTTCTTCTTCTGAAGGCATTTTTGGAACTTCGACTCCCTGAACAGCAGTCGAAGCAGACTCTTCCTTAGCAGAATTAATCGCGCTCTCTAAATCATCACTATTCATAACAGCCTAAAAAATCCACACTATAAAAACCTAACCACTCTTGGCTTAAATCCACGAAAACCCGTATTTATTAGTATACCCAACCAAATTTAATAATTAATCAGAAAAAATACCGTGTGCCAAATTTAACAAATTCCCTCCAAATCCCAAATTCTTAAAAACCCCCATAAACTCAAAACACCATGCAAAGAACACTAATTAAGGACGTTTTTGAAAAAGAAGGAAAAGTCTTACTAAAAGGCTGGGTTCATGACACACGAGACCTAAAAAAAGTAAGATTTTTAATATTAAAAGATATCTCGGGAAGAATACAAATAACAGGCATAAGTGGAAAAACGGACGACAAAATATTCGAACTTTTAGACAATCTAAATAGGGAATCTGTAGTTCAGGTAACAGGAATATTAAAAGAATGCAAACAAGCTCCCAACGGAAAAGAACTTATCCCAGAATCAATTAAAATAATTCACGAAGCAGCAAATCCACTGCCAATCGACGTATCAGACTACTCAAAAACCGAACTACCCCTAAGACTCGACAATAGATTCCTAGATCTACACTCCGCAAGAGCACAAGCAATATTCAAAATACAATCAACGATTGGAATAGAATTCCTAAATTACTTTATAAATAAAAACTTCATATATGTACACACACCTTCCCTTATATCCGCGAGCTCAGAAGGCGGAACAGAACTATTCAAGACAAAATACTTCGAAAAAGAAGTCTTTCTAGCACAATCCCCACAACTCTACAAACAAATGATTGCATGCTCAATGGAAAACATGGTAACAATCACTCCAGTCTGGAGAGCAGAAAAACATAACACAATAAGACACTTAAATGAATGCCGACAAATGGATATAGAAATGGCCTTTGCTGACTCAAAAACAGCGATGAAAGAATTGGAAGAAACAATAAAATATATCGTAAAAAAAGTAATTGAGAAGAATAAAAAGGAATTAGAATTCCTAAAATTAGAGCTAAAAGTTCCAGAATCAAAATACCTAACATTCACAGAAACAAAAGAATTATTAGAAAAAAACGGAGTGAAAATCCCTTCAGACGATTTAACAGGCGAAGCCGAAAAGAAGCTCAATGAACTCTTTCCTAATACGATTACATTTGTATATAATTGGCCAATGGAAGGAAAACCGTTCTACATCATGCCAAAAGATGAAAACGCAAACGCAAAACTAAGCGAGGGCTTCGATGCAATATTTAAAGGAATGGAGATTAGTTCAGGTGGACAACGAATTCATATCCCAGAGCTACTAGAAAAAATGTTGAAAATAAAAAATCTTGATCCAAAAAATTTCGAATCCTACATTGATTCATTCAGATTCGGAGCCCCACCACACGCAGGATGGTCAGTAGGAGTAGAAAGATTTACACAAGTTCTCCTAGAAATGTCAAACATAAGAGAAGTATGCATGTTTCCAAGAGATAGAGAAAGAATCACACCATAAAACTATTAAATTAACCACTGCCCTTTAACAGGTGAAACAATCCTTGTTCCCCTATCTTCAATATTA
>VAPK010626735.1_pt1 | contig 25594 bp, 21 predicted proteins | sample 3395031 | NCBI WGS metagenome assembly VAPK01 (sample SAMN08290443, study PRJNA428436) | hydrothermal vent metagenome | isolation source: Deep-sea hydrothermal vent chimney 1 | place: Pacific Ocean: Juan De Fuca Ridge
AGAGACTTAATGGGTAAAGATGGGGCAATTAAAAATCTACTTGCCAAATCAATCGAACAAATGCTCGATAGCGAACTAACCGAACATCTCGGTTATCCGAGACATTCACCGGCTGGTAATAACAGCGGCAACAACAGAAACGGTAAAACTAGAAAAAGACTTAAGAACGATAATGGAGAAATTGAGATTTCCGTTCCCAGAGATCGTAACGGTAACTTTGACCCAATAATTGTTAAGAAGTATGAAAGAACAATTGGACCAATTGAAGATAAGATTATTTCAATGTACGCCAAGGGTATGACTACACGTGATATACAATCGCACGTAACCGAACTATATGGTATCAATATTAGTCCAACACTTGTTTCAAACATAACTAACAAGCTGATTGATTTAGCAGAAGAGTGGCATTCCAGACCACTTGAAAAAGTTTATCCAATAATTTTCCTTGATGCAATTCATTATAAGATAAGGGACGAAGATACCAGAAAGGTAGTCTCAAAGGCTGCATACACTTGTCTGGCAATAGATGCTGAAGGGCATAAGGATTTACTCGGGCTATGGGTCTCAGAGACTGAGGGAGCTAATTTCTGGCTTACTGTCCTAACGGAGCTAAAGAACCGTGGAGTTGAGGATATTTTCATAGCTTGTATTGATGGATTAAAAGGATTCCCCGAAGCAATAAATTCAGTGTTCCCTAAAACTGAAATCCAGTTATGTGTTATTCACCAGATAAGAAATACGCTAAGATATATTGCATCTAAAGACCAGAAAGAATTTATGAAAGACTTTTCGCAGAATCCCTTTGGGAGAAGCCGGTTTATAAGGCATCTACTGAAGACGAAGCTTTATTAAACCTTGATAAACTTCAAGAAAAGTGGGGTAAAAAATATCCTCTGCCTATAAACTCTTGGATGAATAACCGGGATAATCTTGCAACTTATTTTAAGTATCCACAAGAAATAAAAACTATTATTTACACTATCCGGCAGCTGCCGGACTGTTGAAGCAGTGCATCGTCAATTTAGAAAAGTTACTAAATCTAAATCTCTTTTCCCTAACGATGATGCTCTTAAAAAAATGCTGTTCTTAGCTTACAGAGATTTATCTAAAAAATGGACTATGCCGATTAGAAACTGGGCGCTTGTAATTTCTCATTTTTCCATTTATTTTAAGGAAAGATTTTTTGACTTTGCTAAAATCTGAAAATACCGTTTACACAAAAAACTTTACAGTCTCTAACTTAAATCTCAACCTCAAAACATTATTATTAAAACTTGAAGTTGTAATTCTAAATTCCCCGATTTCACCCGTATTTTTCACATGCTCTCCTATGCAGGGACAAGCATCATATTCGCCTATTTTAATAATTCTAATATTTTCACCGGCACCTTCGGGTAATTTTTCAAGATTAAATTTCTCATGTGCTTCAGAAATATTCATAAAACTTTCGGTTACCGGTAAGTTTAGTTTAATTATTTCATTTACTTTAGTCTCTATCTTTAACTTTTCATCTTCGGTTAAATCGCGATTAAAATGATAATCGCATTTAGATTTTTTCTTTTCAATGTGTGCACTAAAAGAACGCCCTTTGTTAAACATCCGCACCATTGTTTGGTTTAAAATATGTTCAGCCGAATGCATACTTGGATGATATTGTTTTTTATCTAACATAACTATTTAATTATCATATTATAAATTATCAATTATTGTATTAAATTATTATTTTGTAAGAATAACTGACTTGCCGAAATTCTTTTTTGCATCAAGAGTTTTAAGTAAAAAATCTGCTACATCTGCTCTTGAAATCATGCTGACCTTTGTTTTTAAATTATATTCTTTCAATACTTTATATTTTTCTGTTAATTTTCCGTTGGTCAAAAATCCCGGTCTGACAAGAACCCAATTCAATGAACTGTTTTTAATGATTTCTTCCTGCCTGTCCTTATCTTCATACATTGATTTGAGTAAAGTTTTAAGTATAATTTTATTGTATAAAAATCCGCCTAATCCTTTTGTATCACCAGCCCCAACACCTGTAACACAAAACAAATTTTTGACTCCTGCATTCTCCATTTCGCCTATTAATAATTTTGTCCCTTCTGAAAACAATGTTACATTTTTAAAAGTCGGATTAATACCAACTGTAAGGACAACATTTTCGATATCGATTAAAGCGGTTTGCAAGGATTTGTCATCAAGCAAATTGCCGTTTACAACTTCTAATTTTTTATGAGCATAATTAAATTTTAAAGAATTTCTAGCTAATAATCTTACTGGAAAACCATTAGCTGCTGCGGTTATTACGAACTCCAGACCTATTCCGCGAGTTCCTCCAATTACAAGAGTTTTTCCTTTTTCATTTCCATTGCAATTGATACAATCTGATTTCTGTTCAACCATAAATTTTTCCTTCTTATAACGGAATATTTGAATGCTTTTTTTTCGGATTTGAATCAACTTTTGTTTTTAGTAATTGATAAGCATTTATAAGTTTCAATCTTGTTTGTGATGGAATTATAACATCATCCACGTAACCTCGTTCAGCGGCAATGTACGGGTTTGCAAATCGCTTGGTATATTCATCAATCTTTTCTTGAAGTTTTTCTTCAGGATTTCCCGCAGACTTTATTTCTTTATGAAAAATTATTTCAACAGCACCTTTTGGTCCCATTACAGCAATTTCTGCCGAAGGCCAAGCAAAATTAAAATCGCCTCTAATGTGTTTTGAATTCATCACATCGTAAGCTCCACCATATGCTTTACGTGTAATTACTGTAATTTTAGGCACTGTAGCTTCAGCGAATGCAAACAATAATTTCGCTCCGTTTTTAATAATCCCGTTCCATTCTTGCTCGGTTCCCGGTAAAAATCCCGGAACATCCTCGAGAACAAGCAATGGAATATTGAATGCATCACAAAATCTAATAAATCTTGCTCCTTTCATTGAAGCATCATTATCCAAAACTCCTGCAAGAACCGAAGGTTCATTTGCAACAATACCAATTGATTGTCCTCCTATTCGACCAAAACCTACAATAATGTTTTCCGCATAATTTTCGTGAACTTCCATGAAATCACCATCGTCAAGCAACAATTTAACAATTCGCTTAATCTCATAAGGTTTATTAGGATTTTCAGGAACAATATTATCAAGTTCAGGGATAATCAAATTTTTACTAAAATCAAAATCCTTTATCGGCGGACGGTCTTGCCAATTCAATGGAATAAAACCAAGTAGCCTTCGTAAATTTTCCAATAATTCCACTTCACTATCATATACAAAGTGAGCAACTCCGCTTTTAGAAGCATGAGTATCAGCACCACCAAGGTCTTCAAACGAAACATCCTCGTGGGTTACCGTTTTTACAACATTCGGTCCGGTAACAAACATGTGGCTAGTTTTTCTTACCATCATCACAAAGTCTGTTATTGCCGGTGAATAAACCGCTCCGCCGGCGCAAGGACCAAGTATAGCGGATATTTGCGGAACTACACCGGAAGCTAAGGTGTTTTTCAAAAAAATGTCGGCATAACCCCCAAGACTTACAACGCCTTCTTGAATACGAGCACCTCCACTGTCATTTAGTCCCACAACAGGAATGCCAATTTTCAAAGCCATGTTCATTAGTTTAATTATTTTTTCAGCATGAGCTTCCGAAAGCGAGCCTCCAAAAACTGTAAAATCCTGACTAAACAATGCGATTGGTCTTCCGTGTATTCTTGCAAAACCTGTTGTTACACCATCGCCGGGTATTTTCTGTTTGTCAAGTCCAAAATTTTGGGTTCTGTGTGTAACCAGCATATCTGTTTCGTCAAAAGTTCCTTCATCAACAAGTAATTCAATTCTTTCTCTTGCTGTTAATTTTCCCTTTTTATGCTGACTTTTAATTCGCTTTTCTCCACCGCCAAGTTTGGCAAGTTCCTTTAGTTCGTTTAACCCTTCAATTTTTGATTTCATCTTTACTCGTTCAATTTTATAATAACTTTATTTTTTAATATTATGAAAAAATGTTATTTCTTTTGGCTAAGTTCTAATAATGACGACATTATTAATCAAGTAATAATTACGCAGATTGACCGCTTCGCTAATCAATCTACGTTACAAACATGAGAATTTGCTGTTCTAATTAGAACTTAGCCTCTCTTTTTAAGCATATTTTCCGAAAGCTAAACTTATTAGCTATCTAACATCCTTTCAAGTTTCTCAATTATTTCAATTTTGTTATTTCTTTCCACAATAAATTTTTCAAAATTATTTTTGGCTACAATGATTTCATCCGAGATTCCCAATGATTCCAAAATACTTGTTGATGAAATTATCATAGTGAGTTTTTCAGTTGAATTAATATTCCGAAGTAATTCTTTGCTTTCCCCTTTTGTTAATAAATCCATAAATGCAAAAGGTTCATCGAATATTAAAACCTGTGCTCCGTTCATCAGTGCGCGAGCAATAGAAATTCTAAATCGAAACCCATAGCTTTTATTATTAGGAAAATGAATTTCATAACCATTAAGTCCTACCAATCGAATAATTTTTTCAAACAATTTTTCGTCAATGTTATTAAGGTTATAAACGACATTCTCTTTTACATTTAACCAAGGAAATGACGATGGTGCAGATGGAATAAAAATTATTTTTTTTTCCGAAACAATTTCTCCGGAATCAGGGTAAATCATTCCTGCAATCAACTTTGAAATTATACTGTTATTGTTTTTATCATTTCCAAGTAGAGAAGTAATCTTACCCTTCTCAATTTCAAATGAAACATCTCTTGCCATGTTTTTCTTAAATCCGCTTCTCTCTGTATAATTATAAGAAACACTTTGAACTTTAATAATTGAAGTATTCATTAATCACTGCTCCAGAATATTGTTCGAGTTTCAAATAAATATAATAGTACATCAAAAACAGATATTATCACGAACAACATTATAGTTAAGGCAAAAATTGCGGAAAGATCTTTGTACATAAATCCTTGGAAATAAACGCTGCCCAATCCAAAATATCCCACAATATATTCAAACAGTAATGCAGAAGACCAAAGATAAATATTTAACTTTTTCAATGATTTAACTAAAGCAGGTTCCATATTTTTCCAATAAATATCTTTATAAATTTTTGCCGGTGAAACATTTAAACTTTTAGCGGAATCAACGTATTCTTGGTTTATTGATTTTTGTTCTACATTAATTTTATATAATAAAAATGTAATAGCCACTAAAAAAATAAAAATCAGTTCTGTTAAATAATTTGCTCCGAAAATAAATATTAGAACTATCGGTACAAAAAGAATTGGAACGTACCGGAATGTATTTAATATTTCCACAACATCAGGAAACTGTTTATTGAAAACGATTAAACTGCCTCTTATAAAATAAATTATCAGATATGAAAAAAGAAGGGTAAATGAAACCACCAAAACAGTTAAAAAAAGATTGGACAATAAATTGTAATTTGCAAATAAATCACTAAATGAATCTATAACAATTGAAGGTTTGGGAAAATATTTATTCGCAGGAATTACAAACTCGAATAGAATAACATATAGAAGCACAATAGTGCTCAAGAATTTAATTCTGTTTTTCATCAATTGCATAAATTAAGAACCGCTTTTTAAGAAATAAATTAAACATGTAATAGAAAAAATAAAAATTTGATTTAATAATATAACAATTACAACTCAGGACAAAAAAGAATTGTTTGTTTTTTCATGACCTATTGTACTTGATTCCCCGTGACCGGGATAAATTCTTACTTCATCCGGTAAAGTTAATAATTTTTCGTTTATTGATTGTATCAAAGTGTTATAGTTGCCTCCCCAAAGATCTGTTCGCCCGATTCCTTCTCTAAATAAAACATCACCGGTAAAGCATGTTTTTTCATCACCAAAATAAAGACAGTACTCTCCGGGCGTGTGCCCCGGTGTAAAAATGAATTCACCTTTTATTTTACCGAGCATAACATTATCTTTTTCATCTATAAAATTATCGGGCATTGGAGATAATTTCATTTCAATATTAAAAAGTACTGCTTGTTCTTCGGCTTTTTCCAAAAGAAAAACATCCTTTTCAGGAGCAAGAAACAACGGAGTATATTTCCCTTTTACAAAGGAATTGCCTAAAATATGGTCGATATGACAATGCGTATTTATAAGATACTTAATGTTTAGCTCGCTATCTGCAATAAACGCTTCAAGCTCATTTTCTTCGTGTTGAGAATTACATCCGGGGTCAACAACGCAAGTATCACAGCTTTTTTCATCCCAAACAACAAAAGTATTCTCCGAAAAGGGACTGAAAATAAATTTTTTAATTTTTAGCATAATAATTTTACTGGTTGAATATGGAACTCATTAATTTCATCTTATTAGAGGTTACCCGTGAAAACTTCTATCAATTCTATTTCCAATATCCTCATTATAACTTTTGTAATTTCGTTCTATGTCTTCCATAGAATCGCTGCCGAATTTACGAATAAAAAAATCCGCAATTACCCAAGCAAGCATTGACTCAGAAACAACAGCACAAGCGGGAACAGCAACAAAATCACTCCGCTCACGGCGGGCAAGTACTTTTCGTCCGGTTGATAAATTAACAGTCTGAATAGGCGACATGAGAGTTGCAATAGGTTTCATTGCAGAACGTACAATAATCGGAAGTCCCGTTGAAATTCCTCCTTCTATTCCGCCTGCTCTGTTTGTTTTGCGTGTGTACTCATTTCTTCGTCTTACAATTTCGTCATGACTTTGTGAACCAAATTTTTCTGCGGATAAAAATCCCTCTCCTATTTCAACACCTTTTACTGCATTGATAGACATTATTGCTTGTGAAATTGCAGCATTTAGTTTCGTATCGTAATGCACAAAACTTCCAAGTCCAACAGGAACACCGGTAGCAACAGTATAAAATGTACCGCCGAGCGTATCGCCGTTTTTCTTCGCAGTTTTTATTTTATTGATTATTCTTTTTTCATGCTCATCTGCAAATACACGAACAGAGCTTTTATCTGCTTTTATAGCAAGCTGTTTTGCAGAACTGTTTCTGTTCAGTTTATTTGCAAACAATTTTTCCGCAAAACTTTCTTTTGGGAATACTCCACCTATACTTTCAACAAAGCTTCCTATGGTAATTCCAAAATTTGATAGGAATAATTTAGCAACTGAACCTACAGCCACTCGGGCGGCGGTTTCCCTTGCACTCGAACGTTCTATGGAATTACGAATATCATCAAAATTATATTTTGTTGTACCAACTAAATCGGCGTGTCCGGGACGCGGAATTGTAATTTTCTCTACATCATTTTTATTTGGTTCCGAAGACATTTCCTCAGTCCAGTTTTCCCAATCTGAGTTTTTTACTGTCATAGAAATTGGACTCCCGAGAGTTTTACCAAATCGAACGCCGGATAGTATTTCAGCTTTGTCGGTTTCAATTTTCATTCTCTGTCCTCTGCCGTAACCGGATTGCCTGCGTTTCAATTCAGAATTAATAAATTCACTTGATATATCTAAATTGGATGGAAATCCTTCAACAATTGCAGTTAGGGCTTTTCCGTGGGATTCACCCGCTGTTAAAAATCGTATCATTCAAATACTTATTATTAGTTAATAATTGGATTTTAAAATAATAATTTATTTATTCATTTTAGACTGATTCAAAAAAAAATTAAGAAAATAATTTATGAGTCCATTCTAAAAAGTAATATTTTGACTAACCCACGACTTCAGTCGTGGGGAAACAGACTAAAAACGAACTTTCCCAAACGGACTTTAGTCCGTTTGGAGCTTTTTAGAGTGGGCTCATAACTAATAATTTTATTAAATTTGAACAGCAGTAATTTTAATGATATAAGGATTTACATGTTTCCAGTATTGTTACGTTTACACAAACCTCAATTCGCATCTTTTCTTCATCTATTATTATATAATCTGAAACATAAACTTTTACAATCGGAATTCAAAGATAATAGGATAGGAATATGAGCAGTTTAAACTACGAACTAATAGCCATATTTATTATCAATTGCTTTGTTGTCGCCTCTATCCTTCTATCAGCATATCAGTTTCGAAATAAATTCGGACTAACTCTTTTATATGTTATTTTAGGATTATTTAAGGCACTTCATTTTTTTTTGGCAAGGTCATTTACTTTTGAAATAATCAACGGAGTGCATGTTTCACTCGGCTCTGTTGTGCTGTCCCCCGCAATTCTTTTTACTATTCTTCTGCTTTTCATCAGAGATGATGCAGTTGAAGCTCGAAAAGTAATAACTGCATTAATTGGAGTTAATTTTGTTTTTGTGATTCTACAGCTTACTACAGGTTTGGGTTTGGATTATATTAGTTCCGGTGTACATAACAATCAACTAATTTCGCAAACCTCAACTAATATACATTGGCGAGTTTTTGCTACAGGTACCCTAATTATTTTCATCGATAGTTTCATAATAATCTATTTATTCGAAATTTTATCAAATCATATAAAAAATCTTTTTCTAAGAATTTTTTTAACAATGGGATTAGTCTTTTTACTGCATGCCGTACTATTTGCTATTGGCGGTTTTGCCGGCACTTCTAAATTTCAGACAGTACTAATTTCAGGCTTATTTGCAAAAATAATTCCACTTTTCGTTTACTCGTTTATTTTCTGGTTTCATATTAAGTTCGTTGTAAAATTTATTCAACCGGAACCGAAATTTTTTGAAAAGTTTTTAGATGTATTTTCATTCCTTACTTACCAGAAAAAATACAAAGAATTAAAATTTACTTCCGAGAAAAATCTTAATGAAAAAATTAATGAATTAACAAGCCTAAATACAATTTTTAAGAACATTAGCACAAATCTTGCAACTTCTAAATTAGTTGATACCGTTCTTGAAGAAATTCATATTAATATAAAGCCTGACTTAATTCTTTTTTACAAAAGGGAAAGCTCAAATTTGAATATACTGGGCTCAAAAGTTAAAAACTTAAACTATAAAATTGATAAATTACATCCACACAAAGTAGGCATTTGTTTATGTGGTTTGGCAGTTAAAACTAAAACTCCTCAGTATTCCATAAATATTACTTCCGACAATCGATGTACTTTAGCGGAATGTAAAGTTGCAGGTATCAACTCATTTGCCGCAATCCCTTTACTGAAAGAGGGAGAAGTTATTGGTGTAATTGGCATTGCTTCCATTCAGGAAAGAGACTTTAATTCTCAATCATATTTTATTGAAGCAATTGCCTCACAGGCTTCAATCGCTTTAACTAATTCTATTCTGCTCACAGAACTTCAAAAAGAACAAAATAATCTGCAAAATGAAATAAAAAAAAGAGAAGCAACCTATTTTAAATTGTTGGAAAAAGAGAAACGTTATTATAATATATTTCATAATTCCCCCATCTCAATTTGGGAAGAGGACTTTGGGAAATGTTTTAATTATTTAGACAGCTTGGTTGATAAGAGTAATAAATCAATTGAAGAAATATTAAAAGATGATGAAGTTGTAAGAAAATGTGTTTCTTTGGTGAAAATTATTGATATAAATAATACAACGCTTAAATTATATGAAGTTAAAGCAAAAGAAGAATTATTACAAAATCTTTCGTCCGTCTTTATTCCTGAATCACTCCCTGCTTTCAGAAGCGGATTGCTTGCAATTTACAATGGAATTTCGGCTTTTGAAACTGAAACGACTAATAAAACCTTAAAGGGTAAAAAATTTGATATTGATGTTAAATGGAACTTAGACCGCTCACTTGATGAAACTAATTCAATTGTAATTGTTTCATTGCTTGATATAACCGAGCGCAAGTTAGCTGAAAATAATTTGCATAATGAACATAATCGTCTCGCAGACATTATTGAAAATATGAGTGACGCTTTTGTGTCTCTTGATGAGAATTGGTGTTATACGGCAATGAATACAAAAGCAGGATTGATGTTTGACAGAGACCCGAAAGAAATGATAGGCAAACATATTTGGACAGAATTTCCCGAGAGTGTTGGACAACCTTTTCAACTAAATTACGAAAAGGCGATGAAGGAGAAAACTTTTATTCGCATGGAAGAGTATTATCCGCCTTACGATAAATGGTTTGAGAACAGAATAAATCCTACAAATGAAGGGATTGCAATATTCTTTACAGACATTACTGAACGAAAAGAAAATGAAGAGGCACTGATTAAACTTTCCGAAGAAAGACTGGAATTAGAATCAATCGTTAATAATAGTCAAGCTGTTGCATTCCTTTGGAAAGCAGATGATAATTGGACAGTAGAATACGTTTCGGATAATGTTTCACAATTTGGTTACAATAAAGAGCAATTGCTTACAGGAGATATTCCCTTTTCAAATATTATTTATCAAGCAGATATTGAAAGAGTTTCTGAAGAAGTTAATCATTATTCCTTGTCAGATGAAGATAAATTTGTTCAGGAATACAGAATTATTACTAAGGAAAAAGAAATAAGATGGATTGAAGACAGAACGTGGATTCGCCGAAACAAAGAGAATGTTATTACACATTACCAAGGAATTTTGTTTGATATTACGGACAGAAAGAAAACAGAAGCGGAATTAAATGATAAAACTATGCGCATTCTTAAAGCTGAAAAAATTGCACACCTTGGATTTATTGATTGGGATTTGGTTACGAATGAAGTGTTTCTTTCGGATGAAATATATAACCTTTACGGTATGCAAAAAAAAGATAATCACGATGTAATAGAATTTATACATAAGACTGTATTTCCGGAAGATGTTGAATTTGTTAAAAACAATTTGGATATGGCAATTAACAATAGAAAAAGATACAATATTGATCATCGTATTTTAAGACCTGACGGTAAAATTGTTTGGGTTAACGCACAGGCGGAATTAACATTTGATGATAATGGTAAACCACACACACTTCTCGGAACTGTGCTGGATATTACGGAGCGAAAATTAGCAATTGAAAAACTTAAAGAAAATGAAACGCGATTCAGAACAATTGTTGAAAATTCCCACGATGGAATTGCAATAATTGACAATAATTACAAAATGATATATGCAAATCAAGAACTTATAAATATTTTTGGTTATCCTTTAGAAGAAATTATCGGAGCAAATATTGAAAAATTTTTAACACCGGAATGCAAAGACTTGGTTTTGGAAAGATACAAACGAAGACAAAATGGGAAAAATGTTCCAAAGATTTACGAGATTACTATAAAACGAGAAAATGAAAGCATAAAAAATATAAGGATGTCGGCTACAACCATTAAAAACATAAATGGAGAAATTAGAACCGTTGCTCAGTTGTTGGACATTACTAATGAGAAACTTGCACAAAAAGAATTAGCCGAAAGTGAAAATCAACTTCGTACAATCATTGAACAAGCCGGTGATGCGATGTTCTTAGTTGATTTCGATGGTAATATTATTGAAGTGAATAAAAAAGCGTGTGAAAGTTTAGGCTACACTCACGAGGAACTGCTTAAACTAAATATAGAAAAAATAAGTCTGTTCTTCAAAAGAGACAATGAAAAACAGCAAACATGGAATAAATTTAAGCCCAATGAAACATCAACAATACACCGAACTCATATCCGCAAAGATGGAACAACTTTTCCGGTTGAAATTTCAACCGGACTACTTGAAATTGATAATGAAAAGTTTGTTATCGGATTTGCAAGAGATATTACAGAAAGGGAAAAAAACAGAAAAAAGCTGAAACAGTACAGAGAAAATCTTGAAGAAATGGTTAAAAACAGAACTGAACAATTGGTTGAAGCAAATAAGGAGTTAGAAGCATTTTCTTATTCGGTATCGCATGATTTACGTGCTCCATTACGCCATATAAACGGTTTTATTGAATTGTTGACATTGAATTTAGGTTCAAAATTGAACAATAAATCAAACCATTATCTTGAAACAATAGCACACGCTTCAGACCAAATGGGAGTTTTAATTGATGAATTGCTAGATTTTTCAAGAATGGGTCGAAAAAATATGATTGCTGCAGAAATAGATTTTAACGAACTTGTATTTTCGGTTAAAGAAGAATTTACGAATGCAACGGAAAATAAAAACAGAATTATTAACTGGGCAATTGATAATCTACCAATTGCTAAAGGTGATGCATCGATGTTAAAGGTTGTATTTACTAATTTAATTTCCAATGCAATAAAATATTCTTCAAAAAAGGAAGAAACGAATATTCATGTGGGATGCGATGAAAATAAAGATGAATACATATTTTTCGTTGAAGATAATGGTGCCGGTTTTGACTCACGTTTTGCCGATAAACTATTTGGAGTTTTTCAGCGACTTCACAGCAAAAAAGAGTTTGAAGGAACCGGAATTGGGTTGGCAAATGTGCGGCGTATTGTTAACAGGCACGGCGGAAGAACCTGGGCAGAAAGTGTAACGGGTGAAAAAGCAATATTTTTCTTCTCGTTGCCAAAGAATTTTTCAATTTAAAAAGAATAAGATTTTTAGTATATTTTATTTTATATAATCTTTATAATAATTTCGGATTATTTTTTAATCTATAGGTACACTTAAAAAAGGTAAGCATATTGCAAATTCCGGGATTTATAAAACGCTGTTGCAGACCCGTGTCGGGAATCAGTTAAAGATATTCCTAAATTTGTTACTATCTCCCGACTTAAGCAATGCTGTCAACTTAAGGGGAAAATGTGGCGAGAGCCATTTTGTTCCAAATAATTATTTTACCGTCTCTTATCCAAAGGTTCCTTCGGAAAAGAGACAGTAATTGTCGTTACATTTATGAGACTGTGTAAAAAGTCGAAAATTTTATTAACCCACGATTTTAATCGTGGGAATATGACTTAAAATCAAGCAATTAGCGTAACCGTTTCCCAATACGGGTCTGCGACAACGGTTTTAGCGTTTTTAACACAGTCTCATTATGCAACGGGTAAAAACAAAAGAAACAGTGGCTTTAGCCGCATATGCAACTTAAGTCGGGGGTTAATTTACTAGCATCACGTATTCCAACCGTTTCAACGGTTTCTTTCGTGAATACATATATTAATTTAATTATTTAGTTATAATTTTCGGAGATTTTGATGGAAAGTTTTAAAAGAATATTGTTAGTAGAGGATGATCCTAATGACATTGAATTGACATTAACAGCCTTAGAAGAATACAACCTTGCTAACAAAGTAGTCGTTGCTTCAGATGGCGCCGAAGCATTAGATTACCTGTTTAGAAAAGGTGAATATTCTGACCGACACACCGGTAACCCTATTGTAATTTTGCTCGATCTTAAACTACCCAAAATTAATGGAATCCAAGTTTTAGAAAAAATCAAATCTGATAAAAAGTTAAAAACCATACCTGTTTGTATTCTAACATCATCAAAAGAACACCAAGACTTGGAAAAAGCGTATCAACTTGGTGTTAATGCTTACGTGGTTAAGCCTGTAAAATTTAATGAATTTGTTGACCAAGTTAAACAGCTTGGAGTATTTTGGGCAATGATAAACGAACCGCCTATTTAAGATAATCTGATTGCTGATATTGGGAATTTACATGCAAAATTTTATAAATATAATTCATCTCGAAAACGACTCAAATGATGTTGAACTTGTAAGCGAAGTTTTACGTAATGCAGATATTAAATGTAACATTGACATAGTTGATTCGGAAGCAGAATTTAAAAAATATTTGAACAGCAAAGAGTATGATTTAATTCTTGGAGATTACACACTTCCCGGCTATGATGGGCTTTCCGCATTAGAATATACAAAAAATAATTTTAGTCATATTCCATTTATATTAGTATCAGGAAGTATAGAAGAAGACGCAGGAATTGAAAGCCTTCTGCACGGTGCTTCCGATTATATTTCAAAAAGAAAACTTTCCCGTTTAGTACCTGCCGTTATAAAATCACTGAATCTGGCAAAAGAACAGAAGCAGAGGGAAGAAGCTGAACTCAAATTAAAAGAGAGTGAAGAAAGTTTATCCTTAGCACAGCAAGTAGGCAATATAGGCAGTTGGGATTACAATATTAGTACAGATAAATTATCATGGTCAAATCAAGCTTACATTCAATTTGGACTTAAACCGGGTGAGATTAAACCTTCCGATGAAACATTCCAAAAATTTGTCCATCCTGATGATAGAGAAAAGATTAAACTTGCAGTAGCTGAAACTTTTAAAAATGACACACCCTATTCCCTGGATGCTAAAATGTTGCGTGCAGACGGCAGCGTATGGTACATGCACACACACGGAAAAGTAATCAGAGATAACAAAGGTAATCCGGTAAGATTTATTGGAATACAACAGGATATTACGAAAAGAAAATTGGTTGAAGAAAAATTACAAGAAAGCAAAATTAGATTCAAATCACTTTTTGAAGATAACTTAGCCGGAATATACAAATCTACAGTTGAAGGGAAATTATTAGAATGTAATGCAACATTTGCCAAGATTTTTGGATATGGTTCAATTGAAGACGTTTTGAATTCGAGTGCAACAAATTTTTATCTAACCCCCAATGATAGAAAAGAATTTCTACAAAATCTAAAAACGGAAAAGAGATTAATAAATAACCAAACGCAGATGCGCCGCAAAGATGGCTCGGTAATATGGATAACCGAAAATGTTCGCCTGCTTGATAATTCAGTAATGTTGGGAACTTTAATTGATACAACGGCAACAAGAAAAATGACGCGTGAATTAATTGAAGCAAAAAATGAAGCGGAGAAAGCTGATAAATTAAAATCCGAATTCCTTGCTCAAATGTCGCACGAAATCAGAACGCCAATCAATACAATATTAAACTCCATTTCCATGATAAAGATGGAAACACCCGAAACCTTCAACAGTGAAGTCGTATATTTTTATGAAGCAATTGAGAGAGCTTCCTCAAGATTAATTAGAACTATTGAATTGATTTTGAATATGTCGGAAATTCAATTGGGCAATTTTATACCGAAAATGGAGAATATTAATATTGAAGCTGATGTTATAAAACAGTTAGTTCATGAATTTAAATCGGTAGCAATTAAAAAAGATATTGAGCTTATTTATTCAATTCAAACAAAACAAAATATAGTAACGTGCGATGAATACAGTTTACTGCAAATTTTTGCAAATTTAATTGATAATGCCATAAAATATACTAAGGAAGGAAGTGTAGAATTAATTTTATATTCTACTGAAAGTGGAGAATTGAACATAGATGTTGTCGATACCGGCATAGGAATTGAAGATGATTATATCCCCTATTTATTTGAATCATTTTCCCAAGAACAGCAAGGTTACACTCGTTCGTTTGAAGGGAACGGGTTAGGAATGGCATTAGTAAAGGGCTATTGTAATATTAACAAGCTATCTATTTCTGTTAAAAGCAAGAAAGGTGAAGGAACAACTTTCACTGTAACATTTCCAAAAAATGTAGTGGTAAATTGATTTTTTTACACGTTGGTAAGTAAAAACAAAGCAAAATATTTAACATATTTTGCTTTATTTTAATTTTAAAACTTTATTAGAAGGCTTTGATTAACCCCATGCTGTCCGGCAACTGCCGGACAGCATGACAGTATTATTTCAAAGTCTTTTTTATTCGGAAGTGAAATTTTTGTAAGCTTCGGCATCCATCAAGGCATTCAGTTCATCATGATTCGAAAGTTCAATTTTAACAATCCAACCTTCTCCGTAAGCATCAGAATTAATTAGCTGTGGTTCATCTTCAAGTTTTGCGTTCACTTCTATTACTTTTCCGCTAACCGGTGACAATAAATCACTAACCGTTTTAACAGCTTCAATTGCTCCAAATGTTTCACCGTTTGTAACAGAGTCAAGGTCGGATTCAACATCTACAAAAACGATATCGCCAAGTTCACTCTGTGCAAAATCAGTTATTCCAATTGTTACTGTTTTGCCGTCAACTTTTACCCATTCGTGGTCTTCTGAGTATTTTAAGTCTTCTAATACTTTCATCATAACCTCTACTATTTTAAAAAATATTTATCTATAAAAGATGTATCGTAATCACTATTTATAAACTGCTCATTTTCCAATACTTTTTTATGAAAAGGGATAGTGGTTTTTATACCTTCAATTGCAAATTCTTCAAAAGCGCGCTTTGCTCTTTTAATTGCCAATTCTCTGTTATCACCCCAGATTATTAGTTTGGCAATCAAAGAATCGTAGTATGGTGGAATAACATATTCGTTGTAAACATGGGAGTCAACACGAACACCAAAGCCTCCGGGGAAATGTAAATATCCAATTTTACCTGGCGAAGGTCTAAAATTATGGTCAGGATCTTCAGCATTAATTCTAAACTCAAAACTATGCCCAATTTGTTTATCAGGTCTTTTTGATATTTCTTTTCCGGCAGCAACCAATATTTGCTGTTTAATTAAATCCGTATTATTCACCATTTCAGTAACCGGATGTTCAACTTGAATACGAGTATTCATCTCAATAAAAAAGAAATTTTTATGTTTATCAACTAAAAATTCTACCGTTCCTGCCCCTTCATAATTGACTGATTTTGCACCAAGAATGGCAGCATCTGTCATTTTTTTACGAAGTTCCGCATCAACAATTGGTGAAGGCGATTCTTCAATTAGTTTTTGGTGCCTTCGTTGAACAGAGCAATCTCTTTCTCCGTAATGATAAACATTGCCAAACATATCACCCATAATTTGAATTTCAACATGGCGGGGATTTTCTATGTATTTTTCAAGATACATTCCTGAATTATTAAATGCAGCCCCGGCTTCGGCACTTGCTGTTTGGAAAGCATTTCCTAATTCATCTTCTTTCCAAACTATTCTCATACCCTTTCCACCGCCTCCGGCAGTAGCTTTAAGCATTATAGGATACCCAATTTCTTTTGCAAGAATTTTTGCTTCTTCAATATTTTCTAGAATTCCATTACTACCCGGGACAACCGGAACTCCCACCTTCCGCATTGTTTCTTTTGCAAAAGCTTTGTCTCCCATGTTATTAATCATTTCCGGAGAAGGACCAATAAATTTAATATTAGAATCAGCACATATTTCAGAAAAATCCGCATTTTCAGCAAGAAATCCATATCCGGGATGAATTGCATCTGCACCGGTTATTTGTGCTGCAGACATTATATTAGGAACTTTCAAATAACTGTCGGCACCTAACGGAGGTCCAATACACACAGCCTCATCGGCAAATATAGTAGGCAACGCTTCTTTATCAGCTTCCGAATAAACTGCAACTGTCGCAATTCCCAATTCTTTACACGTACGAATGATTCGTAAAGCAATTTCACCGCGATTTGCTATTAGAATTTTTTTAAACAATTTTTCACTCAAATAATAATTAATTATGCTTTATCAATTAAAAATAAGGGTTGGTTGTATTCAACCGGAGTCGCATTTTCAACTAATATTTTCACTATTTTGCCTGTAACATCAGATTCAATTTCATTCATCAGTTTCATAGCTTCAACAATGCAAAGTATGGAACCTTCTGAAATGGAATCTCCAACTTGTACATAAGTATCTGCATCAGGTGCAGGTGCCCTGTAAAATGTACCAACTATTGGAGATTTAATTTCGTAATAATTGTTTATATCGGATTTCTCCGGCTCGCTTTCCGTTTTAGAAGTTGCTTCAGTAACAACTGCAGCGTTACTAATTGAAGCCGCAGGAACTGATTGCTGAACAATTTGAGGTTGCATAATAGTTTGCGGTTGCATGCTACCTGCTTTTGAAATCTTTACTTTTAAATCACCTTCCTCAACAGAAAATTCTGTGATTTCGCTTTTTTCAACGACTCTGATTAATCGTTTTAATAAGTTTATGTCCATATCAACTCATGATTAGTTTTTAACTCTTTCTACATATGAATCTTTTCTCGTATCAATTTTTATCATGTCTCCTTCATTTACAAACAAAGGGACATTAACTGTGGCACCTGTTTCTAACACAGCCGGTTTCAAAACATTTGTAGCAGTATCGCCTTTATATCCAGGTTCGGTTTCCTTCACCATTAACTCCGCAAAAATCGGAAGTTCAACTGAAACAATATTGTCTTCATCATCCATTAAAAGATCAACATCAATACTTTCTTTTAAGTATTTTACACCGTCTCCCATCACTTCTTCGGAAACAGTCATCTGTTCATAGGTGTCATAGTCCATTAAAACATATCCACCTGATTCATGATAAAGATATTGATATTTTCTTCTTTCAACTCGAACAATATCAATTCCTTCTCCTGATCTGAATGTATTGTCAAGAACTTTGCCTGTTCTTAAATTTTTTAACATTGACCTAACAAATGCACCGCCTTTACCGGGTTTAACATGCTGAAATGACGTTATTGTATATAAATCATTTTTAAACTTAATTATCAATCCATTTCTAAAATCTGAAGTATCTGCCATAACTCTTTAAATTTAATTATTAAATATTTTTTTTACTTTGGTAATATTTTGTAAGTGAATAAAATTAATATACATATTTTTTTACTAAAAGATTCAACTAACTAAATTTATTCAATTCAACTTCGTCCATATATCTTTCCGCTTCCTTAGCCTCTTGGGAAGTTTTATAATCGGTCTCAACTAATTTCAATACTGTTTGTGCCTCATCGTATTTTTTTGCTTTTAAGTAAGCAATGCCTGAATGCAGCAAATATGAAGGGTTTAATGCATTATATTTATACACATGAGCAGCTTTTTCATAACTATGTCCTGCCTTAACGAAATCACCTTTTTCTTCGTAGCAAGCGCCTTCACCGGCAAGAGCAGCGGCATGCAAGCTATAATGTGAATTTGAAATGTCACTATAAACCTTTAATGCTTCATCATATTTTCCGGTATAGTAATAAGAGTTAGCTAAATATAGTTTAGCAACTTCACCCTGTTCCGTACTGCCATAATTTTCTACAATAGTCTTCAACCCGATTAAATCAGTTCCAGGTTGACCAACAATAGCATCGTTGTAATTTTTTTGTTCATAATTCGGAACTATTTTTGAGAGTGCTGATGTGGCTGCAATGTTATCTGCCTCAACTTTATTCTGATAAATTATTGTACTTACAATTACAACCGCAACCACAGCAATACCAACCATCAATTGTTTACTGTATAAATCAATAAATTCTAAAACTTTAGAATAGTAAGTTATAAGCTTATCTTCCTGAATTTCCTTCTTAGATATTTTTTTCTTCTTAGCTAACACATCAACTCCTATGTTTTAATTTGTTTCTTATTTTAAAAAATTAAAAATAATTAATAGCAGATTGATTAACAACTATTAAAGAGCGATTCTTATATGATTTGAAAAAATCCACGCTTTTTTATCAAGATAAACTTCAACTCGATAAACACCTTTTTTCTTAATAATGAATTCTGCATCCATGTTTTCAATGCTATCTATCTTTTTACCATTCCAAATTAGATTTATAGTTCCTGTAATATTAGGAAGAATCACACGCAATTTAATTTTATCTTTTTGCTTTAATGTATCTCCCATTTGATAAATTTGGTCTCCATCTTCTGCAAAATACCTAAATCCTTTAGCATCTCCGTAGTAATAATTTGATATAAAAGACCGACCGTGTTTTAATGCTGAATACACTTGGTTTTTAGCAGCTTCAATTCTTTCTTTTTCAAATCCCTTTTCAATTTTATTTTCTGTAAATACATGAGTCCTAATTGATTTGAAGAGTACTTTATATGGAAAGACTTCGACTTCAAAAAATCCCAATAAATTCAACTTATGTGCATGAGCATCAACACCACCGATGCCTACAACTTTTCGGGTTAAATTGAGCTTATCCCAGACCGATAATGTAATTTTTTGAGGTCCAACTATTGACTGAAGCGGATGAATAAATCTATTATATTTATTCTGTTCATTTAGCCCTTCCATCCACTCTGACATATGATTCCATATCTCAATACCTGTAAAATCTTCGGAATCCCAAGCAGTCCATGGATATGGCGGATGTTCTTCCATTGAAGTACGCTGTTCATGCGGGTGAGCAATAAAACCGAAACCACCAAGTTCATTTACTTTTTTAACGTATTCGCCCGCACTCATTCTCGTTGACAAAGTTTTAGAGAGACCAAATGCCAAATAATGATTTTGAATATTCTTATCATTTAATTCAGTACCAACAAGCAGAAGAGTATTTCCATACCACTGCTCCATACCTTCATCTAATGCTCGTAAAGTATTATGATCAGTGAGTAAAATATAGTCGAGCCCAACTTCATCCGCTATTTTTGCAATTTCATCAACAGTACCGGTTCCATCAGAAAATGTTGAATGTATATGTGCCGCTCCAACGTATTCAAACATTTTTATACTTCTTCAATTATAGGATTTTCTACTTTCGTAATTACAGAATAACTTGTTGATTTTTCAACAATGATTTCAGCCATCTTGGACATTAAAATATTTACCCTTTCATCAGCTTCATCATCATAATTATCATAAGAAGTTTCACTATCAAAAGTAAATATTTCAGTAAATTTGTTGTTGTTCCTCTTATCAGCGAATACAGAATAATCCGTCAACCCGTCAGCAACAATAATTGATTTAAATTCTCTTATTATCTTTAGATAATTTTCCCTTTGTTCCGGTTTAACCGTGTACCGAATCATAAATTTTGTTTCACTCATTATAAATCCCTAATCTAAATTAATTTTTCCTTGGTAAATTTGTTCTGCGTTTCCTGTTAACGATAGTTTTTCTATTGCATTATTAACTATTTCAAAATTAACTATAAGTTGCTCACCACTCTTTACATTTAACTTAACTGGTGAGTCGATCAAACCTTTTGCAACTTCAATTAAAGCAACAGCGACCGCACCGGTCCCGCAAGCAAGAGTTTCATCCTCCACTCCCCTTTCGTAAGTACGCATATTAAGCCCGCTATCAGTGTACTTAATAAAATTCACATTCACACCTTTCGGGGCAAAAGCCTCATTATTTCTAATGACTTTTCCAATCTTTTTAACATCCAAATCTTCCAATTTATCACACACAGCAATTCCGGTTGAAATATTAATTATTTCTTCAATATCAATTACAACATGAGGTGCACCGGTATCTGCAAATGAATAATTAATAGCCATTTCTTCAATTTTAATTTTCCTATTTAGATAAATTCTTTCAGGTGAATCGAAATTAAATTTTATCGAATTAGTATCCAATACTTCACCGCTAAATATTTTATTGTTAGCAATAAATTTGACAGATGGAGTTTCAATCAGTCCTGAAATATTGGCATAATGAATGGCACACCTTGCTCCATTTCCACATAATGTTCCTGTTGTTCCGTCTGCATTATAATACTGCAGTTCAAAATCATGTTTATCGGAATCCTTAAATAATAATATTCCATCAGCTCCAACACCGACATGCCTGGCACATATTAGACTAATTTCATCCGTAGAAAGTTTATCAAAATTATTTTTTGATAAATCAATCAAAACAAAGTCATTACCGGCACCGCTGTATTTTATAAAAAAAATTTCTTTCATTTATTAAAATTAAATATTTAAATATTTGATAAATACTGATACATCAGTCTAACACCGAAAGCAGTATCATATTTTTTTGTGTAATTATTATAATCATTTTTTAAAGCCGGACCGGCTAAATCAATATGCGCCCAAGTAATTTTTTCATCAACAAAATGTTCTAAAAATTTTCCTGCAGTTATTGCACCGCCCCAACGAGGTCCAATATTGCTAACATCTGCAATATCGCTCTTCAACAGTACTTTATAATCATCCCAGAAAGGCATTCTCCATAATCGTTCGAAAGATGTGTTTCCGGCTTGCACAAGAGAATCAGCAAGCTTATCATTTGCAGAAAACAATCCTGCCGGAATAAGTCCGAGAGCAACACAAATGGCTCCTGTTAAAGTTGCAAAATCTATTATTTCATCAGGCTTTTGTTCAGACGCATAAGTTAACGCATCGGCGAGAACTATTCGTCCTTCAGCATCAGTATTTTTAACTTCAATTGTTTTACCTGAATAGGAAGTAACAACATCACCGGGTTTATACGAACTACCCGAAATCATATTTTCAACGGCAGGTATAATTCCAATAATTTCAAGTGGAAGTTTAGCTTCAGCTGCCGCCAACATTGTACCAACAACCACAGCAGCACCACCCATATCCGCTTTCATGTCAACCATTCCGTCAGTCGGTTTAATCGAAAGTCCACCGGAGTCGTAAGTAACACCTTTACCGACCAATGCAATTTTACGATTAATTTTCCCACTCGGTTTGTACTTTAGCACTATTAATTGAGGTGGATTATCACTACCTGCACCAACCGCAAGAATTCCACCCATTTTCTTTTTTTCTAACTCCTTTTTGTTGATAGAAGTTATCTTAACGCCAAATGATGAAAGCTTATTTTTAGAACGTGTAAATAATTCCGAAGGAGTAAGTGAGATTGCAGGATCGTTTACCAAGTCCCTGGCAAAAGCAACAGCCCCAATTACATTTTCTGCATTTTTAACTGCTGTATCCAATAGTTTTTTATTTGAATATTTAATTATAATATTCAGTAACGGTAATTTTTTTTTCTTCTCTCTGTATTTGTCAAAAGAATAATTACCGAGTAATATTCCCTCAGCACAAGATTGAAGATATTGTTCTTCCGAATCGAAATAATCGGAATAATATTTATATTCTGATAATTCAAAATATAAATATTTAAATTTTTCCTTTTCAACACTTTGCATTGTTCCCGCATAATAATTACGGAAATAATCAACACTAAACTTTTTATCAAGTTTAATTTTATTAAGAATGTAAACGTCAGGAGAAGATTTTGAATTAGTGATTTTTAAATCGGTTTTATCCTTATCTAAAAAGAAAGACGTTTGATAATTGCTCAATTCAATTTCCATTTCCTTTACAAAATTAGATAGATTCGCTTTCAGTTTTGAATTATCAACAAAACATTTAACTATTGCGGAATTTTTTTGAAAAGAATTGATTTTTATAGTCTTGAATAATTTAATTTTAAATAACATATTTGTTCCTCATTTACTTATTCTAAATATTTTACTGCCGCTTTCACAACCTGGTCTTGCAATAATTTCACTTTTTTATCGAACAAACGTGAGCCGGCTGCGTTGGTATGTCCTCCACCGTCAAATTCTGCCGCCAGTTTATCGACATGAATAGTTCCTTTTGAACGATAACTGATTTTCATGCCATTTCTTAATTCAACAAAAAGAAGTCCAATTTTCACACCTCTTACCGCCATACAAAAATTAACAAATCCGTCAATTTCAGATTCTATTGAATCAGTACTTGTAATCATTTCCTGAGTAATGGTCATATAACAAATTTTTCCGTCAGCATACAGTTGCATTGATTCCAATGCTTTGCCAAGCAATCTAACCTTAGAAATATTACTTCGGTTGTAAATTTTATCGTAAACATCCAAAGGATCCACATTATATTGCAATAATTCTGCAGCTATCAAATGAGTTTTATATGTGGTCCTTTCATATTTGAAAGAGCCTGTATCGGTCATGATTGCAGAATAAATTTGCAAAGCAAATTCATCATCAAGTTCAACTATTTTAGTTTTCTTAATAAAATCATAAATAATTTCACCTGTTGAGGTATAAGACGTACTATTAAAAAAATAATCCGCAAAATTATTTGGGTTTTGGTGATGGTCTATGCAAATTTTTATTGCCTTGCTTTCCTCAAATCCTTTTTCCATGCTTACTACTCTATTCGCTTGATTGAAATCGAGGGCAATAAGAACGTCAACTTTACTAAATAGGTTAAAGTGTTTTTCCGAATTATATTTTTCTATTACATTTTCTTCGTCCATAAATTCCAGATTGTATGGAGTTTCACTATGATTAATAGCCCAAACCTTTTTCTTCAGTAATTTCAATAAATGATACATCGCAAGTTGTGAACCAAGTCCATCAGCATCCGGATTTACATGCGTAGTAATCAAGAATGAAGAGTTATCATTTATAAGTTTCGTTAATAATTTAAAATCGTTCAACGTTAGTCCTCAAAATTTAATCTGCCAATTTGCAAAATTTTTACATCAAATCATATCAATTTTTATCTACCAAAAACAAAAAAGGCTGCCAAATTAGCAGCCTTTTAATGAAGATTAAATATAACCTACTTGACTTCCCAAGTATTACCGCTGAATAAAAGTGATTCAATATCTCCTTTACCTTTTTGTTCGGTAACAGTATCAATTTGTTCAACAAGTGCTTCGTTGTATGTTTGTTTTCTAATACTGCGGAACACACCAAACGGAGTTGGCAAATCAGGATGATCTGTCATGTGCGATAAAATAAAAGCACGAACAGGGCTTTCGTCGTTTTCATCATGAACAATAAGATCATCAATTGTGTATTTACCAGCGTTAAGATTAACAACCTTCGGTTCAAAACCTTCAAGAATTATTCCTTTATCATGCTCTGCGCCAAAAATCATCGGTTCACCATGTTCAAGTGCGATTGCATTATCAGGTTTTTTATCTTTATCGGATAAACTAAAGAAAGCTCCATCGTTAAAAATAACACAGTTTTGATAAATTTCTAAAAACGCAATACCCTTATGAATAGCAACTTTCTCCAACATCTGCTGCATATGTTTTGGATCTCTGTCAAGAGTTCTTGCTACAAAAGTTGCATTGGCGCCAAGAGCCAATGCAGTAGGATTAAATGGATAATCTATTGATCCATAAGGTGAACTCTTTGTAATTTTACCTCTTTCAGAAGTTGGCGAATATTGTCCCTTTGTTAATCCGTAAATTTGATTGTTAAAAAGTAATAATTTAAGGTCAACGTTTTTTCTGCAAGCATGAATAAAATGATTGCCGCCAATACTCATCATATCTCCATCACCGGATGCAACCCAAACGGAAAGTTCAGGATGTGCAATTTTTAATCCTGTGGCAATTGCAGGTGCTCTTCCGTGAATTGAATGAAATCCATAAGTATCCATATAATATGGGAAACGACTTGAACAGCCTATACCCGAAATCCATGCAAAATTTTCTCTCGGTATCCCTAATTTTGGAAAAGTTCTTTGAACTTGTGCCAAAATAGAATAATCCCCACAACCAGGACACCAACGTACATCTTGATCGGATTGAAAATCCTTACTTGTTAATTTAAGTTCTTGTACATCTATATTATCAGTCATCACTACCTCCGAGAATTTCTGCTATTTTATTTTTAATGTCAGAAGTTTTGAAAGGCAATCCTCTTAGTTTATTGTATTGGATTGTTTCCACCATAAATGTGCTTCTGAGAATTTTTGATAACTGTCCGAGATTAATTTCAGGAACAAGAATTTTTTCAAACTTAGATAGTATATCGCCAAGATTCTTAGGAAATGGATTGATATAATTTAGATGAACTCGAGAAACCGTAAGACCATCCTCGCGTGCCTTAGTTATTGCATCTCTTATTGATCCTTCTGTACCGCCCCAGCCAACAACAAGCAGTTTTCCTTCTTCATCACCATCAACTACAAGTTCAGGAATATCATAAGCAACTTTCCGAACTTTTTCTTCTCTAATTTTACACATAAGATCATGATTATCAGGATCATAACTAACA
>VAPK010320000.1_pt1 | contig 25554 bp, 22 predicted proteins | sample 3395031 | NCBI WGS metagenome assembly VAPK01 (sample SAMN08290443, study PRJNA428436) | hydrothermal vent metagenome | isolation source: Deep-sea hydrothermal vent chimney 1 | place: Pacific Ocean: Juan De Fuca Ridge
AAAATAGCAAAATAGCAAAATAGAATATGGATTTGCTACCCCAGAACAGATGTTGATTCATGAACTAGGTCATTATAGTGAAATGCAAATAACATATGAAAATGTTTTGCAGAATTATAGCCGGCAGTATATTGCGACCACAGCGACTGCAGCGTTTAAAAGTTCTATCGATGAAAAACACATTATTAATGATGTGGAGAACCCTGTGATGTCTTCCATAGATCCAAGCTTTAAAAAAAGGGATGCCAGCAGATATACAGAAGGTATGATTTTGTATGAAAATAAGCAAGGATATCCAGCAGTTTCTGAAGCAGAAAAAGCCAACCTTATTCAAGCAATGAAAGCGAGTGGGCGAGAAGTGCCAGCTGATTTGGCATTATCACCTCAAAGCCAGTTAGATATAAAGCCTGTTGAAAATCAAGTTAATGAAGGTCAGCAGGTTAGCGCAACTGTCTCGGCTGCTATCATAGAGAAGCAGTATGATCAGTTAGTAAAAGAAGGTGTGAGTGAAGCGGTTGTTAATAGTTTAAGAAAGCAAACTAATGAAACGATTGCTGCTAACCTTGCTAATGAAACGCTGCCTACATTTGAAAAAATCGTCGATGCTGATCAAGAATTGAGTTAAAGCATGATGGGCACTATATTGGCTGTTATTTTTCAGTCATAAAAAAATCATTAATATGTTATTTGTTTTTCTTGGCATCAACTTAAATTCATGTCTGATTTCTTATGGTCAATAAGCATCAAGCTATATTGGTTGTTTTAGCGCTTTTTTGCACCTATTTTATTTGGGGTTCTACGTATCTAGCAATTCGGTTTGGAATAGAAAGTTTCCCACCATTTTTAATGGCGGGAGTACGATTTACAGTGGCGGGCGCCATTTTATATGTTGTGATGCGCTATCTAGGGGCCCCTAATCCAACACAAAAGCAATGGATAGGTGCTGGTGCTGTAGGATTATTATTACCTGCCTTGGGTAATGGCACGGTGTGTTATGTACAGCAAACGGTGTCATCTAGCGTTGCCGCACTATCAATTGCCACAGCGCCAATATGGATGGCAATATTTTCGTCATTTTGGGGGCATAAAATCACTAAGCAAGAGTGGTTGGGTATTGCGATTGGCGTAGTAGGAATTTTATTATTAAATATCGGTGGTAGCCTACAGGGTGATTTAAAGAGTGCTTTGTTGTTGATTTTTGCTGCTGCTAGTTGGTCATTTGGCTCAGTATGGGGCAAACACTTATCAATGCCGCAAGGTTTAATGGGCGCTGCGTGCCAGATGCTGGTAGGTGGTGTCATGCTAGTGTTGGTAAGCGCCTATGCGGGCGAGGTATGGCCACAAACCATTTCTGCTAAATCTTGGGGAGCGATGCTATTTTTAGTCATATTAGGATCGCTTGTCGCGTATAGCGCCTATCAATATTTACTTAAAATAGTACGTCCTTTAGTCGCAAGTAGTAATACCTTTGTGAACCCTGTTGTGGCTTTTGCCGTAGGTATTTGGTTGGCAAATGAACAAGTGACGCATAATGAATATTTAGCATTAGCGGTTATTTTGCTGGGTGTGCTGTTAGTATTAACCGTAGAAAATAAAGAAACTTAACGAATGAAACAAACACAAAATTTAGCCTTATTTGATTTAGATAATACATTATTAAATGGGGATAGCGATTATAACTGGAGCTTGTTTTTAATAGACGAGGGCTTGTTAGATGAAAAAACACATCACGACCGTAATGAACAATTTTACCTAGATTACAAAAATGGTTGTTTGGACATTAACAAATTTTTAAAATTTCAGTTGCAGCCCTTATCACAACACACTAAACAGTTTTTAGATGCATTGCATGTGAAGTATATGGGGAAAGTGATTCGCCCGATGATGACTGATAAAGCGCAAGCATTGGTTGATCAACATAAGGCCGCTGGCGATTTATGCATCATTATTACGGCAACTAATAGTTTTGTAACGAAGCCTATTGCGACGGCTTATGGTATTGAACATTTAATTGGTACGGATCCAGAAATGATAGATGGTGAATTTACAGGTGGTGTTTTTGGTTTGCCCAGCTTTCAAGAAGGTAAAGTGACACGTTTAAACCAATGGCTTGCAGATCGTGAGCAAGATTTAGTGGGTTTTGCAAAGAGCTATTTTTATAGTGACTCTTTTAATGATTTACCATTAATGAAGCTGGTAACAAACCCTGTAGCTGTTAATGCGGATGAGAAATTAACGGACTATGCAAAACAAAATGATTGGCCTTTAATGAGTTTAAGGTGAGGATGTTGCTAGCTAAGTAGCACCTCTAAAACAAACTTGGAGCCAATATAAGCTAATAAGAGTAAGCTGAACCCTGAAAGCGTCCAGCGAATAGCTTTGCGTCCACGCCAGCCGTATTGGTAACGCCCAAATAGTAGCCAGCCATAAATAAGCCAACTAGCAATTGAGAAAATCACTTTGTGGTTAAATTGTAGCGGCTTACCAAAGATTTGCTCAGAGAACAGCATGCCGCTTATTAAAGCTAGGGTTAATAGAATAAAGCCAAAACCGATGACTTTAAATAATAGACTTTCCATCACCATGAGTGGCGGAAAGCTAGGTAGATTAATAAAAGTGGGTTTGTTGTGCAAGCTACGTTCAGCTACAGCCATTAATAATGCGTGTAAGGCTGCAAAAGTAAACAAGCTGTAAGCTAAAATTGCGATGGCAACATGTACCATAAATAATGATGCTTCAGCTTGAGGCTGGTTATAACTTGTAATGGCAAAGGCAGGCAATATGACAAATATTGCTGCGGGCGGTAAGACAAAAGCTTGCAAGCTGTGCAGTTCATGTTTTATATTGGCCAGCCAATAAATCAGTACAGTCAACCAAAGAATAGCTGAGAGCGCGTAATAAAGGCCAAAGTTAAATCCGCCAATAGCAAAAATATCACGGTAAAGTATCCAGCCATGTAAGGCTAAACCGAGTGCAATCATGGCGGAGTGTAATTTTAGTGATTGAGATGATTCATCTGGGGATTGTGCAAGTTTGGCCGTGCGCCAGAAATCTGCAGCGACAGCAAGATAAATAAAGGTGACAACCAGATATGGAATTAAATGCTGCATGATGCAATTATGTCAAAACTCACGCCAATCGCATAGCATGATGTAAAATTAGTGCAAATTAATGAGATGGTTCAAATAGGAATGGTACAAATATGTTAGAAAATTTAACAGGCCGTTTACAAGGCGTTATTAAAAACTTGCGTGGTCAAGCAAGGCTAACGGAAGACAATATTAGCGATGCGATGCGAGAAGTGCGTATGGCGATGCTAGAGGCTGATGTGGCTTTGCCAGTTGTAAAAGATTTTATTGCGAAGGTAAAAACGCGTGCACTAGGTCACGAAGTATTGCAGAGCCTGACACCCGGACAAGCGGTTATTGAGGTGGTGAATGAAGAGCTTACCGAACTTATGGGTAAAGCCAATGTGGCGCTAAACTTAGCGGTAGAACCGCCAGCGATTATCTTGATGGCAGGTTTGCAAGGTTCGGGTAAAACAACCACTGCTGCTAAGTTGGCTAAGCACCTTAAAGCGCAAAAGAAAAAAGTGTTGTTAGCCAGTGCAGACGTTTATCGTCCTGCGGCGATTACACAGTTACAAACACTTGCTAAGCAGCTAGATGTGGATTGTTTTGATAGTCATGCAGATCAAAAGCCAAGTGACATTGCAGCACAAACGTTAACATATGCTAAAACAAATTATTATGATGTAGTGATTTTCGATACGGCAGGCCGTTTGGGTATTGATGAAATTATGATGGCTGAAATCAAAACATTGCATACGCTACTTAAGCCAATTGAAACATTGTTTGTCGTGGATGCTATGCAAGGTCAAGATGCTGTTAATACAGCTAAAGCTTTTGGTGAAACTTTGCCATTGACAGGTATTGTGTTAACGAAGCTTGATGGTGATGCACGCGGTGGTGCTGCTTTATCTGTGCGTCATGTAACAGGGCAACCCATTAAGTTTATTGGTGTTAGTGAAAAAATAGATGGTTTAGAGCCATTTCATCCTGATCGTATGGCAAGCCGCATTTTGGGCATGGGTGATGTGCTTGGACTGATCGAACAAGCACACAAAAATGTTGATTTAGACGAGGCAAAAAAAGTTGCCGATAAAATTAAATCAGGTAGTAAGTTTGATTTAGAAGATTTTAAATCGCAAATGATGCAAATGCGTAAAATGGGCGGCATGGATGCACTCATGGACAAAATGCCTTCGCAAATGGCTAATATGGCATCACAAGTGAACAGTGCAGATGCTGAAAAATCATTGCGACGTATTGAAGGTATTATTAATAGCATGACGCCGACTGAGAGACGCAAACCAGAGTTGCTTAAAGCAACTCGTAAAAAGCGTATTGCAGCAGGTAGTGGCGTACAAGTGCAAGAAGTGAACCAGATGTTAAAACAGTTTGCAGAAACACAAAAAATGATGAAAATGTTTAGCAAAGGTGGTATGGCAAAAATGATGCGCGGCATGGGCGGGTTAATGGGTGGCAAGCTGCCTGGCATGCGATAAATGCAAGTGTTAAACAGTTTTAAGAACTATTTTTAAGTAATTACTAAATAATCTCATTTAAAACACGAAACGATATTGACCAAGACGCGACTTTCCAGCATAATCGCGGTCTTGCATTTTTGGGCTGCAACCTAGCTGTAATCTAAATAGTGCTGTAATAAATGGGGATTTAGCTCAGTTGGTAGAGCAGTGGACTTTTAATCCATTTGTCGCGGGTTCGACCCCCGCAGTCCCTACCAAATATAAGCCTAGTCAGAGATGACTAGGCTTTTTATTTAGGGCGGCTTTATTTAATGCTGTCAATAAGCTTAAATATTAAGGATGACGCATGTGGTATTGTCGTTCTCGGTAAAGCAAAGAGGGGAGCAATACATGCCCTAATGCACGTTGCTCCATTGCTATGGCATCTGCTGGCGCCTCACTAATACTCAGTTTTTTATTGGTTTTATCATAACTGGTATATGTAGGCATTTTATTTGGTCTTAACACCACGGCTTTGCTACCCTCCATCCATGCATAGTTTTTGCCATATTGCATCATCGCGCGACCCGCTAAGTCTTCTGACTCTACGCTGATATCCCGACCTATCATAGGGTGTTTTGCGTTAATGCCCATGAGTGAGATTACTGTTGGCGCTAAGTCTATCTGACTGGCGACTGTTTTAATTACACGTGGTTGTATATCTGCTCCCAATATAAGGCCAGGGATATGAAAGTTTTTAACAGGGACTAAGTCGTCGCCTCTAACCCGTATGTCGTGATCAGCTACAATGATAAAGAGAGTGTCTTGCCAATACGGGCTGGCTTGCGCGGTTTTAAAAAATTGGCCCATGGCGTAATCAGCGTATTTAACAGCATTATTTTCACTGGCTTTTGGTTGTTCATGTAGTGTGATGCGACCATCAGGAAATTCAAATGGCGTGTGATTGCTAGAGGTGAAAATTAAGGTAAAAAAAGGTTTTTTATTGGCATGGTGTTTTAAAATTTGCTCATGCGCTTTATTAAAGAGGTCTTCATCGGATACGCCCCAGCTACCAGTAAACACAGGACTGGCATAATCGCTTTTATCGACCACTTGATCAAAATCATTGCCAATAAAGAAGTTACGCATATTATCAAAGTGGCCTTCACCACCATAAATAAATTCACTGGTGTAACCTTGCTGCCCCAGTAAGCTGGCTAAGGTAAAGAAACCATCTTGTGATAAAGAAAGTTTAACCACACTTTGTGCTGGTGTTGGCGGGAATCCGGCAACGACGGCTTCAATGCCGCGTACCGATCGTGTGCCGGTTGCGTAAAGGTTTTCAAACCACCAACCTTGTAATTTTAGTTTTTCTAGCTCGGGGGTAACAGGTATGCCACCTAGCGATTTGACAAAAGTGGCGCCTAAGCTTTCTTGTAATACGATGACTAAGTTAAGTGGTTTGTCGCGTTTAACAGATGCGGTTTGTTGCGTCAGTGTCGGTATCGTGTCATTGCCAAGTAGCGGACGCTTGTCTTGCAGCATGCTGCGTGTCAGCTGCACTTGGTCCATTATTTGTGCGATGGTCATTTCGCCGTATATCTCACTCGATTTACTTTCATGTTTAAGGTTGTAAATGGCATGAAAGACAGACCATGTTGAATTCATGACGAGCGTATTGACCATGGTGTCGCCTGTAATGGCAAACATGGCAGGATTAGCAGGTCTGTGATCTGTGGTCGAGCGAACAGAAAAAACAACGAGTAAAATTATGGCTGGCAAGGCTAGCCAATAGCGTAGATTTTTTGTTGGACGTTGTTGTTGCAACCAAGGCCGCATAAACCGTATCGTTGCCCACGTTGCTATGATGAGAATGCCGATAGCTGCAAATACATGGTTTCGAAAGCCATTCCACAACATGGGTAAGACTTCTTTAGGGTATTTTAAATATTCTATAAATAAGCGGTTGGGGCGTGTGTCATATTCACCGATAAAGCCAGGTGTTACTGCTTCCAAAAAAACTAATAGGATGATGGAGATGGCTGCCCATAGGAATGTAAATTTTTTCCATGCAACCCATGCCTGTTTATGTGCAAACAAAGGGGCCATTAATAATGGGATGATGACTAACAACCCCATTTGAATGATATCTACACGCAAGCCTTGTAATAACATTTCTGGCCAAACCCCAGTGGTTGTAACACGCTCAGATTGCCAAATCATTAAGCCGATTCTTGATATAGAAAGAATAGGTAGCGAAATTAAATACATGGCTACTAGTGGCGCATAGAAGCCTAAAGATGTTAGTTTTTCCCAGAAGTTTTTTATCACACAAACCCAATATATTGATGAATGGCCGTAGCTAGCAATGATTATATTATGCTAAAGCTTGTTAAGCTATTTTAAGTTTAATTAGATTGGCGGCTTAAGATAGGATCGTGTTGATTCATATCATATCTTTATTTGAGAACGTGTTATAAACTTGCGCTATGGCTTCAGTAGATATTTTGCAACAACATGCAACACCTTATGAGCAAGGCGAGCAATGGGTGGGTTTGGATGATGAAGAGGAGTGGTCTACATTTAGCGAAGTGGTAATGGATAAGCAGTGGGCCTCTCGTTTTTCAATTGAGGGTATGCACTGTACGGCTTGTGGTTTCACAGTAGAAAAAGCGGTTAAATCAATTGATGGTGTTATAAGTGCCGAAGTGAATGCGGCCAGTGGTCGCGCACGCATTGTGTGGGATGAAAATAAAACAAAGCCTTCTGCATTAATAAAGGCTATTCATCATGCGGGTTATCAAGCATTTCCTCAAGCGGCTTCATTAGATTTCCACCGCAAACAACAGCGCCAATTGTTGTGGCGCTGGATAGTGTCAGGCTTTTGTATGATGCAAGTCATGATGTATGCTTATCCTAGCTATGTGGCAGCGCCAGGCGATATGGCAGCTGATTCAGAACGTCTTTTACGCTGGGCTTCATGGGTCTTGACATTGCCCGTAATGTTATTTTCAAGCGCGCCATTTTTTTCTAATGCATTTAATGATTTAAAGCAGCGCCGCATCAGTATGGATTTGCCGGTAACGCTAGGCATACTCATTACTTTTTGTGTGAGCACGGCGGGGACATTCCAGCCAGATGGTTGGTGGGGCAAAGAAGTGTATTTCGATTCGCTCACCATGTTTATATTTTTCTTGCTGACAGGGCGCTGGTTAGAAGCGAGAATGCGCGGCCGAACAGCCGGGGCGCTAGAGGTATTGATGCGCCGTTTGCCTAGCAGTATAGAGCGGCAAGATAAAGGAGGCGGCTTTACGCGCGTTGCTTTGCCTAGGTTGCACATTGGTGATGTGTTGCGCGTGTTTCCTGGCGAAGCTTTTCCTGTGGATGGCACCATCATTTTTGGTAGTACAACGGCAGATGAAGCCTTGCTAACAGGCGAGTCGTACCCAGTCAGTAAAATGTTATCAGAAAATGTGATTGCAGGTAGTTACAACCTAACATCCACCGTACATATTAAAGTAGAAAAAATTGGTGCCTCGACACAATATGCACAGATTGTTGCTTTAATGGAGCGAGTGTCAGTAGACAAACCTCGCTTAGCAAGGCTGGCGGATAAAGTGGCAAAACCATTTTTAATGTTTGTATTACTTGCAGCGGCAGGTGCAGTTTTATTGTTTTGGCAAGTTGATCAAAGTAAGGCATTAATGGCTGCTGTGGCAGTCTTAATTGTGACTTGTCCTTGTGCATTATCCTTGGCTACGCCTGCGGCCATGTTGGCTAGCGTAGGGGCATTGGCTAAAACGGGCATGTTGACTAGACGCATGCAAGCATTAGAAGCTATCACAATTGCGGATACGGTTATCTTTGATAAAACGGGCACGTTGACCAATGATCGTATTAAAGTAATAAACATTGAAACAAATCAAGCCACCACGCAACAAGCTGCTTTAAAGTTAGCAGCATCAATTGCACAACATTCACTACATCCTGTTTCTCGTGCCTTGCTTCGTGCTTGGGATAAGCCAGAGTTTGATGCTGTAGCAGATGTGGAAGAGGTTTCGGGCGCAGGTTTAATTGCTAATACAGCATTAGGGCAAGTTAAGTTGGGTTCTGCTCGGTTTTGTGGTGTTGTATCGCAGCAGGTGGATGGAATGCCTGTCTATATGTCGAATGAACAGGGTGTTTTAGCCATGTTTAGCTTAGAGGAAGCATTGCGTGAGGATGCAAAATTTACAATCAAAACGTTATTGGCAGAAGGTTTTAATGTGATACTGTTATCGGGTGACCGGCTGCCTGCAGCAACATTGGTGGCAAACAAACTTGGCATAGAAAACATAAAGGCAGATTGTACACCACAAGATAAGCTGGCTTATATGCAAGCTTTACAGCATCAAGGTAAAAAAATTGTGATGGTGGGTGATGGGTTAAATGATGGCCCAGTGCTGGCTGGCGCGCAAGCCTCTGTCGCAATGGGTCAGGCAGTGCCGCTGGCACAGGCGCAAAGTGATTTTGTTGTCCAAAGTGGGCGGCTCAGCTTGTTGCCATTACTGCTAACTCAAGCCAAAAAGACGATGCGGGTGGTTAAACAAAACCTAATGTGGGCGGCTGTTTATAACGCAGTTTGTGTGCCATTTGCTATATTAGGTTATTTGCCTGCTTGGCTTGCAGGCTTGGGCATGGCGGTAAGCTCAATGGTGGTGATTTTAAATGCATTGCGTTTGTCACGTATTGAGCCTTTAAATTTAGAGGGAAATTAATGGATATCTTGTTTTTACTTATACCGTTGTCTGTCATGTTGGTGCTCGTTATTTTAGCTGGTTTATGGTGGGCTATTCACACAGGGCAATTTGAAGATATAGAAGATGAAGGCAAGCGCATTTTACGCGATGATTGATTTTTTTAAATGAAGTTTTTTGCATGGCAATTGATATGTATCAACTCAATAGGTGTATATTATTAGTATCATGATTTAAAAAAGTGGAAGCATTTAATCATTGCAAAAGTGTTTTAAGGCAGTTAAAAAAAACTAAATTCTTTGCAAAGAAACTGAGGGAGAGACGCAAGTGAGTGCAGCAACTAGTAATGAGGTGTACAACGATAGTGTAGTCAGGCAGTTTTCGATTATGGCAGTTGTATGGGGTGTCATTGGCATGTTGGTCGGTGTGATTATCGCCGCGCAGCTCGTTTGGCCAGAGCTTAACTTGGGATTGCCTTGGACAAGTTTTGGTCGTCTAAGGCCGCTACATACCAATGCCGTCATTTTTGCTTTTGGCGGGTGTACTTTATTTGCGACGTCTTACTATGTAGTACAGCGTACTAGTCAGGTTAAGTTGTTTTGTGGCAAACTGGCTGCATTTACGTTTTGGGGTTGGCAGGCTGTTATTGTTTCTGCCGTCATTACCTTGCCGTTAGGTTATACCACTTCAGGTGAGTACGGAGAGTTGGAGTGGCCTATCGATATTCTTATCGCGGTTGTCTGGATTTCTTACGCTATTGTATTTTTCGGCACAATAGCTAAGCGTAAGATCAAACATATCTATGTAGCAAACTGGTTCTTTGGTGCGTTTATTCTTACCGTGGCAATGTTGCATATTGTTAATAGTGCGGCTATTCCCGTCAGTTTCATGAAATCTTATTCTGTTTATGCTGGCGTGCAACATGCCATGATACAGTGGTGGTACGCTCATAATGCCGTTGGCTTTTTCCTGACAGCGGGCTTCTTGGGTATCATGTATTACTTTATTCCTAAGCAGGCAGATCGCCCAATATATTCTTATAGTTTATCAATCGTACATTTTTGGGCGCTTATTTTTACTTATATGTGGGCCGGCCCTCACCACTTGCATTACACTGCATTACCAGATTGGACGCAATCAGTCGGTATGGTGTTCTCACTTATTTTATTAGCACCGAGTTGGGGCGGTATGCTCAATGGTTTAATGACATTATCAGGTGCATGGCATAAATTACGTTCAGACCCTGTTTTACGATTTTTGGTTGTTTCGCTTTCCTTCTATGGGATGAGTACCTTTGAAGGGCCGATGATGGCGATTAAAACGGTGAATTCACTTTCTCACTATACAGATTGGACTATTGGCCACGTGCATTCAGGTACGTTAGGTTGGGTAGGCTTAGTGTCGATGGGGTCTATCTATTTCATGATACCGCGCCTGTTTGGGCAGAAGCAAATGTATAGTGTGAAGGCGATTGAGCTGCACTTCTGGTTAGCAACTGCAGGCATCGTGTTGTACATCACGGCACTATGGATTTCGGGCATTATGGAGGGCTTGATGTGGCGCGCTATTAATGCTGATGGCACATTAACTTATACCTTTGTGGAAAGTATGAAGGCAAAAATGCCTTATTACCTCATCCGTTTGCTAGGGGGCATTTTATATCTTAGTGGAATGTTCATTATGCTTTGGAATGTACTCAAAACAGCATCAAATGGCCAACCAGTCACAGCATCAATTCCTGCTGTTACACACGGATAAGGGAAACAAGTATGTCACAACAAAATGAAAAAAAAGGGTTCAGTCATGAGAAGATTGAAACCAACAATTTTTTAATGATTGTCCTCATTTTATTGGTTATCTCTGTTGGTGGTTTGGTTGAGATTGTCCCACTATTTTTTCAAAAATCAACCACAACACCAATAGAAGGCTTAAAACCCTATACAGCAGTGCAGTTAGCTGGGCGTGATATTTTTATTCGTGAAGGGTGCGTTGGCTGTCATTCACAAATGATACGTCCATTACGTTCAGAAGCGCTGCGTTATGGCCACTATTCAGTTGCTGGGGAATCTGTATACGATCACCCATTTTTATGGGGTAGTAAACGTACAGGGCCTGATTTAGCACGTGTCGGCGGACGGTATAGTGATGATTGGCATCGTATTCATTTAAATAATCCACGTGACGTCGTGCCAGAATCCATTATGCCCGCTTACCCTTGGTTAGAAAAAGCAGAAATAGATGCAGAGGATATCCCTGGACGTATGCGCGCATTACGTATAGTGGGTGTGCCGTATACGGATGAAGACATTGCTTCAGCAGCGGCAGATGCCGAAGGTGTCACAGAGATGGATGCGGTGATTGCTTACCTCCAAGTATTAGGTACATACCTAAAATAGAAAGGCGCAAGAATGGATATTAATACATTACGGATTGCTGCGACTATCGTGGGCTTAGTTTTATTTCTAGGCATCATGGTGTGGGCTTGGCGTAAGCGTAATACGGCTGATTTTAAAGAGGCTGCTAATCTTCCTTTTGAGGAAGATTAATAAAGCATAGTGGAAAGAAAAGGAAAATGAAATGAGTGATTTCACAAGTGATTTTTGGTCCATATATATAGCGGTTATTGTTACAGCAAGTATTCTTGCTTGTATTTTGCTTTTATGGTTTACGGCCAAGATGAAAGTGGGACATGTTGAACCAGACGGCACTAATGGGCATGTGTATGATGGTATCAAAGAAATGAATAATCCATTGCCTAGATGGTGGGTATGGATGTTTATTATATCGATTATTATTGGTATTGTTTATCTGATTGTTTATCCTGGCTTAGGTAGTTATGCGGGTACGTTTGGCTGGACTTCTGTCAATCAATTAGAGCAAGAAGTTGAAATTGCGAATAAAGAATTAGCGCCGTTATACGCTAAATTTGTAGCGATGAAAGTGGAAGATCTTTCGAAAAATAAGGAAGCGAATGCCATTGGCGAACGGTTATTTATGAATAATTGTTCGCAATGTCACGGTTCTGATGCGAATGGCAGTAGAAGTTTCCCTAACTTAACCGACCATGATTGGTTGTATGGTGGCTCGCCAAAAGCCATTAAAATGACCATTACGAATGGGCGTACAGGGATGATGCCACCGATGGGCGCTGCCATAGGTACAGAAGAAGACGTTAAAAATGTAGCTAATTACGTTTTAAGTTTATCAGGCTCAGTACATAATGCAGATGGTGCTAAGTTAGGTGAAGAAAAATTTATGATTTGCGCAGCATGCCATGGTAAAGAAGGTAAGGGTAACTCAGCCATAGGTGCACCAAACCTAACGGATAATGTGTGGTTACATGGTGCGGGTGAGGCTTCTATTGTCAAGCAAATTAATGAAGGTAGAGTGAACAGAATGCCGCCTTGGAAAAAAATGCTATCTCCCGCGCAAATTCATGTATTGGCTGCTTACGTGTGGGGGTTATCTGATAGCAAGCAGTTAGATGATGAGTAAGCTGTTAGAATAATAATTGGTTTTAGTAAAAAGTGAGTTAGCAATTAATTCGACGATAGACAGTTCAACAGAGAATGTAGTGAATCAAAGCGATCAAATCATTTCGCTTTATGAAGCGCAGGAAAAAGTATACTCACGCAGTATTTCAGGGGCATTAACCAAATGGCGCTGGATAATGGTCTGGCTTACTCAGCTATTTTTCTATGGTATGCCTTGGATTCAATGGGGTGAGCGTCAAGCACTTCTATTCAACTTAGAAGCCAAACAGTTTTTTATTTATAGTTTTGTATTTTACCCTCAGGATTTAATTTACCTTACACTGCTACTGATCATTTCTGCGTTATCACTTTTTCTCTTTACGGCAGTAGCTGGCCGCCTCTGGTGTGGTTATACCTGCCCACAAACCGTGTACACAGAAATATTTATGTGGGTAGAGACTAAAATCGAAGGTGACCGTGCTGCACGTATGAGGCTTGACGATGGGTCTATGTCAGCTAAAAAAGTGACTAAAAAAGCTACTAAGCATTTTGTTTGGGCAGCCATTGCTTTATGGACGGGCTTTACTTTTGTCGGGTATTTCACGCCAATTCGTGAATTAGCAGTAGATACGTTGAATTTTTCTGTTAGCGGCTGGAACACTTTTTGGGTTTTATTTTATGGGCTAGCAACCTATGGCAATGCAGGCTTTTTACGCGAGCAAGTTTGTAAGTATATGTGCCCTTATGCGCGTTTTCAGAGTGTGATGTTTGATGATGACACGATGACCGTAACCTATGATGAGGCGCGTGGAGAGCCACGAGGAAGACGCTCCCGTAAAACTACTTTAGTAGAATCTAAATCGTTAGGGTCTTGTATTGATTGCACTTTCTGTGTGCAGGTCTGCCCGACAGGGATTGATATTCGTGAAGGCATGCAAATTGACTGTATCGGCTGTGGCGCTTGTGTAGATGCTTGCGATTCAGTAATGGATAAAATGGATTATCCACGGGGTTTGATTAAGTACTCTACGGTAAACGCTATGGCAGGGGGCTGGTCAACAAAACAAATGCTTGCACGTGTCATGCGGCCAAGGGTATTAATTTACACGGCTGTCTTGTGGTTGTTAATAGCAGGTGTGGCGACAAGTTTGTATTACAGGGATGACTTTAGAGTCAATGTCGCACGTGATCGTGGCTTGGCTAGGCTCGACGGCAGCATGGTTAAGAATGTGTACCGATTGCAAATTATGAATGCAACTGAAGTGGCGCAGAGGTATCAGATTAGTGCTACGGGCTTGGATGATATGATAATAGGCTTAAAAACAAGCGGGGCAGGCAGTAATCAATCCGTTTTGGTTGACCCCGCTGAGATGAAGAGTTTTGCAGTAAGCCTTAAAGTGCCAGATGGCACAGCTAAATCTGGGTCACACAAAATACTTTTTGTCGTAAACATGCTTGGCAATGACGATGAAGTAACAGAAAAATCAACCTTTTTGGTGCCTAGGTAAAATGACCGAAGAACTGAAACAACCTTGGTGGAAGCTTTGGCATATGTGGTTAATAGTGGCAGGGCCATTAGCGGTTGTTATTGCTTCATTTATTACACTTTATCTTGCCATTGTTAATCCAGATGACGTGGTAGATGGTTATTATCGTAAAGACATAGTGGTTGATATAGTAAATGATGACAAACGTGATGGGCTTGCACCTGCTGTACGAGCCCGCAACCATGCGGCAACAGGGGTTGATGAGCCTAGCGAATAAATAAGTTAGTGACAGGCCTGTGAGTGTGCATCGTACAATTTTTTTAATGCATCTGCGTCAATAATGCGCACATAGCGTTGTTTTACTTCGATAATCCCATCTCGGTTAAATTTTGAGAATGTACGACTAATAGTTTCAAGTTTAAGTCCAAGATAGCTGCCTATTTCCTCACGTGTCATACGTAATATTACTTCGGTCTGCGAAAACCCACGTGCATGCAAGCGCTGTGAAAGGTTTAATAAAAATGCAGCAAGCCGCTCCTCTGCACGCATGTTGCCAAGTAACATCATGACGCCATTCTCACGCACAATTTCACGGCTCATGATCTTATGCATATGGTGTTGTAGTACTGGAAACTCTCGTGAAAAATCTTCAACCTTGGAAAATGGCATCACACAGACATCAGCATCTTCAAGTGCAATAGCATTACAATTGTGGCGGTCATTTACAATGCCATCAAGTCCAACAATCTCACCTGCCAGTTGAAATCCTGTGACTTGTTCACGCCCATCTGCGGTTAAAAGACACGTTTTAAAGACACCAGTGCGAATGGCATAGAGTGATGTGAATTCGTCACCTAGGCTGAATAATGGCTCACCTTGTTTAATTTTAATCCGTGTTGCGACGAGCTTATCTAACCTATTTATTTCATGAGAAGTGAGCCCTACAGGCATGCATAACTCACGTAGGTTGCAGTTAGAGCAAGCAACTTTAGGCGTTTGAATTTTCATCATTTAATAACATAACTATACATATTAGTAGCTTACACCGTTTATTGATGTTTTTGGTAGGATTTAGGCTTGTCTTATATTTATTTTGTTCGTAATCAACGTCTCTACTTGTTGATGTACATCAAAGAATAGAGGTGTTGAAACTGTCAAAGTTACTTCTATTGCTATTGAGATAAGAAAATGATTGAAAATTCCTCACACATAGCCACGACACCTGATAGTAACTTTTCATCAGAAATTATTAATAAATTTGATGTTTCAGGCCCCCGTTATACTTCCTACCCTACTGCGGATCGTTTTGTAGAAGCCTTTTCTAGTGAGCAATATATAGAAGTGCTGCAAAACCGAGGTGTAGGTGGAATGGTATTGCCTTTGTCCATTTATGTACATATTCCATTTTGTGAATCACTTTGTTTTTATTGTGCATGTAACAAGGTGATTACCAAACGTCATGAACGGGGCGCTGAATATCTACAATACTTACGTAAAGAAATAGCGCTTTATTCACCGTACATCGGTGCAGGACAGGTGGTTAATAGTGTGCATCTAGGTGGGGGGACGCCCACTTTTTTTACAGATAAAGAGCTATCTGAATTAATGGGCATGTTGAGGGAGGCTTTTACTTTAGCTGAGGGTGGGGAGTACTCTATTGAAATTGACCCTCGTACAGTCGACGCTAAACGACTTGCTCACTTTGCCAGTTTAGGATTCAATCGCTTAAGTTTTGGGGTGCAAGATATTGAGCCTGCTGTTCAAAAAGCAGTACATAGAATCCAGCCAGTACATAATATATTTGATTTGGTAGATGATGCACGTAGTTTAGGGTTTGATTCGATCAATATTGATTTAATTTACGGGCTACCTAAACAAACACCCCATACATTTTCTAAGACGGTGGATACTGTAAATACTTTATTAAAGCCTGATCGTATTGCACTATACGCTTATGCGCACTTACCAGAACGTTTTAAACCACAAAGGAGTATTCAGTTAGAAGATTTGCCTAAGCCACACGAAAAAGTGTCTATGTTATCAAATGCCATGGAAGCTTTTCAGAAGGCGGGTTATGTATATATAGGGATGGATCATTTTGCATTGCCTGGCGATGAATTAGTAGAGGCAAAACGCTTAGGTAAGCTCCATCGTAATTTTCAGGGGTATAGCACACAACCTAACTGTGATTTAATAGGCTTGGGCGTATCTGCAATAGGTGGAGTGGGAGCAAGCTATAGTCAAAATGCAAAGACATTAGAGGGCTATTATGATGACCTTGACCAAAATAGATTTCCCGTGGCGCGAGGGTTGGCACTTTCACATGACGATCTTGTGCGTCGTGAAGTGATTATGGCTTTAATGTGTCAGGGTGGCTTACAATTTGAATCGATAGAGTTATCATTTTTAATTGATTTTAAAACATATTTTTCCACTGAATTAGATGCGCTACAATGCATGGTATCTGATGGTTTGGTGGAGGTGGAAAGCAATGCAATACAAGTTACAACGCTTGGTTGGTTTTTTGTACGTGGCATTGCATTGCTATTTGATCGTTATTTGCAAACAGATAATAATCGTACACGCTTTTCTAAAATCATTTAGATTAATATCACCTCGATTCCAATCGACGGTTTAATGCAAACTTCACTTATTTTAACTGCGTTTGTAATGGGGCTGGCAGGCGGTCCACATTGCGTGGCTATGTGTGGTGCCGCGTGTGGTGGTATAGCGCAGAATAATGGCAAAATGGCTGCAATACAGTTTCAGACAGGTCGTCTTATGGGCTATGCCATTCTAGGTGCTTTAGCCGCATTATCAGTTGGTATGTTAGCGTGGTTAACGAATCAAACCAATATATTACATCCTGTCTGGACTTTTTTTCATGTGCTGGTATTGGTTTGGGGGTTAGTGCTATTAGTTTACGCAAGGCAGCCAATTTGGATAGATGGGTTTGGGCGTAAGATTTGGCAGTATTTAAGGAGGATTATACAGATGCGAGGTGGTGTTGTACTCACCGGAATGCTGTGGGCATTGATGCCATGCGGATTGCTTTATTCTGCTGTGCTAGTCGCTTCTTTAAGCGGCAGCCCTTTGCAAGGTGCGGTTAGTATGGCCTGCTTTGCAGTGGGTAGTAGTCTTTCTTTATTATTAGCACCATGGTTGTGGCTTAGATTGAAAAATAATGGCTTGTTACTTTCCGAACCACATAGTATGCGCATTGCTGGCTTAATACTGATGCTGGTTTCAGGATGGGCGATTTGGATGGACGTAGTCCACCAAACCAAAATTTTCTGTCTCGTTTAGTTGACATTAGTTTGGTCGTGGTTGCTGGGATGTGAAATAGTTTAGGCGTAAAAAAACCTGCCAAGATATCTGGCAGGTAGGGGACAAGAAGGTATTGTTTAAAATTTCTTACCGATACCTATTCCAAAAATCCATGGGTCAATATCAAGTGAATCTATTTTTGTCCATGCGCCGCCAGCAAGCGGATTCTTTAATTTAACGTCAGTATCTAAGGTGACATATTTAATGTCAGCGTTGATAAGCCAGCCATCTTTCAAGTTGATATCGAAACCAGCTTGTAAAGCATAGCCCCAGCTATCGGAATCAAGTTTAATTTTGCTACCAGCAAGTGCACCACTGCTTACTTTCAAATTGCGGTCTAGCATGAAGGTATAGTTAATGCCAGCACCTACGTATGGGTCAAATGTTTGGTCCGGGTTAAAGTGCCATTGTACCGTTAGCGTTGGTGGCAATAGATTAACGCTGCCTAAACTTTGGTTGCCAACAGTGGCTAAAGCATCGTCTTCGACGCTGACATTGTGGCGTGTACCAAGTGCTAAAATGAGTTCAGCAGCAATGTTTTTTGTGAAGTAATAAGAAATATCCAATTCAGGAATCACTTTGTCACTAACTGTTAGTTCAGCACCGGGACTCATGACAGGCGCCACATTTTTATTGACCGTTTTGCCTAATACACTGTCCTCATTAGGGCTTACATTTACGGCACGTATACGTACTACCCAATCACCTGCTTCAGCCAAGGCAGGTGTCGGTGAGAAAGCTGTTGCTAAGGCAATTGCTAATATCGTTTTTTTCATATTCCCCTCCATTTCGTTTAAGCATTAATTTTTGAATTTAATGCATGTATTCTAGAGGAATAGTGCGAATAGCTATTTGATGTAAATCAATAAGGTGGTTATGAATATAAAGTGATAGAGATAACAGTAGATATTACATAATAATTTATAGCATACTGAAGTGACGAGGTATGTAAACACTCAATCTTTTTTGTTGGGAATTTATTAAAGTTTTTTATGTGTCCCAGCTATTTTAGGGTTCCAAAGATTAAGTAGATAATTAACATTTTTCTATTACCGCACCATGTGTTCTTCTATAGTGTCTCTATGTGAATGGGGCTATTCATACGAGAGTCTCATCATGGCTTAGCCCGATATATATCTGTTTCTGGATTAAATGTAAACCAAGCAAACCAGTATAAAGTGACGCCTTCAATTTGCTTGCCATGTGTATCAAATGCTTGAACAGAATGGTGTTTTTTGTTGAAGTGTATTGTAAAGGCTTGGCCATTAATTTTATCTTTGATTACAACAATATTTTTTTTAGAAGTTTTGCTTAGCTCTACAAAAGGGTAAGCTTTAGCCTTGTTATTAATTATCAGGCCAAAAGTTTGTTCTTTTGGGTGATAGCCTTTGGAGCGAAATTTTACGGGAAAAACAATGTCTTCATGTAGGTCGTACCCTGCGTAAGGATTGTTTTGATAATTGCGGTTAATGCCTGTCTTTTGACTTAGCACTAAGGTGTTAGGATGTTGTTCTTTCCAATCTGCCCAGCTTGTATGGTTGATAGGGATACGGGTCAGTTTATTTCCTTTGAGTGAGCCTGTAATGGCTTTAGAAAGGATTTGTGACCATAGTGAGTGAGTTCTACGGTCAAAGAGTAGGACATCACTGTTGTATAGCAAGCCTGATACACCAAATTTAAGTGTGTGATTGGCTACATTTGCCTTAAAAGCAATGCCTGAACCACAAAGTGGACAATAGGTAATAGCGATTGCTTCCCCGTCAAAGTCATCATTAACCATTTCATGGTAGTTTAAAATGTTGATAGGGTAGGCTTTGCTAATACCATTACGCGTTACACCTAATATGCGCTCATTTGCCTTCATGTTTTTTGCGTTTGAAGCGCTGATAAAGATAGGCTCATCAATTGCTGGTATACCATCTTTAGGAGGGCCGCCAGGTAGAATTTCATCTATAGGAACGAGTGATCCATTAAGATTAAACCCATTTGCGGTGTTCGAATTAGACGTTGCGCTAGCAATGAACGCGGTGAGTGCAATGCAACAAACAAATATAAGGTCTCTAACAACAAGCATTTATGTTACATGTACATTCTTTTTTAAGAAGCCATTTCCGTACGTGTTGAAGTGAAAGCTGCAATGGCCTTATCTAAATCTTCTTGCGTATGCATGGCGGAAATCTGTGTTCTAATTCTCGCCTTTCCTTTTGGGACGACTGGATAAAAGAAGCCTATGGCATAAATGCCTTTAGCTAATAATTTAGTGCTCATATCTTGTGCTAGTTTTGCATCACCTAGCATCACGGGTACTATTGGATGGTCGCCATCATCTACGTCAAACCCAGCTTCTTGCATACCTTTTCTAAAGTAATGTGTATTTTTTTCTAAGCGGTCTCTTAGCGCGGTTGAATCCGATAGCATCTCTAATACTTTGAGCGTTGCCGCGCAAATTGATGGTGCTACGGTGTTGGAGAATAAGTATGGACGTGAGCGTTGGCGTAGCATATCTATAATTTCTTTTCTGCCTGAAGTAAAGCCACCCGACGCGCCACCTAAGGCTTTACCAAATGTACTGGTGATGATGTCAACTCTATCCATTACGCCTTTATATTCATGTACGCCACGGCCTGTTTTGCCCATAAAGCCTGTAGCATGGCAGTCGTCATGGTGCACGATGGCATCAAATTCATCTGCTAAATCACAAATCTTATCTAATTGTGCTACGGTACCATCCATAGAAAATACGCCGTCGGTTGTAATTAAAATACGTCGTGCATTGTTCTCTTTAGCTTCAACAAGTTTAGCGCGCAAATCAGCCATATCATTATTTTTATAACGGTAGCGTGCAGCTTTACACAAACGCACACCATCAATAATTGAAGCATGGTTTAGCTCATCCGAAATGACTGCGTCCTCAGCGGTTAATATAGATTCAAATAAACCACCGTTGGCATCGAAACAGGCCGCATAAAGAATGGTGTCTTCCATACCAAGAAACACAGAAACTTTTTGTTCTAGCGTTTTGTGTAGTGTTTGTGTACCACAAATAAACCTAACAGAAGCTAAGCCAAATCCCCAGCGGTCTAGCCCATCTTTTGCTGATTGGATAAGATTAGGATTGTTGGCTAGGCCAAGATAGTTATTGGCGCACATGTTAATGACTTTGCTACCATCTGCTAGCTCAATAATATTTTTCTGATCGGAATGAATGTATCTTTCAGTTTTCCACAGTCCAGCTTTTTTAATTCCTTCTAAATCTTGGGCAATGCCCAGTTTTGCTTTTTTAAAACTCATTGTTAACCTTCATCTATTCTTAAAAATCAATCTTCCCAGTTTAGAATCACTTTGCCTGATTCGCCTGAGCGCATGACATCAAAACCTTTTTGGAAGTCTGTGTAATGATAACGGTGTGTGATGATGTCCATCAAGGGTAAGCCGCTTTGCACCATCATTAAACCCTTGTACCAAGTCTCAAAGATTTCTCGACCATAAATGCCTTTAATAGTGAGTCCTTTAAATACAACATTATCCCATTCAATTCCAGAGCCCGCAGGCATAATGGCAAGCATGGCTATGTGTCCACCGTTAATCATTTTGCTAAGCATATCGCCAAAGGCAATGGGTGAGCCAGACATTTCCAGACCTATATCAAAACCCTCGAATATGCCGAGAGAGTGCATGAGTTTTTCATCCACTTTTTCTTTTGACACATTGACTGTGATAACACGAGGTAAAATTTTCTTAACTAAATCAAGGCGGTACTGGTTCAGGTCTGTGATGACAATATTTCTTGCCCCAGCATGGCTTGAAACCATTGCTGCCATCATGCCAATAGGGCCGGCACCCGTAATGAGCACATCCTCTCCCACCATATTAAATGAAAGCGCCGTATGTACGGCATTACCATAAGGGTCAAATACGGCTAAAAGATCAGTTGGGATTTCACGGCTAGGTTTAAAAATATTTTTTGCGGGGACAGATAGATATTCAGCAAAAGCGCCTGTTCTATTAACGCCGATACCAATTGTGTTAGGGCATAAATGAATACGCCCGCCTAAGCAATTTCTACAACGGCCACAAGTGATGTGGCCTTCACCAGAAATAATATCGCCCACGGTTAGATCGCTAACATTAGAACCTAATTCTACAATTTCACCCGCGTATTCATGGCCTACAATCATGGGTACTGGGATGGTCTTTTGTGCCCACTCATCCCAATTGTAAATATGAATATCTGTGCCACAAATGGCAGTTTTCTTAATCTTGACTAGAACATCATTATTGCCGATGCTTGGCACGGGCATGTCTTCTAACCATAATCCTTCTTTAGGAAACTTTTTTACTAAAGCTTTCATTGGTTCACCTTATCAATTCAGCTGGTTTCAATTAACACAAGTTACCATCGACTTTCGATAAAGTAAATGGCATTCTTGGATGTTGGCTATGGATAAAATAAAAGCGGACGATAAATTAATGTCCGCTTTTATTAATATTTGGCGCGCTCGAAGAGATTCGAACTCCTGACCCCCTGGTTCGTAGCCAGGTACTCTATCCAACTGAGCTACGAGCGCGTAAGGCAGGCATTATACAATAAAAATACTGATATTTAACGCTAGGTGACACCTTAGGGAATATATTTCCATCATTTTTAAATCATATTTTTATTTTTATGGAATAGTTTGATTTTTTTTGAATTTTGGCTGTATGAAAAACTTGGGTGCCTGAAGTGCTATTTTAGTTTGTTATTATTGATTGGGCTATTTCTGTGAGTCTTGGCCTTTAGGCAGCTAGTCGCGTACATAATACAAATGACTTTGTTATTGCCGATAGGTATTTACCTTTTTATATGGTTACTGCGACTGTGTTTACTACATAGTTTGGTGCGGAAACATACTAGATATTTCCGCTACATTTTTACAAAAAGGTTTGTATGGTGTCGTGGCTGACCCTTTTAGCGCAGCCGTGTGCCCAATATTGGTTGTTTATTATAATGGTGTGGTTAGCAGATTCATTAGTGCCAGCGCACTTGGCGAAATTAATTGCAAGCGCTATTGGAATGCTGCTAGGTTCGTTGTTGCCAAAAATTAAGTGGCCTTACAGCGTATAGAATTCAGTTTTTAGATAGACAAGTTGTTAATATAGCTCAGGGTTTTCCCAAACGGTAACGCGGTTACGCCCAGACTCTTTAGATAAATATAGCGCATTATCAGCAAAGTCTATTAAATTTTCAAGCGAGCTAATACCATCACTAATAGAGGCTACACCAAAGCTTATCGTAACAGGTTTTATTTTCTTAGTACGAATTGATGTGTTACCAGTTTCTTCAATCATTTTACGCATACGCTCACACACTTCAATAACATTCTCTAAAGCGAGGTCTGATAGTAATATACAAAATTCTTCACCACCATACCGGCAAAGCAGATCTGAAGGGCGTAGGCTGGTATTGAAAATTTTAGCGACGACTTGGATAACTTGGTCGCCGATATAATGTCCATATAAATCATTAAAAGATTTAAAGTGATCAATATCGGCCATAATGCAAAACAACTCTCTGTTGCCTTGAGTGGCTGATTTAAATGCATCTTCTGCTTGCTGAAAAAATGCGCGCCGGTTAAGGCATCCTGTGAGAGGGTCGCGTGATGCCATCACTTGTAACTCATCATTACTTTTTTCCATTAGCTCGCGAGATGCATTTAACTCACTTAAAGCTTGGGTCAGTTTCTCATTGGTTTTTTGTAGTTCTGTAATATTCCTGAAGCTTACTAAACAACCACGAATTTGTTGATTGTTGTCTGTAATTGGTTCACTTGATGCTATTAACTCTAAATTAGATTCATCTTTGTAGCCAGTTATTGTTAAAGGTGTTTCGGGGACAGCGGTGTGGTTCTTAAGTGCAGCTTTCCAAGGGAAATTAACTTTTGGTGTATTTTTTTTTATTTCTTTAATTAGAGTGAGGTCTGATATTTTTTTACCATATATATCCTCTTCGCTAGCGTAGTTTAATTCTTTAAACGCGCGGTTGGCTAATACAATTTGCTCATTTTTATCTAGCACTACAATGCCATCTGCAAGAATATCAAAAGCTTTTTGGACACGCCCAGGCACAGCAGAAGAAGGGTTTAATGATTGCATTGCGCGGCGCAAATAAAGGTAAATTAAGCCGCCACCAATAATGCCGAAAGTCATGATAAGTAGGAAGTTTGGATTCATTAACCAGCCAATAATTCCTTTTGACCTGTTAGGTTTGAAGTTTATTTCAATTTGCCCCCAGAGTGCCTGTTTAGTTTCTATGGGTGCAATCAAGTGATGTGTGCTTGAGCGAGCGGCTTTGGGTGGCCAGTGTTTGGCATGGTTGCCATACTGAAAGGCTAGCCATCCCTCTGCTTTTCTGATCCCAATCGATCGTACTTCTGGGTTGCGAATTGTGACTTCTTTTAATGTTTTTGATAACACCGCATTTTCACCAATTTCAAGTAAGCTGACTAGTTGTATGGCAAGGTTTTCAGAGAAAGACTTTCTTTTATCAAACTCAATTTCCTGTCTATTAGGTAGCACTTCAAAAAATAAATCAGATAATATGATGATGCTGATTATCATAGAAATAATACCTAGGCTAAGTCGTGCAATGACGCTTAGTTGGAGTAATGACTTAAGTTTCATGTGTTTGTTCTATTGCTACCTGAGCTCATCATTTCATTAATCCCTGTTTCATTCTGTACAGAATCATCATCGTCAAGTTCACTTACACCCCCGTCTTCCAGAATAGCCAGAAAATCCACCTGCCGCCAAGCTGGTAATGTTGTCATTACACTAGCTAATAGCCCTGTGGCACTTAATGCCCACCATACGGTACCAGCAGTTAATATGACACCAGTTGTTTGGACTCCACCTTCAATCCCTATAATTTGCGTGTCTGATAGTTGCAGGCTATCAAAGCTTACTTGGTCCAAATTTTGGTCTAGTTGGTAGGTTGTCTCATTCGTTGTATTGAAATTAACAAATGAAATATTTCCATCTGCAAGATTAGAAGCAAAATTACTTTGCGTTTCAGTTATTACAATATTACCTATGTTTCCTGCTATTTGTAAGGCAGGCAAACTTAAGTTAAATAGAGTGAACTGAAATGGGATGAAATTTTGTACAACAGGTGTTTCCACAATTTCAGGGTTCGTGGGGGCTTCTGGTTCAGGAGCATCAACTGGTGGCAAAAGGTCAATCTCTGGATCAATAGGAGGCGGCGGGTCTATTGGCGGAGGATCGATAGGTCCAGAAAACTCATCAGCGCCAATTAAAGATACGATAATCGTTGCTTTTGCAGTAAGCCCTCCAGGGTCAATTACTCTAATAAAGTAAGCCTCAGTAACCTGCGTGCCAGAATTGAGCGCATTAACGAGAGCACTATTAACTATATAAACATAAGAGCCATCGCTATTTATGACCAAGCTGCCTCCGTTATTAAGCTTGCTCCATATTAAAGTATTTGCTGGGTCATCTACGTCAAATGCAATAAGAGCAAGGCTTCCCGTAGGATTTGTAAAAACCTCGGCTATTGCTGCTGTATCTCTAATGGTAATGAAAATAGTGCCATTGACTCTATTAATTATAGGGCCATCATTGACAGGCGTGATATCGAGGTCAGCCGTGCCAGCGGCATTTAAACTACCATCGGTGATGGTATAGATAAAGCTAACAGCTGTATCATCATTCAGGGCAGGGGTATAAGTCCAAGTACCATCACCGTTATCGACTAAACTACCTAAGCCTGTGGCAATGGTTAAGCCTGTTGCTGCGAGGCTGTCGCCATCGACATCATTCGCATTAGCGAGCAATTCAGCTTGGGTAATGAGACGTGCACCGCTATCTTCAACAATCGGCGTTAAGGTAACGAGTGTTGTAGTCGGGGCGTTATTGAAAGGCGTGATATCGAGATCTGCAGTGCCCGCTGTATTTAAACTACCATCGGTGATGGTGTAATTAAAGCTAACAGCTGTATCATCATTTAG
>VAPK010458680.1_pt1 | contig 25541 bp, 13 predicted proteins | sample 3395031 | NCBI WGS metagenome assembly VAPK01 (sample SAMN08290443, study PRJNA428436) | hydrothermal vent metagenome | isolation source: Deep-sea hydrothermal vent chimney 1 | place: Pacific Ocean: Juan De Fuca Ridge
AGGTAACAAAAAATGGGATATTGTGCGTTGGGAAGGACCTGGAATTAAAAAACAGGAAATTCCTCCAAGTGCTTATCTACATCAGAAAAAATAAGCAAAATATAATATATTTTTATCGATCTGTTGATACAGCAAAGCAATCAATGGAGCAACTTTATTCATAGATGTCCATCCTCCCAGTTGCTATCCGAGAAGATGGAAATTAGGATGTGATAAATAACAATTGTTATATCAATATATGATATGTTTTAGATAAGAAATTATTATTGATTTTAGTAATTATCAGGTAAATTGTAGAAATTTTTTAAAGATTAACTGAGGTGAATTAATAGGAATAATTTACTCAATAAAACAACAGTTGATCAGATAACAATAAATTAGAATTAATGAAAAATGGATTTCTAATAGTGATTAGTGTGTTTTTGTTTATTTCCTGTTCAGAAAAACCAAAAGCAGAACAGAATTTAACGGTTAAAAATGTAATGGATGACGTTATTACAAGATTGTATAAACAGGTTTCTCCTGAGAAATACAATACCATTGATGATGCGTTTATGTTTCAGTTTTTGTCAGATGAGGAGAAGTCTATTCTTGCCACTAAATACCAGTATTTTAAAGTAAATGTTCCGGTTAGGGTCTCTTTGATGAGAGATGTTAAACAGGCTACAATACCATTCTGGCTTAAAGAGGCCGGTTTTAAAAATACAGGTAAAAAAGTAAAAAATGAGGTTTTTGAATATGAAGTATGGCAAAAAGATTTTGAAGCAGGATGGGTAAATCTGGGAATTCCCGGATTTGACATGGACAGAACGATATTTTTTATTACCGTAGGTGCTAAAAATAAAGAAGATAAATTAAAAATTACAGATCGATATCCTGCAAAACACTCTTTAGGAGTTATGAAAAAAGGAGCCTTTACTTATCATGACTGGGATGGATTAAAGATTATCGAATTTCCGAAAGAGCTGGAAGGTCAGGTATTGTTTACTACGGTAAGGGGAAGAGCAAGAGAGGCACATGTAGAAGGTGCTTTTAGAAAGACCAATTTTCCATCCTCAGAAAAACCGGATCAGATTTTGCTCACGTGGAGTAAAAATCCTGTTAATTCAGTAGATATTCAATGGAGAACCAATCCTTCCGTTAAAGATGGAATCGTTAAATACTGGTTAAAAGGTAAAAAAGACACCTTATTTGCTGATGCAGAAATCTCAGTAATGGAAGATAGAATGCTTTATAATGACAGGTATGTCAATCGGTTTGCAGCTCACCTCAAGAATTTGAATGATGATTCAATTTATGCATACATGGTTGGTTCAAAAAATAGTAATTCTTGGTCGGATATACAAATATTCAAAACAGAAAAAAAAGATCAAAAGAAGTTTTCTTTTATCTGGTTTGGAGATACGCACAAAGCAAAGGGATGGGGAGAAATGCTACAGATGGCAAACAAACAACATCCTGAAGTTACTTTTTATTCTATTGCAGGAGATATGGTTTCTACCGGTTTGTACAGAAGCGACTGGGATGAGTTTTTTGGTGTTACCAAAGATGTCTTTTCCTATAAACCGCTAATGGCTGTCCTCGGTAACCACGATCGTCAGGATGGACTAGGAACCTGGATGTATTACCAAATCTTTAGTCTGCCAAAAAATGGTCCTAAAAAAGTGCATGAGGAAAGTACCTATGCATTTGAATATGGAAATGCTTTGTTTTTAATGATTGATTCAACACATCCTATGGAAGATCAAACAGAATGGATTGAAGAGCGGTTGAAAAACACAAAAGCAACTTGGAAATTTGTAATGTTTCATTTCCCTCCTTACAATTTTGAAGAGCCTTATTTTGAATATCAGAAAACATGGGTTCCCATATTTGATAAATATCATGTGGATATGGTAATGTCTGGTCATATCCATTATTATATGCGTTCTAAACCAATGCGAAACGGAAAAGTGGTTAAGTCTTATAATGACGGTACTGTTTATGTTATTTCTATTGGAACAAAAAGCAGGGACAGAGAAATTGGTGAAGAACCCTATGCAGAAAAAAGATACGCTGACGGACAATTTTATCAGCTGATGTCAATAGACGGAAATAAATTAACATTCACTGCCTTTAATAAAGAAGGAAAACCGGTAGATGAATTCTTAATTCATAAATAAACATCAATAAAAATAATTAAATAAAAACTACAGATCATGAAAAATAAATTTTCAACAATAATTGTTGCCCTACTGATAGCTACAAGTATTTTTGCTCAGAAAAAATATGCGATAAGCATGTTTCATTATAATTTGCAATATGTTGCTGGTGATTATAAAATAGAAAATAGAATCATTAAAGAATCACTTTACCCTGCGTTGCAATGGTTTGAAAAGAATCCACAATTTAAAGCAGATTTTGAAATTCAAGGTTACGGAATTGAAGTGTTGGTCGAAGAACACCCTAAGGTTTTTAAATTATTTAAAAAACTGGTTGATAAAGGGCAGATCGAATTGGTGATTGCTCATTACTCCGATCAGTTTTTTATTGCCTATCCAGGGTTGGACTTGCAACGATCTATCGAAATATCAGATCAGATATTGAAAAAGTACAAAATGAAAAGATCCAAAGTGTTTTTTGCTCAGGAAATTCAATGGACACCTGCATATGCTGCTATTTTAAAAAATACACATGATCTGGTAGTAACCAGTTCAGATCCACATGGGTATTATAGAGACCATACGATGCCACTGGTAAACGTGAAATATGGAGATGATCAAATTCTGGGATTGATAGGTGCAGGTGAAAAGAAATTGAAAAATATCGAATGGACTTATGCCTTTTTAGATGATGGTGAGGTATTCAATTCTCTGGATTACAGAAGTGACTTTTACCGAGTTCCCGCACAGGAAAAGAAAAGTATTGATAAATACAAGAGATTAAAAAAAGAAGGTTATAAGTTTATCACCATGAGTCAGTTAGCTGAAATTCTTAAAAAGGATAAGGATTATCAGATTCCGGATTATTTATATGTGCCGGAAGGAACCTGGAATATGTCTGTTTGTGGGCCTTATATGTGGATGGGTCGTCAGAGAAGTGGTGTGGAAACCGATGGAATTACACGTGCCTTATCGTATGAAGTGAGAGGGAGAGTGCTTGTTGCTGAAAAGCTTATAAATTCCGCGAAAGCAAATAATCAGGATACTACTGAATTAAATAAATTATTGTTGGGCGCATGGAAACACCTTTTACTGTCAGAAGTCTCTGACTCAAGTGGCTGGACACCCTGGTTAGTGGAAGTGCAATATACGGCAAATGAGGTTGCACATGTTGAAAAGGCACTTAAAAAAATATTTGAAATTTTAATGAAGAATAATAGTATCCCAAAGAATGATATTTTAAGGGTTGATACAAAGTCTGGAAGTATTAATACTGTTAAAGAGATTCCTTCTAAAACACATACAGATAGTTATCTTCCAATTGAATATTATGTAAGAGCGGCAAAATACAATGCTAAAATAAAAATGATAAGTGAGAATCTTTATGTTTTAGATATAGAAGTTTTCCGACCGGAAGATGGTGCTGTTGAGATTACATTCAATACCGCAAAAGATAGATTGTATTATTCTGCGGGTGCAGGAGAAGAGATCTATGTAGAGATTCCAACCGACCTAAAAAAAGATCCGGCTTTTTCCTTGTCGAACGGTTTTATCAATCTTGGAAATGGGTATAATTTAATAAAAGATTGTTCGGTGGAGCACATTGCAGCAACATGGAAGCAGAAAGAACAAAAACTGGTATTTAGACAGGAATTGAACCCGAAAAATCCGAAAATGAATATGAGATTCTATATCGAAAAAGGAAGTCCGGATTCTGGATTAGAAATCGCCAATGAATTGAATACATGGCCTTCTTATTATGTTTTTGTTAAAAATAATCAGGTAGTTTTGGAGAAAATAATGCCTTAATACAACAAAATTTAAGAGAGAAATATCCAGTAATGTCTGGAGCATATAATGAATCTAATGAAAATATAAATTGATAGAAATGCAATTTTTAAAAATCTTACTTTTACTATTAGCAGGTATAACAGTTACTAACTGTGTAGAAAAAAAATCAGATTTGGAAACAAAAGATTATACCAAGCTTGTGGATCCAATGATTGGGACGGACTGGAACGGACATACTTTTCCTGGGGCGACTTTGCCTAACGGTATGGTTCAGTTAAGTCCTGATACTAAAACAAGAACATGGAACAATTGTTCGGGTTACCACCATGCTGATAGAAGTATTCTAGGTTTTAGCCATACGCATTATAGCGGCACCGGAGAGGGAGGTGGAGCTGATATCCTTTTTATGCCCACTACAGGTGAAATACATTTTGATTCAGGAGAGAACTTTAATATTTATGATGATGACTATACATCTGCTGCTGCTGTGGATAGAAAAAGGGAAGAGATCAATACACAAAATGCCTATGGATCTTTATTTTCACATAAAAATGAAACTACTGAGCCAGGGTATTATTCAGTGCTTTTAGATGATTATGATGTAAAGGTAGAATTGACCACAACCCAAAGAGTTGGTTTTCACAAATATACTTTTCCTAAAACAGAGAAGGGAAATATAATTCTCGATCTTGTAAGCGGTAACAGTGATGAACCGGATAGCTTATATATTTCTGTTAATGGAAATGAAATATCTGGTTATCGGGCAGCAACCGGAGGATTGGATGGAAGTAAAATAATCTATTTTGTAGCAGAATTCTCAAAGCTCTTTGAAAGTTATGGAATTGCTATTGATGATAAAGTTCAAAAAGGATTAAAAAACACCAAAGGGAAAAATGTAAAAGCATATTTTAGATTTGCTAAAAAAAAGGACGAATCTGTTTTGCTAAAAGTAGCAATTTCCAGTGTGAGTGTAGAAGGAGCAAGAAAGAATATGGATGCTGAATTATCAGGGTGGGATTTTGAAAAGGTTAGAAAAGATGCAAAAGAAATATGGAACAAAGAGTTGAATAAAATTCAGGTAGAGGGAGGAAGCAAAGAACAACAAAAAGTATTTTATACAGCTTTATATCATTCACTTATACATCCTAATATCAATATGGATGTTGATCGTAAGTACAAAAGCACCAATGGGATAATTTATACTGCGGAAGATTTTGATAATTACACAACATTTTCTTTATGGGATACCTTTAGGGCATTACATCCTTTACAAACCATTATCAATCAGGAAAAAACAAATCAGTATATCAAAACTTTTATTGCGCGTGATGAGCTTGCAAACAGTATGCCCATGATGGAATTTTCAGGAAATGAAGCAGCTACAATGATTGGTTATCATTCGCTTCCCGTAATAGCTGATGCCTATGTTAAAGGAATACGAAATTATGATATCCAAAAGGCATTTAAAGGTATGAAGCACCTGGCTGAAGCCCCACGTAACGGGAAAGAATATTATTTACAATATGGTTTTATTCCTTATGATCTTACAGGACAATCGGTTTCAAGAACTCTTGAATATAGTTTTGATGACTGGAGTGTGAGCAGGCTTGCCACCGATTTTAATAAGGAAGATTATGATCATTATAATCAGCGAGGACAATTCTATCACAATCTATTTGACAAGGAAACAAGTTTTATGCGACCTAAAAATAGTGGGTATAAGTGGTTTCCTGATTTCAATCCGATGGAAATAAGTAACCGTTATACAGAGGCAAATGCTTATCAGTATACACCTTCAGTTTTTCAGGATATTGAAGGTTTGATTGGATTGATGGGAGGTGATAAGAAATTTGAAGAATGGCTCAATCGTAATTTTACAACTGAAATGGATACTACCATGTTACACGTACCGGATGTTTCAGGTTTAATAGGTCAGTATGCGCATGGCAATGAACCAAGTCATCATATCGCTTATTTGTATAATTATGTGGGTTCTGCATGGAAAACTCAGAAACTTGTTCGGGAAATACTTATAACTTTGTACCACGACAAAGTTGATGGAATTAGCGGAAATGATGATGCTGGGCAAATGTCTGCCTGGTATGTTTTGAGTGCTATGGGCTTTTACCCGGTTACACCTGGAATGGATTATTATGTTATCGGTTCGCCGTTGTTTGATAAGGTAACCATCAATTTAGAGAATGGTAAACACTTTGTTATTGAAGCTAAAAATAATAAAATAGATCATCCATATATTCAGTCGGTTACTTTAAATGGAAAACCCTATGCTAAGTCTATTCTAAAGCATGCAGAGATCATGAACGGATCGAAACTGGTATTTGAAATGGGTAAAGAACCCAATAAAAAATGGGGAAAAGAGAAAGAAGACCGACCATATTCATTAAAATATGAATCAGCACCTATGGTCAAAATGGAAACAATAGGAAATATTTTTTTAGATAAAACAGTTATTTCTCTTTTGTCGGATGTTGAGAATTCGGTTATTCACTACACACTTGATGGCGTAGAACCTAATGAAGATTCTCCAGTTTATACAAAACCGTTTTCTGTTGATAAAACGAGCGTTTTAAAAGCAAAATGTTTTATAGAAGGAAAAAATCCGGGGTATACCCTGACACAAAAACTGAATAAGGTAGGACTTACTCAGGCTGCAAAATTTTCCGGTTTAAAAACTGGACTTAAATATATTTATAAAGAAGGTTTTGGATTGAAGATAAGCGACCTTCAAAAATATCCGGTAAAGGAAACAGGTGTTATCAAAACATTTAATTTGGATGCGATAAAAAATGCGAGAGCCTTTGGGTATCAATACGAGGGGTTTTTAAATGTTCTAGAAGATGGTTTGTATTCTTTTTTATTGGAGGCCAACGATGGAGCTATTTTGTATATAGATGGGAAGGAATTGATCAATAATGATGGCGGACATCAATCTCAGGCACTAGCAACAAAAACGGGTCTAAAAAAAGGATTCCATCCTATTCGGGTAGATTATTTTCAGATGGGAAGAGCTAAGAAATTACGAGTTGAATGGGGTATTGAAGGAGCTCCTTTGGAAGAGATATCTTCTAAGGTTCTGTTCCATAAATAATAAAAAAAGTATGAACGAGTTTAACTGGTTAGATATTCTGATTATTACCATATATTTTATAGGGATCATTTCGTATGGTATATGGGTTTCCAGAAAAATTAAAAATAGTGATAGTTATTTTCGGGGAGAAAGAAAATTTAACTGGTGGATCATGATGGGGCAGGCCTTTGGAACCGGAACCCATGCAGAAAATTTTGTTGCTCAGACCGGTGCAAGTTTTCATGTGGGATTTGCAGCCATCTGGTACCAGTGGAAAAATATGATCATCACACCTTTTTACTGGTTGATCGCACCGTGGTACAGAAGAAGTGAAAGGACAACAGTTGGTGAAATTGTAGTTGACAGATATGGCAATAATATGGGTTTGTTCTATTCTGTTTTTGCAATTTTATTTTTTGTTTTTGCACAGGGAGTTATGTTAAAAGGTGGTGGTAAAGTAGTTGCCATTGCCACAGGTGACCTGATCTCAGTGAATACAGTAATTTTATCGATGACAGTGGCTTTTGTAATTTATAGTTTTTTTGGAGGAATGGTTGCTTCTGCTTATTCAGATTTTATCCAGGCATTGATGATCATTGCCTTGTCATTTTTACTTATTCCATCGGGATTATCTGCTGTTGGAGGTTTTGAAGGGATGCACAATACGCTTCCTCATGATTTTTTCCAGCTGTTTAACGATAAGGTAAATATAGGTGCTTTCACAATTTTGATGCTTGCCTTAAATGGTATTGTAGGTATTTCTGCACAACCGCATATGGTTTCTATGTGTGCTACAGGAAAAACAGAGCGTGCCGGTAGAATAGGGCAGACCTACGGATCTTTTGTAAAGCGATTTGTTACTATTGGATGGGCATTAACTGGTTTGATTGTAGCAGCACTGATCATCCAAAGTGGTAAAAGTCTGGATGATCCTGAAATGGCATTCGGATATGCTACCCGTGTATTGCTTGTTCCTGGTTTAACAGGTTTGATGGTGGCATCGGTTCTTGCTGCAAATATGTCGTCGGCATCAAACTTCATGGTAAATACAGGAGCCTTGTTTACCCAGAATATTTATAAGAAATATTTCAAAGCTACTGCTTCTGATAAAGAATTATTATGGATGGGAAGAATATCTGGTGTTTTATTAACACTGATGGGTGTTGGTTTTGCTCTTTATATTGAAAATGTATTACAGGGATTTTTATTTATCGAAACCATTGCTGCATTTATGGGTATTATGATCTTTGGAGGAAACCTTTGGAAAAGGGCAAATCGTTATGGAGCAATATCCAGTGTATTTATTGCATTTGCTGTTTATTATTACCTGAATTATTTAGAAACAGGCATCTGGCAATTTGTTTATAAATGGCAGCCTGATACTTTTGGGTGGGCGATGTTAACCGGATTTACAGCATTTATTCTCGTTAGTTTGATCACAAAACAGGAAGATTCAGATAGAATTGAAAAATATTTTGATAACATGAACCGAGCTTCAGATGAAGAGATATCAAAAGTTGACGGTAAAAAACCACTGGCAGGAAAATTTGGAAAAGATTTGATTCTATTAGATTTCCCTGGTTGGTTTACAAAAGAACGTTGGAAAAATTTTGCTTCAAGATATCGTGAAGACTGGGTTGGATTTCTTCTTGCCTGGATTTTTGTTTTGCTGTTAATATTTACTGCCTGGCTGGTGGTACAATTATAATTGAGATGAGTAATAAAAAGTATTCTTATTTAGATATTCAGGTAAATGGTTATGCAGGTGTAGACTTTAACCAAAATAAAATAACCTGTGAAAGCATAGAGTTTACTTGTAATAAGCTGGTTAAAGATGATGTTGAGGGCATATTTGCCACTATTATTACTGCTGACCTTGAGGATATGATCATTAGGATAAACCAGCTGGTTCAATTAAGAAATCAATCTTCTCTGATAAGAAAAATAATTAAAGGTATTCATATTGAAGGACCGTTTATCAATCCATCTCCGGGATATCATGGTGCACATCCAATAGAGGCCATTTTAAAGCCGGATGTTGAAATAATGAAAGAATTACTGGATGCCGGAGATGGATTGGTTAGAATTGTAACGCTGGCACCTGAAAAAGATGATCAGAACAAAGTAACCAGATTTCTTGCAGCACAAAATATTACGGTTTCCGCAGGGCATTGTAATCCATCAATGGATGAGTTAAAATCAGCTATTGATGCAGGTTTAAGTATGTTTACACATTTAGGCAATGGTTGTCCGCAGGATTTACCACGACATGACAATATAATACAGAGAGCACTTTCATTTAAGGATGATCTGCAATTATGTTTTATAGCGGATGGAATTCACCTTCCGTTTTATGCTCTTAAAAACTATATCTCTATTGCAGGGATAGAGAATGTGATCATAACGACGGATTCCATGGGAGCAGCTGGAGCAAAAGAAGGAAGATATACCCTGAGTAATATAGAGCTGGAAGTTGGGAAAGATCGCGTTGTAAGAGAACCGGGTAAGAATAATTTTGCTGGATCTGCTATTGATATGAAGTCTAGTTTTTCAAACTTAACCAAGCATTTAGGATTGTCAGTGAAGGATGCTAAACAACTAACCTATTTTAATCCATCGAAAATTTTCAATAAAAAATAAAAGATAAATTATGGAGGTAATAATCTCAGAAACAAAACAAAAACTTGGAGTAGTAGCAGCTTCAAAAGGAGCGCAGATCATTCAGGAAAGTATTAAAAAAAATGGAAAAGCTACTATTATTGTTGCAACAGGTGCATCTCAGTTTGAAATGCTAAACGAGTTGATCAAAAAAGATATTGACTGGTCGAAAGTAACAGGTTTTCATCTGGATGAGTATATTGGGATGAGTGTTGATCATCCGGCCTCCTTTAGGAAATATTTAAAGGAACGTTTTGTTGATAAAGTTGGTTTAAAAAGTTTTTATTATATAAATGCAGAAAGTGATCCGGAAAAGGAATGTGAACGATTAAAGGAGATCATTAGCAAAGTTCAAATTGATGTTGCTTTTATCGGGATTGGTGAAAATGGGCACTTGGCATTTAATGATCCTCCGGCTGATTTTGATACAAAAGAACCTTATATTGTTGTAAATTTAGATGAGGATTGCAGAAAACAACAAATGGGTGAGGGCTGGTTCGATGTTATAGAAGATGTTCCTAAACAGGCAATTAGTATGGGAGTTCAACAAATTTTAAAATCGAATAGTATTATTTGTGCAGCACCGGATGCTCGTAAAGCTACTGCAGTGAAAGGAGTTGTGGAAGGAGAAATTACTCCTATGGTTCCCGCATCAATTTTACAAAAACATGATAAAACCTGGATTTATTTAGATAATGATTCAGCCAATATGCTATCGGATTAATTCAAATAAACAGAAAATAAAATCACAATATTATGCAAAAATCAAGAAGACATTTTATTAAATCAGTAAGTATGCTTGCGGCAACTACAGCCATGCCAATTAGTGCATTTTCCTTTGGGTCAAAAAACAAACTAAAAGTTGCTTTGGTAGGCACAGGAATCAGAGGTACCAGCTTTTGGGGAAAACGGCTGAATAAGAATTATTCAAAAATTTTGGAATTTGTAGGCTTGAGCGATATAAACCCGGGAAGGCTGGAATATGGTAGAAAATATATTGGGGTAAACTGTCCTACTTTTACTGATTTTGATAAAATGATCAATGAAACAAAACCAGATTTGCTAATTGTAACTACAAAAGATTCCACACATCATGAATTCATCATCAAAGGGCTTGATATGGGCTGTGATGTTTTAACAGAAAAACCACTTACCATTGATGAAACCAAAGCACAGGAGATTATAGATGCAGAAAGACGTTCAAAAAAAAATCTTATTGTTGGGTTTAATTATCGATGGAGTCCGTATGTAACCAAGGTAAAAGAACTTTTGCAAAATAATGAAATAGGTGAATTAAGATCTGTTGATTTTCACTGGTATCTGAATACCTATCATGGTGCTTCATATTTTAGAAGATGGCACGGTTTGAGACAGGAGGGCGGTACACTTTGGGTACATAAAGCAACACATCATTTCGACCTGTTGAACTGGTGGATCAACTCAGACCCATCGGAAGTGTTTGCTTATGGGGATCTGGAGTTCTATGGAGAAAACGGTCCGTTCCGCGGGGATAAATGCAGGACATGTGAGCATAAGAATAAGTGTGAGTTTTACTCAGATATCACCAAAAGTAAACGTTTAATGGATCTCTATGTGAAGAATGAGAAATATGATGGATATATTCGGGATAATTGTCTGTTTAGAGAAGAGATAAATATCTATGATAAAATGTCAGCACAAGTGAAATATAAGAATAATGTGGTTTTAAACTATTCTTTAACAACCTATTCACCTTATGAAGGATGGAAAGTTGCCTTAAACGGTACAAAAGGAAGAATTGAGGCCTGGCTTGATATTCCGTATTTTACAAATCAATCCATAGATCAGGCGGAAAAGCATATAAATGAGATGGATCAGACAGGAAAAGAAGAATCTGAATTTGAACCTATTATTTTACATCATTTGTGGAAAGATTTTAAATCTGTAAAAGTTCCGGTAGAGAAAAGTGGTCATGGAGGTGGCGATAAAAGATTACAGGATAAAATATTTTTGCATAAAAATGAAGAGGATCCTTATGGAAGAGCAGCCGGTTTACGAGATGGTGTAATGTCTATCCTTATCGGAATTGCAGCCAGGAAAAGCATTGAATCAGGAGATCCTATTAAAATTGCAGAACTAACAACTATGGAGCCCAGGGTGAAAAGGATTTAAATCAAGGAGTTTGATTAAATTTAGAATAAAGAAGGTTAGAGGTCAGTAGATAAGTAGGTACTACCATAAATTTAATGGAAAGAGAATAAATAAGGAGTAATGATTTTAATTAAAAAATTAAATATCAATTAATTAAACTTGTAGTCTTTGTCGGTTCGAGTAAAGAGATATCAGAAAAATATGGATTTCATTAATTCAATACAAATGAATGACTTAGCAAAGAGTACTAGAGTATATCATAAATCTAACCCATTAAAGTTTTCAGATGTTTATTGGCTTTATTTAAGTATGTTTTTTCTTTTGTTTTTAATGATTGGGTGTTCAGAAAACGATCAACCAATTAGCTCAGACGATCTTGCTGCTTTTGTAAATCCTATGGTTGGAACAGATTGGCATGGCCATACTTTCCCCGGGGCAACCCGCCCTTTCGGTATGGTTCAGATCAGTCCTGATACCAGGGTAGATACATGGGATGGTTGTTCTGGTTATCATTATTCTGATAGCTCTATTTTAGGTTTTAGTCATACCCATTTTAGTGGTACAGGTGGAGGTGGCGGAGGTGATATTATGTTGATGCCGACCGTTGGTGAAATCCAATTGGATACGGGGAGTGCCTCTAATACATTATCTGGTTACCGTTCTCGATTTTCACATAAAGAGGAGGTTGCTGAACCTGGATATTATAAAGTTAAACTACTGGATGATAATATTGTTGCTGAATTAACCAGCACACTAAGAGTTGGATTTCATAAATATACTTTTCCGTCGACCAAAGAAGCGAATGTGATCTTGGATATGACGCATGGAATTAGTGATGAGGTGGATAGTTTACATCTTAAAATAATAAGTGATACTGAAATTTCCGGTTTTCGTGAAACTCATAGGAGTCTTGCCGGTCCTCATAAAATATTTTTTGTAGCTAAATTTTCTCAGGCATTCGATGATTTTGGAGTTTCAATTAATGGTAAAGAGGCTGATCAAACAAAAAGTTCCGGCTCAAAAGATATGCAGGCCTTTTTTCGGTTTGATGCAGATAGATCCAATTCCGTTAAGGTAAAAGTTGCACTATCCAGAGTAAGTATGGAAGGAGCAAGAAAAAACATGGAAGCAGAATTACCCGGGTGGGATTTTAATGCAGTAAAAGAAGCTTCCCGTAAGGAATGGAATAGGGAATTAGGGAGAATAGAGGTTAAGGGAGGTATGAAAGAGCAAAAAAGAACTTTTTATACTGCTATGTATCACAGTTTTATCCATCCGGATATTGATGTAGATGTTGATCGGCAATTCCTTAGCGGAGATCATAAAGTTTACAAAGCGGTTGATTTTGATAACTACACAACATTTTCTTTGTGGGATACCTTTAGGGGACTTCATCCACTATATACTATTATCCAACAGGAAAGAACAAATATGTTTATCCGGTCTTTTTTAGAAATGTATGATCATTTTGGAAATTTGCCAATGATGGAATTTTCAGGTAATGAGCGTTTTGCCATGATCGGTTATCATTCACTTCCCGTAATTACAGATGCTTATGAAAAAGGAATTCGAAATTATGATGTAGAGAAAGCTTTTGAAGCTATGAAAAAATTATCCAATGGTAATCGTGAAGGTAAAAAGGAATATTTAAATCTTGGTTTTATTCCTTACGAAAAATTCAGTCAGTCTGTTTCCAGAACTTTGGAGTATAGTTATGATGACTGGACAGTTACCAGATTGGCAAAAGATCTTAGTGAAGCAGATTATCATTTATACAATCAACGAGGGCAATTCTATCGTAATTTATATGATGAAACAACTGGTTTTATGCGCCCTAAATCAAGTGATTATCAATGGCTGGATTCTTTTGATCCTATGATGGCTTCCAACCATGTTACGGAGGGAAATTCCTATCAATATTCCTTGTTTGTACCACAGGATATAGAAGGATTAATCGGGCTAATGGGAGGAAATAAAAAATTTGAAAATTGGTTGGACGTTTGTTTCACTACAGAAACTGATACAACCAAGATGTATCTTGCTGATGTTACCGGTAGAATTGGTCAGTATGCACATGGAAATGAACCCAGTCATCATATGGCATATTTATATAATTACGTTGGTGCACCATGGAAAACACAAAAGCGGGTCAGGGAAATTATGGACACACTCTATTCCGATCAGCCGGATGGGATCAGTGGTAATGAAGATGCAGGTCAGATGTCTGCCTGGTATATTTTAAGTAGTATGGGATTTTATTCTGTTACTCCCGGAATGGACTACTATGTAATCGGTTCACCAATATTTGATGAGGTTACCATTCATTTGGAAAATGGTAAACAATTTTCCATTAAAACTGAAAATAATAGCAAAGAGAATATCTATATACAATCTGCCAGTATAAATGGTAAACCTTATACCAGATCTTTTTTAAAACATCAGGATATTATGAATGGAGGTGAGATCAGGTTTGTAATGGGTTCAAGCCCAAATAAAGTTTGGGGAACTAAAAAGGAAGACAGACCTTATTCAGATAAATATGAATCAGCACCAACACCTCAAATTATTTTTGATGATATTTCTTTTCTGGATTCTATGCAGATCAAAATGTCTGTAGAAGAGGATCAGGCAGTAATTAGATATACGATTGATGATTCTTTACCTGGTCATACTTCCAAAATTTATAAGTCTCCAATAACATTGAACAGGTCAACAAAAGTCAGGGCAAGAGCATTTAAAAAAGGATTGAACCCCAGTTATGCGATCAGTATGAACTTTAAAAAACTGAAGCTATTACCAGCACTTCATCCGAAAGGATTAAAATCTGGATTAAAATCTGATTATAAAGAAACTTATGCTTTAAAATTTTCTGATACAGAAGAATCTTCGGTATTGAAAACAGGAATTATCCTAAAATTCACCATTGAAGAAGTCAAGGATAGGGAGACCTTCTCTTACACTTATTCCGGTTACATCAAAGTGTCGGCATCTGGGGTATATACTTTGTATTCAGAATCAAATGACGGAAGTTTATTGTATCTGGATGGTAAATTAGTGGTGGATAATGATCTGCATCACAAAGTGCAGGAAGGATTTAGTAAAATAGCCTTAAAAGCCGGTTGGCATTCCATTAAATTAGAATATTTTCAAATGGGTGGAGGTAAAGCATTACGGGTTAGCTGGAAAGGACCAGGGTTTAAAAAACAGGAAATACCTTCAAATGTTTTGTTTCACTGATTTTTTGGTAGCGTAGGTAATGTAATGAGTATAAAAATAGAATAGTAAATATGGTAAAGCATTTGGATAGTTTTGGATTAAGTATACTTTTTATAGTTTTGTTTTTAATTGGTTGTAAGACAGAAACAAAAGAAGAAAAAGAAAAGGATCTTGTATCTTATGTCAATCCTTTTGTGGGTACTGGAGGAAGTCAGTTAGATGGTCATGGAAACACCTATCCGGGAGCGACATACCCTTTTGGAATGGTACAATTGAGTCCTGATAACGGAAAAAGTGGTCCCTTATATTGTTCCGGTTATTCCTATAAGGATGATATAATTGCAGGATTTAGTCATACGCATCTCAGTGGTACCGGCGCAGGTGATCTGGCAGATATCTCATTTATGCCTACTACCAAAGAAATCAGGGAAGAATATTTTCTCCAGCCGGATAATTTTGTCAGTGATCATATTACAAAAAAAGGGATAAAACTTAATGAATATTATGATACCGAAGAAAAAGAACCTTCTTTTAAAAAGCACCTTTTACTAAAATATCTGTCTAAGTTTTCACATGATCAGGAAGAAGCTTCTCCGGGTTATTATACTGTGAAACTTTTAGATGATGATGTAGATGTGGAACTTACAGCAACTGAATTTGTAGGTTTTCATAGTTATACCTTTAATAAACCTGCAAAGGAAAATCATATTGTTTTAAACCTTGGTTTTTCGATCAATCGGGGAAAACCTGTTAAAACATATTTGGAGCAAATAAGTGCTAATCAATTTGTTGGATACCGTTTTACAGATGGTTGGGGCGGTGAACACAAAGTATTCTTTGCTTTGGAGTTTCAGGATACATCAGTCAAATTCAGAACTTTTAATGTTGAAAATAATCCTTCAAAGAACAGTTTTGAAGGAAAGGGGGTTCAGGGAGTATTTACCTTTGATGGGACTAAAATGACAACAATTGTTTTTAAAGTAGGTCTTTCCTCTGCCAATATGGAGGGAGCTTTAGCAGATCTAAAAACAGTAGATAAGTATCAATGGGATTTTGAGAAGGTTAAAATGGATGCCAGATCTAAATGGAATGAAGTACTTGGAAAAATTAAAGTTACCTCAAATAAAGAAGAGCAAAAACATATTTTTTATACAGCTCTTTATCATGCTTATTTAACTCCGAATCGTTTTTCGGATATTAACGGAAATTACAAAGGATTTAATAATAAAATGGAGAATGCAAAAGGTTATAATCAATATACTATTTTTTCATTATGGGATACTTTTAGGGCTTTAAAACCATTTTTAGCGATCATGGAACCAGATCTTTATTCTGATTTTGTTAATTCTATGCTGGCGCAATACAAACAAACAGGCGTTTTACCATATTGGGAAATTACCGGTACAGAAGGAGGATCTATGATCGGGTATCATTCGGTTCCGGTAATTGCAGATGCAATTTTAAAAGGAATTGGAAATTTTGATAAAGAGTTAGCTCTTAAAGCAATGATCGATGCTTCCAATCATGACCGAAAAGGATTGGGTTTATATCTAAAATATCACTACGTACCAACAGATTTTAAGGAAGATGCAACAGTGTCTAAAACTCTTGAGTTTAGCTACGATGACTGGTGTATTGCACAGGTTGCTGATTATTTGGGCAAAGAAGATATCTATAAAGAATATATGAAAAGATCTGAATATTATAAAAATGTTTTTGATCCTAAATATAAATTAATGAGGGGAAAGAATAGTGATGGAAGCTGGTATGAACCATTTCATCCAAGATTTGGGGAATACGGAAATCCTCATTATACAGAAGCAAATGCATGGCAGTATTCATTCTTTGTACCACACGATACCCCTGAACTGGTTAAAATGATGGGAGGGAGTGATGATTTTGAAATGATGATGGATTCTCTTTTTACGCAAACATCAGAAGTTTTAGGAAGATGGACAGAAGATATTGTTGGAAGAATAGGACAGTATGCCCATGGCAATGAGCCAAGTCATCATGTTGGGTATTTGTATGATTTTATTGGAAAAGATAAAAAGACACAATTTTGGACAAATAAGATCATGGATTCTTTATATACCAATACACCGGATGGTTTGTGTGGAAATGATGACTGCGGACAAATGTCGGCCTGGTATGTTTTTAGTGCCATTGGTTTTTATCCTGTGAATCCGCTTGACGGAAGGTATTATTTTGGTTCACCACAATTTAAGAAAGTAGAGATGAATCTTCCAAACGGAAATAAATTTGTAGTGAAAGCAAATAATGTTTCCGATAAGAATATTTTTATAAGATCTAAAAAATTAAATGGGGATGTTTTAGATCGACCGTATATCACTTATGAAGAATTGATTGCAGGAGGTATGCTGGAATTTGAAATGACCTCAAAGGATTAATAAAAACACAAGACAATAATTAAAATAATTAAGTTATGTCATATAAAAAATCAGATAAAGAAAAAGGCAATCAGGTCTCTCGAAGATCGGCTCTTAAAGGTTTGGTTTCGGTTCCTTTAGTGAGTTGGTTTGCTTATGATTACTGGAAAAAAAGCACTCTTGAGACTGCAAAAAATAAAATTGTTCAATTAGATCTAGGGCTTACAGGTGAAGCGCCTGCTGTGCTTCCAAAAAGCTCCATAGGAAGTAGTGAAAGGACAGTGAAAGTTGGAATTATTGGTGTTGGGGGCAGAGGTACTGCTTTGCTCAGATCGGCAGGATTTTATAAACCAGATGATTATAAAGAACTGGATAAAAAAGCAAATAAAAATGAAAGTGGTGCTAAAAGTAAATTAGAAAGATATCAAAACCAGCATATGTTAAATGTGGAAGTTATTGGTGTTTGCGATGTTTTTGATATGCGTGCTGAAAAAGGAATTCAAATTGCTTCAGAAGGAATTCAACCTAATGGAGAGGCAATAAAAAACAGTAATGTTAAACGATACAAAAAGTACCAGAATCTTTTAGCCAATCAGGTTATTGAGGCTGTGATTATTGCAACACCAGATTTTCATCATGCACAAATGACTATTGACGCAGTACATGCAGGAAAACATGTGTACTGTGAAAAAGCAATGACATTGACGGAAGAAGAGATGCATCGTGTATATATTGAAGTAAAAAAGAGTGGTGTAGTTTTTCAACTTGGTCATCAGAACAGTAAGAATGAAACCTTTAAAAAAGCTAAGGAAATTGTAGATAAGAATATTCTTGGTAAAGTTACTTTGATAGAAACAACCACCAACAGAAATTCGCCTCAAGGTGCATGGATCAGGCATTCAGATAGTGAAGGTAACAGAAAGCCAGGTGATGTAAAAAGTATAGACTGGAAGCAATGGTTAGGAAACACCCCAAACATTCCGTTTAGCATTGAGAGATATTATGGATGGCCAAGATGGTTTGCCTATGATACTGGTCTTGCTGGACAATTATTTTCTCATGAAGTGGATGCTTTAAATCAAATTATGGGATTTGGTATACCAAATTCTGTTACTTCTTCGGGAGGAATTTACTATTACAAAGAAGAGCGGGATATGCCAGATACTTTTCAATCGGTTCTTGAATTTACCGATAAGAAATTCACTATGCTCTATAGTGCATCGTTGGCAAATAGTCGTTCCAGAGGTAGAGTTTTTATGGGAAGCGATGCCAGTATGGAGGTTGGCAATACTTTAGAAGTGATTGCTAATAAAGATTCCAAAAGGTATAAAAATAAAATTGACAGCGGATTAATCAATGCAAATGTTCCGTTTTACTCTTATCCGGATATTTCAAATAATAAAATAGATGTGGATGCCGTATCATCTGCAACGGAACAATATTATGTAGATAGAGGACTTGTAGGTACACAAGTAGGAGGGAAAAGTATGGATATTACCCATTTGCATATGAAAGAATGGATTGATGTAATCCGCCATGGAGGAACAACTGGCTGTAATATTGAAAAAGCTTTTGAAGATACTGCTGCGGTAATGATGGTGCATAAATCATATGTAGAAAACAGAAAAGTAGAATGGGATCCTATTGAACGGCGAATTGTTTAGTCACACATATTATAACTTTTTTAAAATTAAAGCATGAAATCCTTAAAATATTTTCTAATTCTAACAATTCTACTTTTATATAGTAGCTGTTCTAATACGACAAAAAAGAATTATACCAGTCTGGTAAATCCATTTATTGGAACGGTTGGAAGTGGTAATACTTTTTTAGGTCCGGTAATGCCTTACGGGATGGTGCAACTAGGGCCATATGCTCGTTATGAAAAGGATATGAATTCTGGTGTTGTTTATGGTTTTAGTCATACACGTGTTAGCGGAATGGCTGGAGGTGGAAATACATCTAGAGGTAATGTGTTGTTTATACCTGCAATAGTAGATCTAGAGAAAGACAAACAAGCTTATCAGTCTCATTTTAAGCATAGTAGTGAAGTTGCTTCACAAGGTTTCTATGGCATAGTTTTAGATGATTATGATATAAAAGTAGCACTGACTTCAACGATTCATGCTGGAATTCATAAGTATACATTTCCAAAAACAGATAAAGCGGCAGTAGTATTGAAACTTAGTAATGGAACTTTAACCGGAACAAATAATGAAATAACAGGATCAGATAATGGTGTGTTTTTTGTTGCAGAATTTTCTAAATCTATTGCTGAAACAAATCTGTTAAGCAATGGTAAACTAATTGGTAATTCTAATTCCGTTAAGGGAAAAAATATAAAAGGTGTTTTTAAATTTAAGACAGAAAAAAATGAAGAAATACTTCTTAAAGTTGGTATTTCAATGGTTAGTGTGGAAGGGGCTAGAAATAATCTTAAAAAAGAAATACCAGAATGGGATTTTGATACAACTTTAAAATTAGCAAAAAAAGCATGGAATAAAGAATTGGGGAAAATTGATGTAGAAGGAGGAACAGAAACAGAACAAATTATTTTTTATACTTCATTGTATCATGCCATGATTCATCCCAATATTTATATGGATGCTGATAAAAAGTTCAAAGGTTCGAATGGTAAAATTTATACAGCAACAGATTTTGACAACTATACGAATTTTTCCTTATGGGATACATTTAGAGCCTTGCACCCACTATATACTTTAATTAACAGAGAAAGAACTTCTCAATTTATAAGAACTTTTTTATCAAGATATGATCATACCGGTAGAATGTTGATCATGGAATTTAATGGTGTTGAAGGAGAGCAGCCTCCAATGATCGGGTATCATTCTTTATCCGTTTTGGCAGATGCTTACGTGAAGGGTATTAGAGATTACGATGTTCCCAAAGCCTTTGAAGCTGCAAAAAAATTAGCAAATGATCTTGATCGAAAAGGGAAAGAGCTTTATCTGGATTATGGATATATTCCTGGAGATTTAAAAGGGCAAGATGTATCTAGAACTTTAGAATACAGTTATGATGATTGGTGTGTAACCCGCCTGGCAAAAGATTTTAATGATAAAGATCTGTTATATTATAGTCAGCGAGGTGACTTTTATAAGAATTTATTCTCCAAAAAGGAAAACTTTATGATTGGCAGAAAAAGCAATTTTCAGTTTATTACTAATTTTGATCCAATGGAGACAACTGGTCATTATACAGAAGCCAATGCGTATCAATATTCAACTTTTGTTCCACAAGACATCAACGGATTAATGGATTTAATGGGCGGTGATAAAAAATTAGAAAAATGGCTGGATGATTGTTTTAATACAAAGACCGATTTTTCCAAGATCAATGTAAGAGATGTAACAGGGCTTATCGGACAATATGCACATGGAAATGAACCAAGTCACAGCATTGCATACCTGTATGATTATGCTGGAACTCCGTGGAAAACACAAAAAATGGTTCGGCAAATACTGTCAACTCTTTATGCCAATAAGCAAAATGGAATTGACGGTAATGAAGATGCCGGACAAATGTCGGCCTGGTATGTAATGAGTGCAATGGGAATTTATTCGGTTACTCCCGGAATGGATTATTATGTTATCGGAAGTCCTGTTTTTGATAAAATTACTTTGAATTTAGAAAATGGAAAGATCTTTACAATTACTGCAAATAATAACAGTGATAAAAATATTTATATTCAATCTGCAAAATTAAATGGTAACCTGTATACCAAAACGTATTTAAGTAATAATGATATTATGAATGGAGGAGAAATTGTTTTTGAAATGGGAGGTAAACCAAATAAAGAATGGGGTAAACTAGAAGAAGACCGCCCCTTTTTCGATAAGAAAAAAATAAAATATGCGAAAACACCAATTGTTGACTTTACTGATATTAGGTTTTTAAATAGCAGAAAAGTAACACTTTCTGGAAATGAGCCTGATGCAAAAATCTATTATACTTTAGATGGATCACAACCTAATGAAAAATCAACACCCTACACAAAACCAATAACCATAACCAAAACTTCTGTTTTTAAAACAATAAGTTATGTCGATGGACTTGCACCCAGCTATCCATTAACTGTACATTTTAAAAAAATTGAAATGCTGGAAGCCGTAAATGTATCAGGATTAAAACCGGGAATTCAATTTAAATACAGAGAGGGAAGAGGTGTAATGAATGCCAGAGATCAGGAGGCTGCACCTATCCTGAAAACAGGAGTTCTTGAATATTTTCATGTCAATAATATTAAAGATGACCGTCCTTTTGGCTATCAGTTAGCGGGTTACCTCAAGGTTCCTGAAACAGGAGTTTATACTTTTTATTTGGAGGCAAATGATGGTGCGATCTTATATCTAAATGGTAAAGAAATTATAGATAATGACGGAGGGCACAGAGCACAAAGATTAGATTCTAAAATTGGATTAAAAAAAGGATGGCATAAAATCAATGTTGATTATTTTCAACAAGGTCTGGCAAAAAGTCTGTTTGTGATTTGGGAAGGGCCGGGTGTTGAAAATCAGGAAATTCCTAAAAAAGAGCTATTCCATAAATAAATTTGTCAAACGCTTTATTAAAATTATTTTAGTTATGAGTAAAATAAATCTCCTTCTATTATTGACAATACTAATCTCTTGTAATAAAGAATCAACCGAAATAAAAAACGATAAACAAAGTATTAAAAGTGTTTATGTTGATAAACCTTACTCTCAGGAATTTCATGAAGGGTTTTTAATCAGTAAGGATATTAATGATGCCAATGATGTAAGGGCGATACAACCTGATAATAAAAATAATATTTGGATTGCAACGAAACATGGTGTATACCAAAAGAAATTTGATTCCAGAAATTGGGATCTCATGATTTTAGGGGATAACCTAGGGCCTTCATATGATATAAAATTAGATGGTAATGGTAATATTTGGGTTGCAACGTGGAATGGTGTTTACACAAATATTACGGGTAAATTAAAAAAAATGGAAGGTTTAAAACCTCCCATTGCAAAAATAGTGATTGGAAAAGAAGGTATTTATGCTTTAGGACCATATGGCATTTGGCTGAATAAAAATAATGAGTGGGTAAAGAAAAACTATGCAACAGCAAGAAGTATAAGAGCTGCAATATCTGATAATAATGAGGGACTTTGGATAGCAACCGATGTGGGTTTATACCATTGCTCTGACGAAAAATCGTTAGTTATTAGAGAAAATAATGAATTAATCAGTGCCTATGTAAAAGGAATGGATTACACAGACCAAGGTAAATTATGGGTTGCAAGTATGGGCGGAATTTCCATAAGAGACGAAAATCATAAAATTGACGAAAAATTACCCAAAGATGGAATTACCAATGCAAATATCAACGTGGTTAAAAAAGCACCAAATGGTGTTATGTGGGTGGGAACAGAATATGGAATTACTCGATTTACTCCTGGAGAAGAAGATTATTCGGTTAGATTAAGCAAACGCTGGTTACTTTCAGATCGTGTTAGAGATGTTGCATTTGATGTTGATGGAAATGCATGGATTGCTACTGCCAAAGGCGTAAGTGTGATCAAAAAAATAGATATGACCGTATCGGATAAAGCAGCATTTTTTTACAAGAAACTAGTACCACGTCATGTGCGCGAACCATGGATTGTTGGTAGATTTAAGTTGACAATACCGGGAGACACAACTTCTATTGTGCCAGATGATGATGACAATGATGGTGAATATACTGCTATGTATCTCGCTATGGAATCTTTTAGGTATGCAACAACCAAAGACCCAATCGCAAAAGAGAGGGCTAAAAAAGCCTTTGATTTTCTAAAATATTTAAGAGAGGTTACAGAAATAGATGGATTTTTTGCCAGAACAGTAATTCCTGTTTCCTGGGAAAGATCACATGATATGGATCGCACTTACAGTGAACAACAGTTGGCTGAAGAAATTATTAGAGACCCGAGACGAAAATCAGTAGAAAAACGTTGGCATGTATCAAAAAATGGCAAATGGAAATGGAAAGGAGATACCAGTAGTGATGAACTTTGTGGTCATTTATTTGGGTATTATTGTTACTATACTTTTGCAGCAGATGAACAAGAGAAAAAAAGGATAGCAGAGCACTTTAGTAAGATAATGGATCATTTAATTAGAAATGATTTTAATTTAACCGGCGTAGATGGAACACATACTAAATGGGGAGTGTGGTCACCAGAAATCATAAACAATGACCCTGAATGGGCTCCTGAAAAGGCTTTAAATTCCATGGAATTGTTATCGTTTTTAAAATTCACTTATGAAATTACTAAAGATGAAAAATACCAAAAAGAGTATTTGAAATTAATTAAGGAGCACGGATATTTAAACAACATTAAAAAGTTTCACGATACAAACCCGGCCTGGAATACCTATTTTGATATATACATGGCCTTGTTCGTTTATCCTCCACTATTAAGCTATGAAGATGATCCTAAAATTAAAAAAGAATATCAAGATCATATGAATCAATGGTTTAAAAAAAACAAAGTAACTAAAAGTCCTTTTGTTAACTTTACTTATAATCTTTTAAACGGAGGAAACGATGAATTAGATAATTCTATATTCTTTCTTAAAGATGCGCCACTTGATTTGGTAGATTGGAAGTTCGACAATGGAAAAAGAGAAGATTTGCAGGTAGTAAGGTCACCAATTTTAGAGGTGCTACAAGTTGAATTACGTCCGCCAAGTGAATACCGTACAATTCGTTGGGATAGAAACCCTTATCATGCAATAAGTGGTAATCCGGCTCAAGAAAGAGATCCTGTTTATTGGTTACTTCCTTATTGGATGGGTAGGTACCAGAATTTGATTGTCAATGAACCGAAAAGTCAATAAAAAAGTTTAATATAAAAAGTAAACTCCAACCTAAATTGTACCAAACTAAATGTAAAAAATTAATAAATTGAATTTTTCAAGAAAAAAGATTAGAATAAGTAGGGTTTTAAGTTTAATTATTTTTGTTTTTACATTGACCATATAATGAAAAAATATGCACTTATCTCACTTCTTGTTATATTGTTAACAATAAATCTGTCAGCCGTTCAGGTTTATGGGCAGGGTGATTCAAAAGCAAAATATCAAAATTCGACGATTCAATTATTTAATGGTCAGAACCTTGACGGTTGGTACACCTTTTTAAAAGATCGGGGTAAAAATAATGATCCGAAAAAGGTCTTTACGGTGAATAATGGGTTGATACGTGTGTCTGGTGAGGAATGGGGTTGTATAACAACCGAGAAAGAATATGAAAATTATCACCTTACAGTTGAATTTAAATGGAGCAATGAGAACATGGAGAGCAAAGAGATTTCAGAAAAATATTTATTTCATTAATGCAATATAAATGAATGACTTAGTAAAAAATAATTAAAATTTATTTTAGAGGAGATTCTTTCTGCAATGATTATTGCGGGTTAATTTATTATGTATTTTAATCAAAATTCATATGCTAATATAACATAGTTAAGTATAAATTTGATTTAGAGAAATTGATTTATGGGTTCTGTGATTTCTCTTGAATAACAAGTTAGAAAATGATGTTTCAGAATCTAGCTTAAGTAAAAGTTGATTGAAGGGATTTGAAATCAATTATTTAACGGTCAGAACCTTGACGGTTGGTATACCTTTTAAAAGATCGGGCTCAAAAAAGGCTGGCATAAAATAAATGTTGACTATTTTCAACAAGGTTTGGCAAAAAGTCTTTTTGTTATCTGGGAAGGTCAGTGATTTGAAAAAACTAAAGTTCCAGCAAGCATTTTGTTTCATAAAAAACAAATAATTGATTAACAAATGATCGAATAAACTATTAATAAATATTTTTTGGAATGAAATATCATATGACATTTTATGCTTTAATTTTTTTTGGCTTCCTAAGTTCGCTCAACGCACAGGTTTTATTTTCAAAGTTAGAAAATAGAGATGGTATCTATTATAAAGCTAGCTCAAATAGTCCATTTACCGGAATGATCACTGAGAAATTTGAAAATGACAAAAAACACTTTATCGCACATTATAAAGCTGGTAAACTCGATGGTGAATTTATTGAATGGTACGAAAACGGAAATAAAAGCAGCAAAGGATATTATAATA
>VAPK010416757.1_pt1 | contig 25540 bp, 11 predicted proteins | sample 3395031 | NCBI WGS metagenome assembly VAPK01 (sample SAMN08290443, study PRJNA428436) | hydrothermal vent metagenome | isolation source: Deep-sea hydrothermal vent chimney 1 | place: Pacific Ocean: Juan De Fuca Ridge
CCGTGAATGGATTGCCGAGCTTGGTTGGCAAACGCTCATCAACAAACGCGGTACCACCTGGCGGCAACTCGACGAACCAAGCAAAACCCACATGGACCAACAACTCGCTTTGCAAACCATGCTACAACAACCAGCCATCATCAAAAGGCCGGTATTAGATCTTGGTTCACAACGCCATGTTGGCTTTAGTGCCGATGCCTATCAAAGCTTGTTTGACACCTAAATCCCTCGCTAGGAATCATTCGTGGACAAAACCATCGCCCTAACTCAACAATTGATCCAGCGTGCCTCAGTCACGCCGGATGACGCCGGCTGCCAAACGATCATCATTGATCGTTTGCAACCCCTTGGTTTTCACATCGAACGACTTCGCTTTGCCGATGTTGACAATATTTGGTTGCGCCGTGGCAATGCCTCCCCGGTATTCGCTTTTGCCGGGCATACCGATGTGGTACCTACCGGACCCCTTACGCCGTGGACTTACCCACCCTTTGACGCCATCATTGATCATGAGATGTTATATGGTCGTGGCGCTGCTGACATGAAAGGCAGCATCGCGGCTATGATCACCGCCATTGAACGATTTATCAAACAACATCCCGACCATACGGGTTCGATTGCACTACTCATCACCAGTGATGAAGAAGGACCCAGCATCAACGGGACCGTCAAAGTCATGGAAACATTAACCGCTCGCCATGAAAAAATCGATTGGTGTCTCGTCGGTGAACCTTCCAGCACTCACCGGGTAGGCGATGTAGTTAAAAATGGCCGACGTGGATCACTCAATGGCCATCTAGTGGTACACGGAACACAAGGCCATGTCGCCTATCCACATCTCGCTGACAACCCGATTCACCGTGTGACGCCCGCCCTCACAGAATTGGCGGCGGAGTGTTGGGATCAAGGCAATGCCTTTTTTCCTGCCACGAGCTTTCAAATTTCCAATATCAACAGTGGTACCGGTGCGACCAATGTGATTCCCAGTGAGGTGGAATTATTATTCAATTTTCGCTTTTCCACGGAAGTGACTCAAACACAGCTACAACAAAGAACCGAAGCCATTCTCAATAAACACCAACTCAATTTTACATTAAACTGGAATTTATCTGGGCTTCCTTTTCTAACACCAAGCGGAGCGTTGGTCAACGCCGTGCAGCAAGCCATTCAACATATCAGCGGCATTGAAACGGAGCTATCCACGGCGGGCGGTACATCGGATGGGCGCTTTATTGCGCCCACTGGCAGTCAAGTGGTTGAGCTGGGTCCAATTAACGCCACTATTCATAAAATCAATGAATGTGTTTCGACCAACGATTTAATCACACTTTCTCACATGTATGAGCAAATCATGGTCGAGTTATTGACAAGTTAAGGAAATCTTCGCACAGGGACCAGAGAACTAAGTGGAACCGAGCGTGTTACAGAACCAAATGGGGTTTCCATTCTCGGACAGCCTCCTAGCCATTGAGTGCCGATAAATCCAGACCATCATCTTGCGCCATCGGCGGACACCAATAATAACGACCTGATATAGGTCGCGTGAATTTAAATAATGCATCCGTTACGTCGTCTTCAGCCCCAATCATACGGCTTAACTGGGCCTCGAATGCATCAAAGCTTTTCCCGAAGGCCACAAACATAAGTCCTTCATGGTCAGCGTCAGCCCAGGGCATCGAGCGGCGCAAGATAAACGCCTCCGGACTAAATGTTTCTTGGGCGGTTCTTTTTACATGAGCTGAAATCGGTGCTTCTGCGATTTCTTCGTTATCACTTTTTCTACGACCAATGGCATTATCTTGAGCTTGTGTTGACATGGATTGAAAATGATCGAGGTCATGTAGCCACTGTTGTACCGCCACAAAACTGGAGCCATCTAACTGGGCCTTGCGCCTGCACAATCGAGGTATCTAGCGCCGCTTCATCGGTTGGATTTTCCGTACCATCCTCATAACCCGCTAAATCAAGGCCAGCACCATATCGAAAAGCATCAATAGTTTGCTCTAAACGAAAAGCCGGTGCCAACAGATCAGACATAGCACGTGCTTGATGAAGTAGTTCACCACGATCTTCACCTCGCAACCAGCACCATAATGAGCCCGGTGTGGATGGAATTTCAATCCCAGACCCCACCCCATTGGGCAAATTACGTAAACCGGGAATATGGCCACCCATCGCAAGCACCAGCGGCAACCCTAAACCGATAACCATATGCTTACCATCAACCATCCCACCCAATTGCTTCAGCGCATTCATTGGATCCGTATCGGGTTTCAGCGACAGCATCAGATATCTGGCTAAACCAGGAACTGGCGCTAATATTCCCGCTTGAATATTTTCCATATTAACATCCTTTGTCATTTTCACCGTATAATCTTCGATTTTATTCAGTTGGAGTGATGGTCAGATCAAAATCCGTTCCAGCCAGCGATTGAAAACCATCAACCACTAAATATAATTTTCCAGCCCCATTGGCCACTGCTTGGCAGGATGGTGGCGTGACATTATTGCCTGAACTACATGATTTACCGTTAATGGCATTAATATCAGCATTAAGTTCAATGGCAATATTACCACTTAATCCGATCATGTTTGACAGTTCAATCTTATAGTTGACGCCAGCCACTAACTTATCAAGCACATAAAAATCTGCGCCCGCCTCAATGGTATCTGAAGTGCTGCTCACCGAAATGACTTGCCAATTCTCTAACGATAGGCTATATACCGTTTTTGCACTCACATTACTCCCATCAATCACCACAAATACATCACCTAGCCCAGCGGTGGAAATGGAACAATAATTTGGATCAGGCGCACCATTCTGAGCACGACATAAAGCCTCATCATTAAGATCACTATAGACATAGAGATTGGCATTTCCCTGCCGATCCCATTGTCGAATAATCACATTTTGTGACAATTCATTGGCCACCTGATAAAATCTTATGCTACCCGCTTCCACCGTATCATTGTCCTTAGGTAAGGCAGCGGAAATGCTAGCCAGGGGCGGCGCATTTATCGTAAACACACTATCTGCACTATCATTAGCATTTTGCACTTCTAAATATAGCTTTTGATTGCTAGCACTTACCACACAAAAATCCGCTAAACGACCGGCTAACTCAGAAAAACACTCACTTTCGGTAAAATCTTGGTTGTATATTTGCAAATTAACGTCATTATCCAGTTTGCTTAAACTAACAATGTGCTCTCCTGCGGCCAGGTTATTGATGGTATAACGCTTAAATGAGGTCAGACCAGCCGTCAACACGCCGTTATAGGGAACGATAATTTCTTCGGCGGCATTGGGATCAGAAAGTTTCGAGGTAAAACTCCACACAACATCTTGGGCTAGCGAATTTTGAGCTAAATCTTTGACACCGCGAGTCACCGAGGCCGTATACCTCGTATCATAAGCTAGTGCATCCATCACACTAAAAGTCGCGAATGGATGATTGTATGTCACCGTGCCTGCCACTGCACCTTGTGGGCTGGTGAGCGTGAATGTTTGTGTATTTATAGTAGTTTTATCCATTGGTTCAGAAACTTCGACCCGAATCATTGGCCCGGTCACTGTCACATTTTGTTGCTCATTAGCGGGCAACAGTGACTCATTGATGGTGGGCTGAATGGTATCTTTGGTATCAAACGACCAAGTGAACGGAGAATTAGCTAACTTATTGCCTGCCTCATCGGTAATTTCCGAAGTCAGTCGCACGGTAATTCGACTATCCGCCGGCAAATCGCTCACCGGATCGAATATAGCCGTGTTATCTTGATAGCTAATCACCCCCGTCACTTTTTCCGCAGAACCATGGGTCACAATAAATGATTCATTATTTATACTATCGAAGGCCATGGCTTCCGTGAAAATCACGGTAATATTACTCGCCACCGCCACCTCTTTATCATTAATAAAAGGCGTAAATTCTGCTGGATTAGGTCGTATTTTATCAAGATTAGCTTGGACAGTAAAAGACCAAGCAACTAGTTCATACAGTGGGTTACCCGCAAGGTCGGTGACTTGGGTGTTTAACTCTACAGTATAACTGGTATTAAAAATCAGTGGTTGAGATGATTTAAAACGTGCTTTTCGGTTAGCGTAAATAACTTCACCAACAATTTTCTCACCCGCTGGCGTACGCACCGTAAAGCTATCTTGCGTAATTGAAGCACTCGCCATCTCTTCAGAAAATTTCGCACTGATCACCGGTCCATTGACCACAACATCCGTTGCACCATCGTTAGGTAACATAACATCTACGGTAGGTGGGGTCACATCCTGTGCTACGCTTGTGGTAAAACTAAAGACATAGGCTTCCCCTAATACATTTCCCGCCAAATCAGCAATATCTCCGCTCAGCGTAACCTGATAGTTGGTATTAAAAAGCAGATCTGAACTCAGCTGAAATGATACCGTATCACCACTCACACTAACCTGACCTTGAATCACATCGCCACCCACCGCTTTCACCATGAATCGCTCTACCGTCACGCTGGCAGAATCAATCACCTCGGATAACTGAATATCAATGGAGCGGATACCTATCGCCACATCATTTACATCCGCGATCGGGTTTGTCGATTGCACAACCGGTGGCTCACCATCGGCTGGGGGCTCGGTGGTGAATTTCCACTGAACATTTTCTACTAAAAAATTACCGACCCGATCTGATATCCCTGTGGTCAAAATCACTTGGTATTCTGTCGCATAATCCAAATCCGCTGCGGGTTGTAAAACGGCTGTTGTTCCTTCATAACTCACAGAGGCAGCCACCAATTCGCCCGCGTTGCTTAAGTAAAAGGACTGATCGGTAATGCTATCCGCCGCCATTATTTCCGAAAAATTCGCGTTAATAATCAGGTCGCTGACTTTCACATTCGACGTGTCTGACAACGGTAAATGCGCTTTCACCGTGGGTGCATCGTCATCATTTTTGGTACTAAAGACCCAACGAACGGGAGTGCCCAGAATATTACCAGCCAAATCCGCCACCTTGTCATTTATCGCCACTTGATAACTCTCGTTATAATTGAATCTAGCTGCTGGGGTAAACGTTGCTTTGCTGCCCTCAACTGACACGGTACCAGCTACCGCCGAACCATCGACAATGGACACTTGCAAGGCGCCCGCCTGCAAAATGCTACTCTCATTTATGACTTCGGAAAACTGCACTGCAATAGTCAACCCAATGACATCAATATTTTGTTGTGCCGGTGGAGAGGAATGATTAAGTAACACCGTCGGTGGGGTCATATCGGCTTCTAATGCGGTAGTGAACTGCCAACGGATATTACCGCTTAGTGTATTACCTGATAAGTCAACAATACTTGCCGCGTTGACAGTAGCCACATATGTAGTTTGTGGGGCCAGTGATACACTTGGCGTAAAAACTACCGTTCGATTATTAATATAAGTAACCGCACCACTGACAGGAATTTCATCAATGGTTTCAAGCACTAATGCTTCTTCATCAATCCTAGCTGAGTTTAACTCCTCATTAAACGCAATGGATACCAATTTGGTGGATACATCTGAAGCATCAATACCAGGTGATCGTGCGGCAATTGCTGGCGGCGTCGTATCAGGTACATTGACAGTTTTAAATGACCAAGCAATAGGATCTAACAACGAATTGCCCGCTAAATCCATCACCCCGCTGACATTCACCGAGTAAGCTTGATTATTTTTCAGAACAGAAACGGGAGCAAATTTCAGACCCCGACCATTGATTAATGAGACCTCTCCTGCCACCGGCTGCAGAGAATCATTTTCGGTAACGGTGATCGCTTGTGCATGCACAGAATCTGGACGCAAAGTTTCTTTGTTAAACGTGACGCTAATCGAGGAGCTCGCAGACACAATACTTGAATCATGTGTTGGGATTAACACAAAATCAGTGACATCAAACTCGATATCGTTTTGGTTAGTCACCGAAACAGCTTGTCGATATTCTTCGCTGAGCGAATTACCGGCTAAATCTTTAATCGAAGTTTTTGCAATGATCTCATAGCTACCTTCTGATAATGGGGCCGTCGGGATGAAAATAATTTGTTTATCAAAATACTTCACTTTACCTTTAATTTTTTGATTGGTACTTTTTAGATAAAAGTTATTCTCATTTAATGTCGCCACATCCAAGGCTTCATTAAACACGGCATACACACTATCGTTAGGCACGATACTCGAAGTAGGCATTTGTTGTTGACCAGCAGCGGGGAGAGGAGGGCTAGTATCAAATTCTGTCCCGGTAGTAAACGACCAGCTCATTGAGTTTGGCGTATTACCCGCCAAATCGCGAATCGACCGATTATCCAAGTTAATACCTTCCACCTCTAACACATATTTTGTACTTGGCTCAAGGGGTAACGATGGATAAAACACCAATGTCTGATCCACATAAACAACCGACCCCTTTAGCGATTCAGTACTGGCCCCTTTACGCAATTGAACCTCAGCAAATGACTGGATATCCAACGTCTTGGTAAATGTCGCGCTGATAGCGGTATTCCGCGAAACGGCTGTAGCACCGCTGGCCGGTACGGTACGATGCACCACGGGCGACAACCGGTCAAGTTTTACTCCAGTGGAAAATTGCCATTCAAATTCCTCTTTCATCTGATTGCCAACCAAATCAGCAACCGTGGTGTTAATAATCACCGTATAGGTTTTTTCCGGGCTTAAAGCACCACTGAGAATGAATGTAACGATATTACCAGCCACATTAAACGTGCCCGGCACATTTTGGTCACCACTGACGACAAAAGACGCTGAATTGATCGAACCTATCGCCATCGCCTCCGAAAAGGTCACTCGAATTTCGGAGTCAACGCGTACATCCACACTGTTTTCGCGAGGAAAGACATCAACGACACTCGGTGAACCCACATCCGGTTCTTCGATAGCGATGCCACACCCTCCTGATAACAACAGGGAAAGCATTAAAGATAAGCCCGCTATCATACTCAACCCAGCACGCACATCTACCCATTGAGCTATTAGATAATTTTTGTTAATTAGCCACATTGCCTGAAACCTGCTTTAAGCTAGAATGTTTTTACTATAAAACCTTCGTCGTTATTTTTATTATGGGTTGTTCAATCGATCTATGTTTTTAGTCAACACCTAAAAACCATCGGCACCTCTATAAAAGACGATAAGACAGTTGCAAATGAAATCCTAAATCTTGCAAATTATCATTTTCATCACGCTCATCCTGATCACTCACCGCTTTTAGCGCCTTTCCCCAAAACGCCTGGGCTTGCAATGCTGACTTCGGCTCCCATAAAACACCTAAGCCGATACTGTACATCTGACTCGTTATGGGATTGGTATCATCCCCACTAGTTTTGTTCCTAAGCCGCGCATGATCAACAAAGGACATTACCGTTAAATCAGTTGGATTCCCCTTGCCATCACGAATCGGAAAATACAATTCAATAGATCCCGCTACACCGTTATCTCGCACAAATTGATTTTCTCGATACCCTCGCACGGTATAGACCCCACCCGCCGAAAATTTCTCTGTCGGCAATACCGAGTCATTGGTTATTTGCCCCATCCCCCGCACGACAATTTTATCTAAAACCTTATTGATGGACTGTGAGAAATAAAAATTTCCTTGGACGGCCGCGTACTTTCCATCGGCACGGTTATCCGTTCGAATACTCGCCCCCAGCGCATCCATCCCCCATTTCAGTTTTCCCTGCCAAGCTACCACGCGTTTTTTACCACGATTTAATCCCTGTAATGATAACCATAAATTGGTCACATTTTTCGGGCCGGTGCTGGGATCCCCGCGCTCGTCCACCTGCTGATCCGTAATGGTAATGGTGATTTCACTCGATTTTTTATCAAATCCAGCGCTCGCCGTCAGTTGCTGGGTCAAGGTTTTTACAAAAGGATGTGACAGCTTAACTTGCCAGGCACTGGATTGACTTTCCACATCAGTATTTTTTTTAAATGGCTGTTCGATAATCGCTGCATCCGTTAACGAATAACGGATACCCAGCTGAGTATCATAGACATTTAATGGGATATCATAGGAAAAATAGCCTTGTTTATGGCCGCGGGTTTGCGCATAAAACCCAGTAATCGTATCACGTTTACCCAACAAGTTTCGGTGCATCACCAAATATTCCACGCGCTCAGAACCCACACTCGGGGCATTATAGTTATTAACGCTTAAGCTCATTGAATAGGGTTTATCCTCATCAATGTCTAATGCAAGATAACTTTCTCCCAGTTTGTCACCTGGCAGCAATTTTGCGTTAACACGTTTGATCAAAGGATCTTGCTCCAATAGCAATAATGATCGACGGAGTTCAAAATAATTAAGTGGCTCGCTAGCACCCAATGTGACGCGCTGGTTAATGTAATCGGAAGAGACAGACTTTTGCCCTGACAACTCAATTTTCGACAACTTGCCTTGCAGCATCGTCAGTCGAACGATACCGTCCACGATTTTTTGATCAGGGATAACCACCCCTGAATTCACATAGCCTTGCTTGTAAACCTCTAATGATAAACGCTGGCGTAATTGCTGCAAATCATTGGCCGTCACCTCTCGGTTTTCATAATCCGCGAGCATGGGATTCAGCAAGGCTTCCGAGAGAATCGTATTGTTATCGAGCACAATTTGCTTCACAAAAATTTCAGAGGTAGATAAGCCCGTCGGTTTGGTCTCAAAACGCTTCAATTGATCCCCTGTAGTAAACGACCACTGGATTGTTTCTGACAGCACATTGCCTTCGCTGTCGGTCAATCCCCCCTCAATGGACGCTGTATACAGTGTATCATAATCAAGCGGCAGAGATGGCTCAAAAATCATTCGATTATTTTGATAACTGGTTCTACCATCCACTTCTTTATCATCATCAGTCAACAGCCTAATGCGAGCCTCATCAGACAAGAAAGCCTTCGAAAATTGTACGCCAATAGCGCTCTTAACATCCGTGTTTTTCGCACCACTGGCGGGGTAATGATAGAGTGATCTCAACGGAATGTCCTGAACAAGCGGGGCTTTTACCGATGTAGACGACGGAGTATCAGCAGGCAAGGCGAGAGAAGGCTGAGAGCCGTCAGGGAGTACCGGTACGATAGGTTTTTGAGCTTCACTCACGGCCGTATCGCTCGCAGGGACTTCATTTTGACTCGGAACCTCAATCCCCTCCACACTGGGTATGGGGACAACGATAGGGACAGGTAAAACTTTTTCGGCAAAATCACCAAAACCCTCTGGTGTTGCTTTTTTTATTTCATCCGATTTGGCTTGCTCAGGTTTGGCCACCGGGGCAGGTGGCTCTATGGGGCGTTCAGGTTTAGCCACCGGAGCGGGTGGCTCCTTTAAAAAATCAGCACCAATAGCAGACGCCGTTTTCATTGGTTTTTTTCTGGTTGAGAAAATGACCCGACGTTGCCCCGTTAAGCGAGCACCCGAGTGAGAACGAATATTCTCAGATACTGAAATGGTATATACCACCTCAGGCGATAAAGCCATTGCCGGCGTAAAAATTATTTTTTTCTCGTCAATGCGAACCTCACCCGCAACCTCATTGCCTCTCGCATCCTTCACCAACAACGCATCTGACCCAAGCACATCTTTGAGTTTTTCACTAAACGATACCGTCACCCGAGTATCCAAGTCAACATTGGTTGAGCCATCGTTGGGCGTCATTTTTTCAATTTTAAAATCGGTCGTAAACAAATCGCCACCAATCGCGCCAGCGAGAGGCAATAAGTTAGCATATACCGTCTTTGGCCACACAACATCAGCCCCATGAGCCTGACTAAATACACTTAAAGCCATCGTAACGTATATTGGCCAAATCCAGCATTTCGAACGACCTTGTCCACACAAAGCGTTGAAAAGTTGTTGTGAACTCATGATTCCAAGCATCACCATTCTTTTATTTATGATAATCATTATTAATAGTAAGATAAAGCATATACCTATACTGAACCATTTGTCCGACATAAGCATAAGGCTAAAACTAACGATACCCCCATCCTAATTTTTAAATGGATTGCTGACTAAGCACTGCAACCACCAGTGATTTACTGGCAACCTGCATCGGAAGAAACATCACTAGTAATACCGGCTTCCCGTTGAGACACCAGAAAAACCCCCTCTTCGTCGCCTTGTTTTTCGATTAAAAAATTGATCAAAAAAGTATTCGCTACCAACTGTTCACACGGTTGATCAATCACTGCTAAATGCGTCGCAACCTTAGCAATTTCTAATTGATCCATCTTCTCATTGAGCGCTGAGTCAGGGAGATATTCTAACAAAATAACCCCATCACGAATGGCAATCTCGGGCTCAGTAAATTTAACGATGTTAACATCACCTGGGGTTTTTGCAGTCAAGGCCGCATTCTCTTCAAGCACATCACCTAACTGATCAAACTCAGTCACATCTAATTGTCCATTATCAAGGCGAGCTTCCCCCGGCCCTCCAACCGCTGCCACATTAATGATGCCATTAGGGGTATTCACGCGGGTGTTCTGCAACACCACGTCTGAACCAATCGCGGTGAAATCTCCATTGGGAATATTGATGTTTGTATTTTGAAAATTGAGAGTTTTACTCGCAATCGTTGAGTCACTAAATTCCTCAACAAAACCAAAAGTCTCAGGCTTTCCAATCGTGAGTACTGAGGGTTTAGTTGTGGTCACACCAAACCGCTCCCCCCCCTTAAGACCAATAAAATCCGCTGTCGCCACATGAAACGAGCCACCAATATCGACACTCGCACCCTCCTTAAATAGGATACCCGCCGGATTAAACAACCAAAGATTCACCTCAGGAATGTCACTTTTGATTGTGCCAGCAATGGTTGACCCAGATCCTCCGGTCACTCGGGCAATAATATCGCTGATGGCAGCAGATCCCAAAAAATTGGCGGTTTCTCCTGAATTAATATCAAAAGTTTCAAAACTATGATATAAATTAGTTCCCACCAAACGCCCGTCGTCGGCAGCTATTTGGTACGTTAAATTCTCATCAAGTGCGATGGCTCTTGCCCCCTTTACCGTGCCATCAGTGACAACCTCCGCCACCACCACAGGAACCTTCATCGTTAATAATATCAATGTAAGCCAAAAAACATTTTTTATCATATGGAAATATATGTTCACTGTCATCACCAAACCCCTAACATAATAAGCTATGATATCGCACAATAAACACCACCGATCTATAAGCTATTAGAGTACTTTCAATCCACAGCAAATCGCTACCAGGCCTGAGATATCTCTACAAAACATGGAGCCGCAGGGATAATACACAATGAGCATATGGGTAATATTTCAACGCAAGCATGCCAGAATTAAAGGCGCTGATCAAGGCCGCCTGAGCTGTTATTATCTTACATTAACAAAACGCTCGGGCTTATTAACACAAAAACAACAATTCATTCTATAAGAGAAACACCTAGTTTCAAATAATAGTTATCATCGAGTGCATTAATCAAACAATTGTTGTCGTTTTGTCAACCAGTGCCGACTTTGCGTCTTCATTCCGGCTCATTGCAGCTTAATGAAAAATATTGAAGATTCCCTATGGACGCACATGGCCACATAGCGATAATACGAGGAGAACATTGGGGCGTCATTTTTTCGACACCCCAATGTATCCTAATAGGCAAGTTAATGCTGAAGGGTTGTTATTGAGCTATCGATTTATCTTGAACAAAATTTAAAATATCCGTGGCATCATGATTTCCCCCCGTATGTCCCGCCGCAGTAAAGGTAAGCTCTAGTACACCAAACATACGACTTTCGGGGAGTGTGTCAGGTGACATCGGCGTACCAAACCTAACCTTGTGAAAAAAGCGCCATGGCTCATCCCAGGCAGACGCAAACACATCCACACCCGCAATACCGGCACCTGCTGCTCCATGGCACCGCACACAACTAAAAGGAAGATTCACATCGTTGACCACCGCCGTCGCACCGCCGTTATAAATCAGCCCTCCATTGACAGCATCCCCGTTATAGGCGGCACCAAATGCCCGCACATATCCGCTGACATCAGCAACGCCAGTTTTAATGAACTCAGCTAAACTCCATAACTCCGTTTCCCCCATGAAATCACCGAAATTATGCACCCGAACGACTTGCCCAGCATCAAGTACCGGATAGCCGCCTTGAATGGTTTTATAAAGATCATCTACCGTTGCCTCTTCACCTCGCACACTGCGCAACCACAATAAATCATTCCACAATCCAGCACTGCCACGGTAATCCCAGCCATGACACATGGCGCAACGCCAAGTCTGGTCATCGGCTAAAGTCGCATCCGGTGCATCCTGCCAATCAAAGATCAGATGTCGACCTGCTGGTGCATCTAATGCTGCTTCCACCATCCAATTATCATACAATCGCCCACCACTCGCTATATCTCGCGCTAACCCGCCTTGCGAGTATTTAGTGACATCGGCCGCTGACTGTAAATCCAATCCTGAGAACTGATAATCTACGGTGCCTAACATCTCACTACCAGGATGGCCAAACCTAACTTTATGTAAATACTCCCAAGGATTTATTCGAGCTAAATCGTGCATATATAAAGTTTCATCAACCACGATTTCACGGCCATTAGTACCGTGACACGCAGTGGTCCCACAACCACCCTGGGCCAAGGCATCAACCGCCGCAGGATCATAGGGCGATAAATCATAATCCACTTTGCCGGCGCTGGCATCACCACCGCTGACCACATTATAACAGAGGGGATCAGCCACATTACCATAACAAGTCGGTTCACTATCAATGAAAGCCGCCATGGATTTTCCATCCAATGCTTCTTCCTGGATCGAAACGACAAAACGAGTTAGTGCATGAACATCATCGGTGGAAATACCTGAGGCGCTAAATGCATGATCACCCGCATTATTGACCACCCCAGAATGGATCATGTCAAATACCTCCTGAGCCGCCATATTCGCCGGCAATATTCCATCTGGACTCATGACAACGCCCCTAATACCGGTGACATAACTACCGGCACCATAAGCCCCAGCGGCGCCTAAATAATCCCAACCATGACAAGATTTACAACGCCACGTCGTATCATTGGTCTGATCGGTATTTCCGGTACTCGCCCATAATCCATGGGTGGCCGCCGCCGTCGAGGGCACAGTCAAAACCGCTGATTCATCGGTACCCACCCACCATTTATCCCATAATAATCCACCGCGTGCGAAATCTTTCGCAATCTGATCTTTGCTCGCCGCATAGCGTGTCACATCAAACCCTTGCTCACTGGGAATCAAAGTTTCTTGCATATGCCGAAGAATATCGACCGCCGCCTGAAAATCTAGCGCCGGATTGCCGTACCAAATAATTCCTGGCATTTGAGGGTCGGCATCGGGTTGGCCAAATCGAATTTTATGTAAAACTTCCCAAGGATTATCCCACGCATAGGTATCAAGAAATTTACCAAAAGGTTCGTTAAAATCAATCGCCCGACCAGCAGCACTCCCTTCAATATCATGACAGCTAACACCGCACCCACCCCCCGCTGTATCTTGGGTGGTTGGCAAATCATAAAACGCCTTGCCATTTGCTGCACTGGCATTGCCGTTAATACCCGTCACTAATTTCGAGCCGCTATCAATAGCCAATCCTGGTTCAACCCCCTGAGCCGCCTGCTCCTGCATGCTGACAACAAATTTAGTCAGCGCGTGTAATACTTCTGGCGTCAACATGGCACCAAAAGCATGATCACCCGGCGCCACATATTGACCTTCATCGATAAATGCGAAAATTTCTTCCGCTTGAGTGAATAAGGGAACATCACCATCGGCCGGAATCAAACCTTTAATTCGAGTGTAATAACTACTGCTAACACTACCATATGGGCCTTTTTGACCACGATAGTCCCAACCATGACATGATTTACAACGCCATGTGGTTGTATTGCTTTTTCTGGTATTAAACGCGGGCCACAATGGATGATTAATGGTGGCTATCTCAGCAGGAACCGGAGGTAATGTACCTAGGTCATCGGTGACCCACCATTCATCATAAGCCAAACCGCCTAGCGCGAGTGATGCCGCCTCATAAAGCGCCGGATCAAACGCTGTTGCTTTAATATTTACAGCATCGCCAATGCCTCGATTAAGTTGAGATGTCTGCGAGGTACGTACCGTCGGTGAAGTACGTGCCGTCACTTCGTCGCCGTTTACATCTGCCTGGGCTGGAGTTTTCGCCCCCGACGGGGTGGATTCCGAACAACCCGCCATCCATAGCAGAAAAAAAATAAACAAGACTAATTGGCTATAATATTTCATAAATTCACTCTCCCCATCCATATAAAATAGCTGGCCCCGATAACGATGACCGGGCTTCCCACAAATAAAACGCCTCTTATGGAATGGGCATGTAATAACTTCCCAGTTTCACCTCCCACCTTCCGCCTGTCTTGATCCGTTCTTCCATCACAAAAGCTCGAAATAGAACCACTATTCCTGCACTTTTGTTCAATCAGAACGAACCAATACAAACCCAATCTGGGCGCCAAACAGGAAAGTTATTACATGCCCATTCCTTATCATCCTTATTAAGATTGCTCATAAAAATCTATTGATAAGGTATAACTTATAAGGCGTTATTATGTCAGTTATTATTTTAATTATTACTTGGCATTAGTACTAAGGTTATTATTCCATACTTATTTTCTTTCCCCTTCAAATTTCAGCACCCGGCTTTCTCGATCACCCAATATTATATTCGCAAGCGATTTAGTATCTACGAGGCTGGCCGAGAATAGATGAAACATAGTATATCGCATCTCAACAAATCCACCTAAATTCTGTCAACAGATCGCATCGCATGTATATTTTTAACTGACAAAAGCTAGATTTTTATTGGAATTATAGTTTTCCCACCACAAAATCGCTCAGCTTTAACCCCATAAAAACCAGCTAGCATGAAATGAAAAAGTTAGGGTAATACACCTCGTATATCAAATACTTTTTGTGCATATCCAGTAATATCTCGCACATCGGCGTCATTTAATACGCCAATACCAATAATGGCAGGCATACTGCTGCCAGGTTGTGAAAAACGCACTTTATGTAAAAATCGCCATGGGTTTTGTTTCGCAACAGCAAAAATATCAAGTTCAGCTTGAACGGCACCACTCGGCAATGTCCTACCATCTGCACCGTGACAACTTAAGCAATTAACACTCGCTTCTTTTTTTCCTTCATAAAGGGATTTTCCATTATTTGCATCAACAAATAATGGCACTAGCTCACCGGTCGTTCTGTAAATGAAATTCGCCGTATCCAAGGTGCCTTCAATAATAAACCGTGTGAGATCCCACAACTCACGCTCCCCTAGAATACTTGGCAATCCAGATTTCTCACTACCAAAATTATGGATCTCGCGTGAACCATTTTTTATCCAGTTGAAAATAAATTCTTGCAATTCTTCCGGACTCGTCATTTGCCCCTGCCTAAGCTGAAGCTTATAAATTAAATTGTCCACATCGCGATCCGTCGGGTAAAACTCAATGCCTTTATAGTTCCAGGCATGGCAGGTAATACAGCGCCAGGTATCTTGTGCAGGATTAGCCGGGTCTGCAATATTCAGTTTGTCTCGTTGATCCCAAAAAGGATTGATACTGCTCGGAGGTTGCACACTGGCATCACTGGTTTGCATCTCCATCCACCAAGTATCATATAAACGACCACCCCGCTCAACATTTGCCGTCGCGTAGCTATACGTCGATGTTCCAGGAGGCGGCTCAATCACCGGCGGAACCACTACGCCCCCCGAAAGCGTCTTCACAAACGCCAATACGTGCCCAGCTTCTTCAGGCGATAAACCGGTAAATCGCGTAATGGAAGGGACCATTAAACTACCTGGCTGCCCAAACCGCACCGTATGTGCCAATTGATGAGGCGTCTGCTTGGCTACTTGGCTAACATCAACGTTTGAAATACTGGTACCCTGTGCACCATGACAGTTAACACAGTTACCCGGCGTGATACCCTGATAAATATCCTGGCCTAATTGCGCATTCCCCGCCTCAATTGCCGCCTGTATATCAGCCACGCCTTGCTGTTCGCCATTGGTTAAAAATTCCGAAATATCACTGATATCTTGCCGTTTCATATAACTGTTAAGCGCATGATCCGAGGGATTATTTACTGTGCCATCCAATAAAAAATCAACGATACTTTCAGGTGCCATAGTTAAATCCAATACACCTTTGATATCGGTAAAAAGAGGATGTCCAGAATCGGCCAACACACCTTGATTTCCTTTATAGTCCCAACCATGGCATGAACTGCAGCGCCAAGTCTCAGTGCCTTGAGTCGCATTACTGGTCGGCCACAATGGATGTTCACCCACGGGTGCCTCATCGGCGTTTTCTTTCCACCAAGTATCATATAACCGCCCACCACGTGCGATATTTGGTAATAAATCAGTTTGTGAATACGCTAATATATTAATACTTGACTCAAGCGTTTTAATCTCTTCGGGGATATATTCAATAACCCCCTTCATCCGGCGAACATCAGACGCTTGCACAAACCCATAACGAATTCTATGGAGAAACTCCCAAGGGTTCAGTTTTGCGGTGGTATCAACTAATTGTATTTCCCCGCGATCAGGATCTCGATCCTTAAATGGAAACCGTTTGCCATCTTTTTTATGACAAGAAGATCGGGCACAACGCCCCATATTATTATCTTCATAATATAATTTCCCTAACGCAATATCATAACTAAACGGTTCCCCGGTTTGATCATTGATGAGATTATGAGGTGCTTGCCCTTGCGTGGCTTCCTGGCGAATAGTTTCAATAAACTGAACCAACTGATATATATATTTATCATCGAACAATGATGAATAGGCGTGCAAGCCATCCTCACCACCTGAGCGCAAAAATTCATACAATTGACTGGCACCGTTATATTTCATGGTGGGATTGGCATCAGTCGCGATAATGCCTTTTACACCACTAAAGTGATTACCTGCACCATATTGGCCATCCACTCCTCGATAATCCCAACCATGGCATTCTTTACATCGCCATGTTTCTGCCCCGGCAATGATGTCATTGGGACTAACCCACAACGGATGCCCTCCTTGCGGTACAGGTGGCTGACCACCGGCGGCTTTGTTATCGTAATCAATCAATGTCCACCATCGATCGTAAAGCGAGCCACCACTGGCAATATCTGCAGCACTATTGAAGCTTTGCAAATCACCGATAGAAAAATTATTTTCTACATTACCTACCACTAAGGACTTCCAGGTATAGGCGAGCACATTCTTAGCTTCATTTAAATCCAGACCACCCATCATAACCTCAGGCAAACCAAAGCGCACGATGTGCAAAAACCGATCCGCATCATATAATGCAACATTTGCCACCGCTTCACTGTCTCCTGCATGACAACCACTGGCATCACAACCAGCGCCTGCATTATTCTCGATTGGTGTTGTATAAATGCTTTCCCCAGCCGTTAAATCACCACTCCAACTATAGCCAGGATCGTTAACGGCTTCTTTGACAAATAAAGATAAATCACTAATATCGGCTTCAGACAACACATCGATAAACCCATGGGATTTCCCGCCACTGGTTTCTCCGGCGCGAATAAATGCAGAAATATCATCGATTGATTTATTTTGTGCCGCCAGAATTAAGCCAGGGAAACCCGTATAGTCACGACTCATGGGTCCGGAATTTCCTGACGCTCCCTTATAGTCCCAACCATGGCAGGTTTGGCAAGACCAAGTCGCAGCCCCTGTTTTTTCATTAATATATTTATCAATGAATTTAGCCCGATCTTCCCACAATACATGATCAGTCTGTGGCTGCGAGGCGCCATTTTCCTCCCACCATTGCACATATAATCGACCACCTCGCAAGCTATCACCTGTGACCGTGCTTGCTCGGGGGGATGCACTAATTTCCTCCGTATGATCACTTTCCCCCGCATCATTTAACGCTGATAAACGATAATAATAGGTCACACCATTAGATAACTGTAAATGCGAATGCTCTAATATCCCAACGAGGATGACATTGGTCTGTTGGTTAATGATAAAGTCTGGCGTCAGTGACCAATAAATATTATATCGAGTCGCTCCAACAGCGACATCCCAGGTTAGTTTAATTAAGCTATCCCCAGGTACGGCTTTAAAGTTAGTCGGAGGATCCGGCCGAACCACCGCCCCCTCATACGGTTTCGCACTATCCAACTCCGAATCACGGCTTATGCCGCCTGCCACCGTCGCCGTTAGCACGTAATAATAAGTGACATCATTGGCCACGGGTTCATGGGTAAAGGGTGACGTAGCATTGGTGAAAATATTTGGGGATTTAGAACTCACCTCCGGCTCAGTTGACCAATATAACGTGTAAGTGGCCGTTGCTGGGCCTCGCCAAGTAATCATAACTTTACCATCACCGGGTACCGCTTTTACATCAAAAGGTGATGTCGGTATCGCATTCGCACTTGGTATAGCTGATTTTATCTCCGAGGGATTACTCTCAATGGTTTCGGTTGCCACCGCCGTCACCACATAATAGAAAGTCAGGTTATTCACTAAGTCTTCATGTAAATACTCCGTACCCGTCACGGTAATAGTCCGCTCTGCCGGATGACTATTGATATCAATGGTTGCTGCCGAGGACCAATAAATTTTATAAGAAACCGCTCCTAGGCTTGAGTCCCATGTTAAGCGTACTTGGCCATTAAGCCCTTCCGCGCTAAAATTGGCTGGCGCAATGGGTGCATTTTGCCCACGTGGCTTTGCAGAATTTCTATTCGTCGCCCCGCTTGTCCCATACTCATTCACCGCCTCCATCAAATAATAATACGCAGTGCCATTGACTAATGGCGCATCGCTATCATCTTTATCATGAGTATACGGACTGCTCACATCTTCAATTTTTTTCGTTGTCGGACTTAAACGCGTAATAGAAGCTTCGGTATCCCAATAGAGATTATACGTCTCCCCTTTTTTCATAAGCCAGGTAATTTTCACAGCCTGATCTAATGCTTCAACTTTAACGTTTTGGGGTACATTCGGCGGCACACCTAACGTCGAGACTTCGAGCACCGGCAAAGAAGGAGCGCTTTCCGCATTATTGACGATCGAAGTAATCACATAGCGATACACCGTATTCGCCGTGAGTAAACTATGCCGATAGCTAACGGTGGGACTCTCAACGGGGATAATTTTCCCTTCTTTGAACGGGTCAGCAAATGCATTGGTTGTGTGGTAAATGCGATAAGAATCGGCCCCCCCCACCGGCGACCAATTTAACAAAATGAAGTCTTCCCCAACCGCAGCACTTTTAAAATTTTCAGGTATAACGACATTAGGCGTTTGCGTGTTAATAACGCCTTCGCCACAACCTGAAAGAATAAAAAGCACTACGATCAGTAGCCAACATAGCTGCTGCCTTCTATTCAAGGTGAATCCCCCCACTGACGTTTCTACCCGTTTTTTTTAACTTCTACGGTTAAGAAAGTTCTTTACATAATGTTATCTGGCTGACCTACCATTTCGATAAATTGTTTATAGTATTCATTATTATAACGATATCGACAACAAATTATTTTATTTGTAAGAATATATTGCTGACACGACCTCGATACTAAATACTAAGCTTTGCTCTCCAATTAACAGCACGCTTTTGCCACCCAGCGCCAAGCAAAAATCACCTACATTGATATCTCTGAAATAACGGAAAAATACATCTCAATGATAGAGTAAGCCTAAAAAATATTGCTAAAAATCAAACGACTATCATGGCGAACAACTCAGATCTAAATGACAAGTATCGCTGCCGCTGTTGAATTCAAGCTGAATCTGTCATAACCTCGACGCAATAATCATCCAACCAAATTCACCCGCTTAACTATAATTGAATATTATACCTTGCCATCATGCCCGCTGTCATATGGTCGGCAACGTGGCAATGAAAAAGCCAGTGCCCTGGATTATTGGCAAGCATAGTGACTGAGATCATAGAAGCTGGCATTAATTCAATCACATCAGTGCGGACCCCGGTGTTAGTTATTACGGTATTACCATGCCAATGAGCCGTATGTAAATCAACTTCCGTCCCCAGACCAAGAATATGCCAACGAACCCGGTGCCCCACCGTCGCCACATAACCTTCCAGGTTACCAAACAAATAACCATTCATCGCGTGCATTAACCCCCCTTCCTCACCTCCTTCTTCATTGAAGACCATAAAAAGTGCCGTATACTCATGATCGACATCAATCGGCTTTAGGTTATCAGAACTTCTTACCATTTCCGGCTCCGTGACAATAATCGTCCCGATCAAACCCGCATATATATCACCAACCGCATCGACCGCAGAATGATACATCCAAACCTTAGAGGATATGTTTTCGCCTGGGCCAGGCATCGATGACTCATCCACATACCACCGATAGACAAAACTTTCACCCGGCGCAACATGAGCCCCTGGCATGCCATTAAACTCAAAATCTGCACCATCGTTTGCAACGTCATGCCCAACCCCGTGCGGATGCATGGATAATGGTCGATCGCTACGATTTGTAAAATGTACAACTAATACGTCGCCGAGCGTCCCTCTCAATTCCGGACCTAAGATCCCCATCCAACGAGGCTGAATTTTCGGTTGCGTATAGCTAGCATCGGTATATTCAATGAAGCGATATTTCTTATAGGTTGCCACATCCCCCCATGGACTCACACCGAGTGATGGTTCGATTTGGTTCAATCCCGTGGGAATATAATTCCACTGAACGATTTCAGCGGCAACGAAATAATGGCGTTCGACTCCTCCCCCATCCACCACATCGGGATTAGAGCCACCTGGCGGTGGCGTCGGTGACGGAGCAGGTCCAGCAATATCATCGCTTGGATCTGGGTCTGGGTCTGGGTCTGGGTCTGGGTCTGGATTATGAGACGCGCTAGGCGGACTTAGCGGAGGTTCATCATGCACCGCCGGTTTAATCGTACTTTGTTTCACCACCCCATCATCTTTCTCTGTCTGAGCACTTTCTCTTTCTTTGAGACTTTCTGTACAACCTGCGCCAAAAATTAGCCATGTTAAAAATAATATTATTTTCATTGAAAAACGATTCATACTCCCCCCCCTCCATGAGTCGATCAGTGATTACGCAATATTTTGCAGAACCATAAACTCATACTTGTTCACAGACCTTGTGCACCGAATTCAAACTGGCTTAGGCAGAATAGCTCTCGCTATTGCACACCTTTTGAGGAATGGGCGACGATAATAACTTCCCAGTTTTGTCCCCTGATCCGTCTTCACCTAAGGCGCCTGCAAACTAAATCTAGGCGCCAAGCCAGGCCGTTATCACGTGCTCACTCCTAAGCCATTGGATCGATAGTCACAACTCACCCAACATTAAATAAATAGTAAAATCGTTATACACCGGCTTTATCAATAGGCCGAATAAATTCATTGTTATTTTAGGATAACCGCTATTTTACTGCATCTTGGCCAACAGTCCTCCCCCTTAAAAACGATCAACCGCTATCCCTCATTCTGGTTTCAGCTTATCAAGTGCTGAATAAATAAAGGTAAATGACAGCCTCGTCGCTCGGTCACTAAGCCGTGGATTCGCTGCGCTTAATCCACCCGATTCCATTATCACTCTGCGCATAAAGCGCTGGATTAGATACTTAACTTGAAGGATGCAGCAAGAAGACGGTCCGCCATCGCATGGGACAATATTAGATTTATTATTATTTTCATTTCGCCTATTTTCAGCAAAAACAATAGGTGATATTCGGTTCTGATCCGCTTGCCACCCCCTTATAAAATAAACTAAGAATTGATCGTAAGCAAACTCTTTTATTGCCAAGACCAAACAACTTTAATCAGATTAAAACATGGGCACTCATTGATAGCATACATCGCATCATAAAAAACACCAATGAATACCCGCACCAAACTCAGGACCATAAGTCATTCATAGCCCGATCAAAACAACACCAACCAAGCTTAAGATGGTGCAACACGCCCAGATGACTTATGATTCGCCATCGAAGCATTCACAAGACTTGACTCCTCAGTTTCCTCAACCTCATCTTCTCGGCGCCACACTTTAGTCGCTTCCTCTTTGACTTCACTCGGTTGCTCATGCTGGAGATCAACAGTCATCTTGGCCGCCGCTAAGTCGCATCCTTCAACAGATAATGCTTCATCCGACTGGCTTTCTTCCCGTTCGGATTGAGCTTTCGATGTTGACTCAACGAAGACTTCAATCTGCTCAGCATTGACTTTTTCTGCATCGAGTTGTTTCACCGCCTCATTGCTAGTAACGGTCTGCATTGGCGGTACCTCGCCTTTCTGCTTGGCATCCGCATAGCGTTGCACATTTTCAACAACATTTCGTGCCTCAGTCACAGGCGGCGCCAGTGTCTCTTCAACAGAATTATCTTTCAGTATTGATGAAGCAAGCGGCGGCTCAGTGTCACGGTAAGACGTTTGCTCATCAGCAGTTTGCTTCGCCGCTAACCCATCGGACAAATCGGAGGCCTCCTTTGGGGAGTTTATGATGGCGTCTGCCTCTTCGGTATTTTCTAAAGCAACTGACGACTTAGCGGCTGTTTCGGGTAACTGCTGGGATTGTGGCTTATGTTGACTTTCTAATAAGCTCGCATGACCCGCTAGCTCCAAAGGATTTCCGCTGGCGAATTCTCCGACGAGTTTTTCTGCACCGCGATTTAAATGCTCCAATACAACACGGTAGCTATCCGTCATATTTCGGACTAAGGTTGACGTTTCGACAAAATGATTGGCGACTTCTTGCTTATGTTCAGCTAACTCCTGTATCTTCTGATCAAGCACCACCTGTAAATCCGCTGGCATAGCAGGCCGCGAGCGACCTATTTGCGCAACGGCAAACCCCACACCAAACCCCACAGTCATCGCAATTATGATATAAATAGTCCCAGCTATCATCCGTTAATTCCTCCACTTGTTTTATTCCCAGATATGACCAAACAGATGATTTTAGCGACTGACAGAATACGCTTTTTTGACCTTAACGATAGTCAAATACTGCATCCACACACGAGCTATGTAGGGATTTTCTCTCTGACATTAAGCACCCAAAGCCACGTCTACCCATACAGCCAAAATCACCCTCCTACCGATATTATTTTTTCAGATGTGAAATCAGCACAATACGCCAATCGCACGAAATTTAAGTTATTTATCTAAAAAACATACCCATGTAGGTTTACAGCCTGCCGAACCATTTAGCCCATCTAAATCACTGTTATTGAGTTAAGTCGTACTGCACCTCATCCTAAGGTCGAAACATAAGATGATTTGATTGCGAAGTCATCAATCGACATTTTTTCAGCTCAATTCAGTGATGATACCCCTCCGGTATAGACTAAATACTAACGTGCCAGTCTCAACAAAACACGCCTCATCAACAATGCACTTCCTTTATGTAATCTACCCCTGAAAGTCCCCTGTCATGACAGGGGACTTTCTATTGCCAAGGCGCTTGCAGTAGCAATACTCAACACAACATTAAAGTGTAACAGTCTTTAGAAAAATGAACGTGATGTCAACCGATACCGACCTAGTACATCTACGCTCAAAAACCCACAAGGCATTAGTTTGACTGGCACGGAGTAACCTAATGGTTGAAAATCGCGAAGAGAACTGATTTCATAGAAAATTATTGAAGGAGAAACAGACCACCTGCAGACCGACTTAAGGAAGGTCTAGGTCCTTAGGAGCAAGCAAGCGCTGCTCAATGTCGAACTGACAGTCGCTTTTTAAGATTTTTAGGGGTAAAAATCTGGTCGGGGCGAGAGGATTTGAACCTCCGACCACCGCAACCCCATTGCGGTGCGCTACCAGGCTGCGCTACGCCCCGTTGTAAAAACTTAACGAAAACCTGAAAACCAACCCACTACATACTACGGCCAGTCACCGGGCGGTATCATATCCTAATATCGCGGTTACATACAGCCTTAAATATTATTATTTTGTATTATTTCTAGCCAATCACACACGGTATCTGCTTTATGCTACAACCAAAGAAATAAAGACCTCCGTCGGACCATAGAAACTGTTACCATCTTGCCTTCGTAGCCAGCTTAAAAGCCCCTCGTCGCCTATAAAATATCACTTATCCACAACTCATCTACGGCGCTGGCTGCTCTGCTCCTTCGTACGCTTCCACCCTCGCCTTTAATTTTTGTCCCGGTCTAAAGGTAACCACTCGCCGCGCTGTAATTGGAATTTCTTCGCCGGTTTTAGGGTTTCGACCAGGTCGCTGACTTTTCTCTCGCAAGGTGAAGTTGCCAAACCCGGACAGCTTAACATTGGTTCCATTTTCTAACGAATGTCGAATTTCCTCAAATAACATATCGACCAGCTCTTTAGCCTCACGCTTATTCAAGCCCAGTTCTTCAAACAATTTCTCCGCCATATCTGCTTTCGTTAATGCCATAATCTACTCTCTTAAGCATGCACCACTTGTTTTTTGAACCGAAACTAAAATTCCGTTCACCAACTCATCGACCTGTTCGTCTCTAAGCGTTTGATTATCATCCTGTATTGTCAAGGCTAACGCAAGACTTTTCTTCCCTTGAGGGATACCTTTCCCCTGATACACATCAAAAACTACCAGCGCTTTGAGTCGCTCATCTGATGCTTTCATCATCTGCTCACAAAGCTGCGCCGATGAAACAGATTCATCAACCACTAACGCGAGATCTCGTCGAATTGACGGAAATTTTGAAAGGGATTGAAATGAAGTAATGCGCCCCGCTGACAATAAAGCATAATTTAGCTCGAAGACTATAATATTAGCACTTAAATCAAGTTGCCTACCAATCTCGGGATGCAATACCCCTAACCAACCGACCACTTCATCATTTCTTATAATTTGAGCACTCTGTCCAGGGTGAAGCGCGACGTGTTTCGCTGCTTTAAAGACAAACTCATGGTCGCCGCCTGTCAATCCTAAGATGGCTTCCACATCGCTTTTAACATCAAAAAAATCGACAGTACGGCGTGTACTCCCCCATTGTTCATGAAGCCGATCTCCACTCACCACCCCAGCAATCATGGTTTCTTGCTGCACTTGCCCCGCCGCATTCATTTGAAATCGCATACCGCATTCAAACAAGCTGAGTTGCCATTGTTGGCGATGTTGATTATAAGATAGCGTCTTTAACAAACTGGCCCATAATGTCGTCCGCATGACCGACATTTCAGCAGAGATGGGATTTACCAATTGACAGCTTAACTGCTCAGGATCCAATAAAGCCTGTATCGCCGGATCCACAAAACTATAAGTAATCGCTTCCGAATAACCTCGATCAACCAACAAAGATTTAATGCGCAGCACCGTCACCCGAGCTTCTGCGCGTGGCATCACCGTCAGATGGGTTACTGGTAGCTGAGCAGGAATCTGCTGATACCCATAAATACGCGCTAGCTCTTCAATTAAATCCACCTCAATACGAATATCAAACCGATAACTCGGTGGTATGACC
>VAPK010157898.1_pt1 | contig 25538 bp, 18 predicted proteins | sample 3395031 | NCBI WGS metagenome assembly VAPK01 (sample SAMN08290443, study PRJNA428436) | hydrothermal vent metagenome | isolation source: Deep-sea hydrothermal vent chimney 1 | place: Pacific Ocean: Juan De Fuca Ridge
ATCAACCGAGCAAACAACCAAAGAAACATTGAAGTGGGTACATATAGCCATTAGCAATGCTAAAAGAAACTTTGTCGGAACCTATCACAAAATCAAGAGAAGATATTTTGGTGAGCAAATCTTTGATAGGCTTGTTATTGCTAGCATCACAGGATTATGACTAAATACGGATATACAAAATAATTTAAAGAAAAGAACACATTAACTGATTGTATGATAAAAAAAATAAAGCAAAGAATAATAAGTTCAGATTTGTTAAAAAATACACTTTTTTTAACAATGGGTACTGTTATTACTCAGTTAATATCTGTACTTATATCTCCTGTTTTATCAAGGCTCTATACTCCAGAAGATTTTGGTGTTTTGGGTAAATTAACGGCTTTTACTTCTATTTTTATTGTTATTTCTTCATTCAAATTTGATATGGCTATTGTTATTTCTAAATCTGCAAAAGAAACAAAACATTTAATTAACTGGTCTGAATTTTTGATCATCACTATTTCGTTAATAGCGGTACCTGTATATGCTGTCATTTATTCGTCTACAGATTTTTTTATATTGGTTTCAGTTTTTTTATTTATTTTTTTTAATGGTAATTCAATACTAATTATTAGTATTTTGACCAGATATAAAAGATTTCTTAAATTATCGTATGCAAAAGTATTTAATAGAATTTCAAGCGGTATTGTTCAAATTGGATTAGGTTTTATTTTTAATAATGTATTTGGTTTAATTATAGGAATATTTGTTGGTTTTATCACGTTTTTTATCGTATTAAGTAAGGGTGTATCAAGATCTTTTTTTAGGATTTTTAAATTTAATAAAAATAGTTATCAAGATGCATTACCCTTTTTGAAGAAGCATTATAGATTCCCACTATATTCAACTCCACAGGTTTTATTGAATTCATTTTCTCAGAATTTACCCATTTTACTTATGGATTCTTTTTTTGGCACTTCAATGATAGGTTTGTATTGGTTTTCAATTAAAATTATTAAAATACCAATTTTTGCTGTTTCAGGATCTATAAGACAAACTTTTTATCAGAAAGCATCCAGTATTCGTTCAAAATCTGAATTATTAGCTCTATTTATTAAAACTACTAAGTTATTATTTCTTATTGGTTTACCTTTTGTGATTGTAGGTATGTTGATTTCCCCCTCATTCTTTTTATTTGCTTTTGGAAATGAATGGAAAGAAGCCGGTATGTATGCACGTTGGTTATTGCCCTGGATGTTTTTCGCATTTATAAATCCTCCAGCAGTTACTTTAGTTAATATCCTTAATTTACAAAGTTTCAATCTTATTTATGATGTAATTTTAGTTATTGTAAGATTATCTGCAATATATATTGGAGGAACCTTTTTTTCAGCAATTGATACTATCAAAATATTCTCATCTGTAGGCATTCTATTTAATATTTTCTTTATAAGCTATATTTATATACATGTAAAATCTAAAATATCTATATATGGATAATAATTATACGATAGCAATTCAACCAGATATGGGCTCATACAGTGATAGATGGATTGATTATTGTAAGATACATAATTATAATTATAAACTTGTTGATGTTTATCAAAATGATATTATCATACAATTAAAGGGGTGTAGCCATTTTTTATGGAATTTTAAATTAGGGAATTATAAAGATACTTTATTAGCAAAACAGTTATTATATACTATTGAAAACATGGGGATAAAAGTATTTCCAAATTTCTCAACTGTTTGGCATTATGATGATAAAATTGGTCAAAAATATTTAATAGAAAGCATTGGTGCTCCATTTATAAAAACATATGTATTTTATGATAAAATTTCAGCTTTAGATTGGGCAAATACAACTAATTATCCTGTTGTATTCAAGTTAAAAGGAGGAGCGAGTTCAATAAACGTAAAGTTAATCAGATCAAAGTTAGAAGCTTTAAGAATTATTAAAAGAGCTTTTTCAAAAGGTTTTGATGGAAAGCCTCTTTCATTTAGAATGAAAGAGAATTGGTCAAAATTTAAAAAAGATAAGAAATTGAATTACCTTAGAGGTACCTTTGCCGGTGTCAAGAATATATTGTTTCCTACTAATCAACAAAAATTGGATAAAGTAATTGACAAAGGATATATTTATATTCAGGAGTTTTTACCAGATAATAATTCCGATACCAGAATATTTGTTATTGGAAATAGAGCTTTAGGTGTAAAACGAATGGTAAGAAAAAATGATTTTAGAGCATCTGGAAGTGGAATACTTAAATTCGGTAAAGATAATATTGACGAACGCTGTGTTAAAATTGCATTTGAAGTTAGCAGGAAATTAAAGGCTCAATCAATTGCTTATGATTTTATTTTTGATAAAAATAACAATCCAAAAATTATTGAAATAAGTTATGCCTCGGTAAATAAGGGATATGATCTTTGTGAAGGGTATTGGGATAATAAATTGAAATGGTATCCTGGGGAAAATATTGCTGAGCACTGGATGTTGGAAGATTTAATAAAAAACAATTAAAAATAAAGGGTTAATGAAAAATAAATATATTTATATTTTCTTCCTTTTCTTTTTTGTTTTGTGGCGCCCAATACATTTATTTATATTTCCATATGATGGAGGAGGTAGGTTAATCTCAATTTTAGCAATAGTATTTGTTTTATTTGGATTATCAAAGACTGATAATTTTTCTAAAAAAGGTAAATATTTTGACCTGCCATTTTTATTATGGGTTTTCTGGGTTAACATAAATACATTTTTTTTTAATCCAGTAATTAATCCAAATATTGAAAGCACATTTGTTTTTTTTCAAATAACGAGTTTACCATTTATAATCTATTATGGATTCCGTCTCAATTTTAAAAACGTAAATATTATTAGACAATGGCAATGGTACTTTTTAGCCTTAATAATTTACTTAGCATTTGTTATAATATTTGAAAGATTTAACTCTGAAACAAATAGGTTAGGAAATTATTTGAATAGTAATGAAATATCATGGGTTGCTCTTCTGACTTTGTTTTCTTCATTTATTATTTTAAAGAAAAAGTATGTAAAAGGAATCATTATTATTTTAGCTTTTATGTTAATTATTTTGACTGCGTCAAAAAAGGCACTATTAAGTTTTATTTTATTTTTTGGATTGAAATTTCTATTCACAGGTAGTGTACCTTTAGTTAAAAGAATATCTACAATAGCATTTTTTTCAATAGTGCTATGGTTTGTATTCCCAATAGTAATTGAAAATACATATATGGGCGAAAGAATTCACAGAAGTATTGAAAAGAATCAAAATGCTACTGATGAATCAGAATTATTTGATGGCAGGGCTGAATTCTATATAAAAGGTATCGAGTATTTCAATAATAAACCTTTTGTAGGGATAGGTTTAACAAATTTCTTAGTTGTTGGAGAAATGGAAGAAGAGGCGCATTCAGAATATGTGATACAGTTTGCGGAATTAGGAATAATTGGAATTGTTCTATTTTTATTATTTCATTATAGAATTATCAAAAGTTTGATTAAAATATCTAATGGGAGGAGAAATAATTATATAACTTTAATAATATTAATATCTTTTATTACATTTTATTTTATGTTTTTAGGGAGGTGGGTATATGATGATATACCATATAATATCTTTTTAGCATTAACTGTTAATACGATTTTAAGTAATAAAAAAAGCATGAAGGTTAGTAAAATAATTATATAATGATTTGTTTTATTAGTAGTGGAATTTCCAAAGCGATGAGAGGCGAAGTCATTGGAGGGGCTGAAAAACAACAGGCAATGATTCTAAAAGGACTTAAGTCAGTTGGTGTTGATGTTATTGTAATTGAGTATTATTTAAAAGAGCGACAAGAAATAGATGGAATATTATTTTATCCCGCATGGAATGATCATCAGAGATCATATATTAGTAGATTAAAAAGCATAATCAATCAAATTAGAAAACATAATGTTAGTGTATTGTATGCGAGAGGGACACAAACATATATTGCATTTCTTTATCTCTTTCTTAAGGTTAGAAGATCAAAATTAAGATTATATTGGGGTATAGCAGGAGATCATGATCTAACGTCAAAGTTTAATAAATTAAGAGTTAATCATGCACCGACTTTATACGGAAAGCTTAATGCTGGTATTATTTTTAATATTAGTTCGATCTTAACTTTTCATTTTTCTGACATTATTATTTGCCAAACAAAGGAACAGATACAACGATGTAGAAGAATATCTAGAAAAAAAACAACAAAGTTTATATCAAATATATTTATAAGCGAAAATGAAAATGAAAATGGATTGCATACTAAAAAGGCAGATGCTGTCTGGATAGGTAAATTTTCGGGAAACAAGGGAGAGAATATTCTATTAAATATTGCAGAAGATATACCCGAAATGACAATACTTTGTTTGGGACCTATTTCTGATGAATTTAAAAAGACAAAAGTATTTTATAGAATACAGCATCAAAATAATCTGATCTTACTAGGTAGAGTACCAACATTACATTTAAATAGCTATATTAGAAGTACAGATTTTGTTTTAAATACATCACCTTCAGAAGGTCTTAGCAATGTGTTTTTAGAGGGATGGAATATGAATAAACCAGTAATTTCTTACAAAGTTGATCCTAATAGATACCTCTCAAAAGGACAAGCCGGTTTCTGTGCTAAAGGCAATTATGAGAAACTAATCTTAAGATTAAAATGTATACTAAAAGATGAAAAATTTATGAGATACCATGGAAAGAAAGGATATGAGATTTTGATTAGAAATCATAACCCTGAATTAATTTTATCAAAATATAAAAACCTTTTTCTAAGTTAATGAGAATATTACAGTTTACGTTTAGCCTAACTAGTGGAGGTGGAGAAAAGTTTGCTGTTGATCTTGCAAATGAATTGGTTAAAACTAATGAGGTATTTTTTTGTGTTGTATTATCCGAACAGTTTAAAATTCATAACTTTTTCAAAGATCAATTAGATAATAGAGTGCAATATATTAATCTTAATGGTTTGAAAGGGATTAATGTTAAAACTTTTTTTAGCGTTTTTAAGTTGATTAAGCAGATTAAACCAGATATTATTCATTTTCATTTAAATACTATCTTATATATGTATTTACCGTCTCTTATTTTTAGAAATAAGATCAATTTTGTTCAAACGTTGCATAGTATTACTTCAAAAACGATTGGATTTAAATGGCAACGAAAAATAAATAGACTTTTTTATAAGAAAAAGTTTATTAAACCTGTAGTTATTTCAGAAGAAAATAAAAAATCATTCTTGCAATTTTATGGTATAAATCATTCTTTTTTAATTGAGAACGGAGTTGCACCATCACATAAAACAAATAAATTCGATATTGTAAAAGATGAATTAAATAAACTTAAAATTAAAGAATCTGATAAAATATTTATACATATAGGTGGATATCTGGAAGCTAAGAATCAGGAACTTTTAATAAGAACCTTTAATAAACTAATTATTGAAGGTTATGGAGTAATATTATTAGTAATAGGAAAATATTTTGATATGCCTAAAGCCGAGCCATTAATTAAATCAAGTAAGAAAGGAATATACTTCATAGGAACAAAAAAGAATATTTCAGATTATTTACTGAATAGTGATGCTTTTGTGTTGAGTTCTTTATGGGAAGGTTTACCAATTAGTTTACTGGAAGCAATGTCTTGTGGCACCATTCCGGTTTGCACACCTGCAGGTGGAATTCCTGATGTTATAAAAAATGAGACAATTGGCTATCTTTCAAAAGATTTTACAGAGCAGGGTTTGTATGAAGTTACAATAAAATGTTTAAATAAAATGGATAGATTTGATCGTGAAAATTTAAAAGATTGTTTTAATTCAAATTTTTCAATAAATAAATGTGCAAAAAAATATCAAATAATTTATAATCAATAGTATTTCAATGAGAATAATAATTAATACTCCATCCATTAAAGAGTCTAGAGGTGGTGTTGCGAATCACTTTAAAGGATTAAAAAACTTTTGGAATGAAGATGTTTCTTATAACATTATTGGAGATAGGAATGGTATCCCTGGTTTTGTTGTTTTACCATTTGATTTAATAAAGTTTTCAATTAAATGTTTTATAAAGAAACCTGAAATTGTTGTCTTAAATCCATCATTGGGAATAACAGCCCTAAAAAGAGATGCATTATTTATAAGGATAGCAAAACTTTTTAAAATCAATGTTTTAGTGATTTTTCATGGTTGGGATAAGAATGTTGAAAAGATGATAGATACGAATTCTTCTTGGTTTATAAAAAATTATAGAGATGTTGATAAGTTTCTTGTTTTGGCTAGTGAGTTTAAGTATAAATTACAAGATTGGGGTATTAAGAATCCGATAGAACTAACTACGACAAAAGTTAATGATGAATTACTTTCCAATTTTAAAATTGGAAATAAAATGTATAATCAGGATATTCTTTTTTTAGCTAGAATAGAAGAAAATAAAGGCATTTTCACTGCAATTGAGGCATATTCAATAGTAAAGAACAAATTTCCACAAATAAAACTTACAGTTGCGGGTGAAGGGAATGCACTAAATAAAGCGAAAGAGTTTGTGAAAGGAAAGTCTATTTCTGATGTATTTTTTACGGGAAAAATATCTGGAAAAGAATTAATATCAGTTTTTTCAGAAAACAGTATTTATATTTTACCAACAACACATGGAGAAGGAATGCCAACATCGATTTTAGAGGCTATGGCTTTTGGTTTAGCAATAATAACAAGACCTATTGGAGGTGTTAAAGATTTTTTTGTAACACAAAAAATGGGATTTTTAATTGAGAGTGTTAGTGCTCAAACTTTTGCGGAAACTTTAATTAACATATTAAGTTCTCAGGATAGATTGTGTGAAATGGGTATTTATAATCATCATTTTGCCAAAGAACACTTTTTAGCTTCAAAAGTTGCAACTTCTTTAGAAAAAGAATTTATTTTATAATAAAACGAGTAATAATTTTAAACCAAATTGCTTATTTGAATAAGAATGCATGATTTAGTATAATTTTACTAAATATTTCAATTTAAGTTCTAATTAGTTAAATATATAAAATGAATGCGATCTATTTGTATAGGGTTTCAAGATGGTTCTATTTACATAAACTAAAGATAATTGCAAAACTTTTTCAAGCTTTAATCTTTTTGATATATAATAGTAAGATACCTCCTAATGCCGATATAGGGAAAGGAACTTTCTTTGTTTGTAAAGGTATTGGAGTTGTTATTGCTGAAGGTCTTGTTATTGGTGAAAATTGTAGAATTGGCCCTAATTTTTTTTCGGGCCGTTTGATGCCGTATAAAGAAATGCCTAAAATTGGTAATAACGTTTGGCTTGGAGCAAATAGTGTTGTAATAGGTCCATTAATTATTGAAGATAACGTAGTAATATCCCCTAATACGTTTGTGAATAAGAGTGTGAAAAAAGGGGATATTGTCGGTTCAGTTAAACCAAAAGTAATTGGGAATATTAGGGATTTGGATTATAACATATTAGAGAATCCAAAGCATAAGAAAGGAACAGCTTCTTATTTATGATAAGTATGATAGAAGAATCACTTTTAAAACTAAAAAAATATTGTGAATTTGAAGATTTTAGAGGATGGGATCCATATGATGGGTTAAACAGTAAAGTCTTTAAAGGTTTGGGATTAGGGAGAAATCGTATTTTAAGATTGGCCTGGATTCAATTTTTTAAAAGAAGTCCGATTAATTTTAGAAGATTAGCTTTAATTGATAAAGGATATAATCCAAAAGGTCTGGGATTATTCCTGACGGCTTATTGTAATTTATATAAAATTAAAAAAGAAGAAGAGTATCTGAATATAATTCATTTTTTATCTGACAAAATTATAGAAACTAAAACACTAGGTTATTCTGGTTCGTGTTGGGGTTATAATTTTGACTGGCAATCAAGGCTTGAGTTTATGCCTGATAAGACTCCTACAGTAGTTGCTACTTCCTTTGTTGCTTATGCATTATTGGATGCTTATGATATTACTAAAGAAAAAAGATATTTACAAGAAGCAATCAGCAGTTGTGATTTTGTGATCAATGATTTGAATAGAACATATAATGAACATGGTTTTATTTTTTCGTATTCTCCCTTAGATCATATGCAGGTTTATAATGCTTCATTATTAGGTAGTCGTCTTTTGGCCAGAGTATATTCGTATACTAAAGATAAGAATTTAATTGATATTGCGAAGCAATCGGTAAATGCTTGTTGTGCTGTTCAAAGGGAAGACGGAGCATGGAGATTTGGTAGAGATAAGATTCAAAGTTGGGTAGATAGTTTTCATACAGGTTACAAATTGGAATCGATTAGTGAATATCAAAAATATTCTGGAGATACCGATTATATAAACAATATAGAAATAGGTTTAAATTATTATACTTCTAATTTTTTTCTTGATGATGGAACCCCAAAATACTATGATAATTCAGTAAATCCTATCGATATACATTGCCCTGCCGAATTTGCTACGGCAATTTATAGACTAAATACCTTTAAAGAAAATAAAAGTCTTATTGAAAAAGTACTACAGTGGACAATAAATAATATGCAAGATGAAAAAGGATATTTTTATTATCAGATCAATAGTAGTGTGCCTTCAAGGATTCCTTATATGCGATGGGGTCAGGCATGGATGATGTATGGCATGAGTTTTTATTTATTGGCAACTAAAGAAATGAAAAATGATAGTTAAATTAAGAAATCTGTTACGTTGGGTATTGTTACAACCGTATTATTTATTGCTGACTAAGTTTTATAAAATGGATATTTCAGCTAAAGCAAGAATTTCGTTAGGCGCAAAATTAGATAAAACCTATCCAAAGGGAATCCATATAGGTGATGAAAGTTATGTTGCTTCCGGCACTTTAGTATTTTCACATGATTTCGCAAGAAGTATGCGAACAGATACTTTTATTGGTAAAAAATGTTTTATAGGTGCAAATGCTATAATAATGCCTGGTTTAAAGATAGGGAATAATTGTATTGTTGGGGCAGGTGCTGTTGTAACTAAAGATGTTCCTGATAATAGTATTGTTGCCGGAAATCCAGCAAGAATTATTAAGCAAAATATTTCAACTGTTAAATATGGAAAATTGAAGAATGATTAATAAAATTAAAATAAGAAATATTGAAACATATGCTTTCCTGAACAGGCAAGTTTTTTTAGATTTTATTAAAAATAAGCATAAGATCTTAATTGCCATAAATGCTGAAAAAATCTTAAAGGATGATAAAGAATTAATTAGAATCATCAACAATAATATTGCTTACCCTGATGGAGCAGGCGCAGTAATGGCGTTAAAAAAAAAGGGACTAAAAGCTATAAAAATTCCAGGTGCTGAATTTTGGATTGATATTGTTGAAAGATATCATACTGTAAAGAGTATTTATTTACTGGGATCATCACAGGAAGTAATTGAAAAAACAGTTGCAAAATTACAAAGAGAATTCCCATTAATTAATATTGTAGGATATAGAAATGGTTTTTTAAAAAAAAGTGATAAAGAAAAGATAATATCAGAATTAAAATATAAGAAACCAGAAATTGTTTTTGTTGCTCAGGGCAGCCCCAAACAAGAATATTTAATGGATGAGTTAATAAAAAAACATCCAGCATTATATATGGGTCTTGGAGGTAGTTTTGATGTGTATTGTGGTTTAAAACAACGGGCACCAGAGTTCTTTTTAAAATCGAATTTAGAATGGCTTTATAGACTGATAAAAGAACCATTGAGATTCAAAAGACAAATAGTATTGATTAAGTTTTTAATTTTGTTAAAAAGAGGTAATTTGTGATGTCCAAGTACTGAAAGTTAATCAAAATATTCTGCGATTTAAATTAAACTTATTTTATACTTTATTTAGATAATGAAAAGATCTATAATCACATATCTAGTTTTAGTCTATTCTTTATATGTTATTTTAAATACTGAAAGAATATCAGTTTTAGGAAAAGAAGATGGACTTATTGAATATTTTACTTTTTTTTCTTTTATTTGTGCATCATGTTTTTTTCTTAGAGCATTTTTATTTAGAAAAAATTTTTATTTTTTATTGTTTGTTATAGTTTTCTTCATAGGAGCTGGAGAAGAAATATCCTGGGGACAAAGAATTTTTCCGTTTGATACGCCAGAATATATTAGCAAAATAAATATTCAAAATGAATTTAATATTCATAATATAGAAATATTCAATGGACATGATATGAATAATAAAGTAAAAACAGGTTTATCAAGATTTTTGTCAATCAATTTCTTGTTTGTACTTTTTTCTCTTTTTTATGGAGTACTCTTACCGGTTCTTGTATTGGTTAATAAGAGTATACAACATTTTTTAAAAATATATATTAAGATACCTTTACCCCCTCTTTCTCTTGGTTTATTTTTTCTTATCAACTTGCTAATAGTTAAATTTATAAAAACAAACATTTGGCTTCCAAATAAACCTGAAATGTATTATTATGCTTTAGCAGAAATTAAAGAGTCTGTTTTTGCCTTTATTTTTTTAATACTTGGGTATTATTTTTTTATAAAAGAAAAGGAAATTTTGACGGATTCAATTACTGAGTGATTTAGTTTAGAAGTTTAGACAATTAAGAGGAAATTAGTGTGAAAATTTTCTTTTTAGGATAAAAATGTAAAATATGTGATGAGGATACAAAGTAATGTATATCAAGCTAGTTGGAATAATATATACTATCCTATTATTAATTACGTTATAATAGTAATCATATAATAATAGAGATTAAGGTCAGGGTCTTAAGTTATCCTTTCTATTTACAATCTTCTTTTAAAATTGCTAAGAAAATTTATGGGAAAGATCATTTTTTCAATATTAGTTTATTGTAGTACATTTACAATATATGCTACTGAATATTATATATCTTCATCTACAGGGAATGATAGCAATGATGGAAATAGTCCAGATACAGCATGGAAGACTTTATCCAAAATTGAAATTGAAAGAAATAATTTTCTTCCTGGAGATATAATTGCATTTAAAAGAGGTGATATTTGGAATGATGGTTCATTCTTAAATCTTTCAGGTGTTAAAGGAAGGAAAGAAAAATATATACATTTCACTTCTTTCGGAGAAGGTCATAAACCGATAATAAGTGTTGTTGGAAAACCTAATGCAACATGGGTATATCAAGGTGGAAATATTTGGAGATCTAGCAGTTTTCATGACCAGATTAGTAGAGTTATGATTGATGATAAAGAGGTTTTAGGATCGTGGATTTATTCTGAGTTAAACACTAATATCGGTGATTCAAGGAAAGTGCCTTCAAGTATAGTTAAGTTTGTATGGGATAATATTGGTGATGGGTATTTTGTATATCTATACTCTAGTGTTAATCCTTCAAAAATAAATATTAAAGTTTCTCTTGATGTTAGAGCTTTATCTTTATATGACAATTCTTTTTTGATTGTTTCAGATATTGAATTTCAAGGGGGATATCATGGAGGTATAACGGTTAAAGCCTGTAATAATATTATATTTGATAATATTAAGATAGGAGTAATGAGTAGACATGGTTTATCAACAGCATATTCAAATATTATAAATAAACATAGTAAGAATATAACTGTTAAAAATTCATTGTTTGATACAGAATTCACATTAGATTATTCTAGTGCTCAAAAAAATAATAAAAGGAGTGAACAACACGGCGGTTCAGATGGTTTAGCTTTAAGGGATTGTATTGGTGCTAAGATTTTTAACAATACTTTTAAAAACTGGGGGCATAGTTCACTTTCTTTAACTGCAACAAATGATGATATTAGTGAAACGACTTTAGTTAAAGCATATAATAATTACTTAACTTCTCCCGATATAGCTTATGGGGGTAGGTTTGGTGGAGATAGAAATACACATCATAATGAAATTTACAATAATATAATTGAAAATATTAAGACTAGTTGTCAGATGAATGGATTTAGTAATCATGTTCATCATAATATTTTTAGGAACAATAAACATACGCCGCTTAAAAAGTATAGTTATGGAGAGTTAACGGTTCAGGGTTATTCAACCAGTTCCTATAATAATATTTTTGAAAATAATTTATTTATGGATTGTGAAAATACTGGCTATTTTGTTGGTGGAGATAATGATAGTTCTGATGTAACTGGACACATATTCAAGAACAATATAATTTATAATTGTGGTTCTTATTATGCTAATATAGGAATTTGGATTGAAACAAATAGTAATTCAACATATTCAAATAGAGGTAATATTATTCAGAATAATATAATTTATAATTCTGCTACAACTAAAACTATTAGGTATTATAAAGATATTATAACTGTAGCCGCTTTCAATAAACAATCAAGTTATGGTCATACAATTGAAAATATATTAGACAGGAATCCATATTTTGTATCAGCATCAGATTATCATTTGAAAGATAATTCTCCAGCGATAAATGCAGGAATAACATCGCTTTCAACCAAAGACTATGATGGAAACCCTATACCTAATGATGGTACATTACCTGATATAGGGATCTATGAGTTTTATAAGAATACAACAGGCTCTATTAAAGCCAATGCAGGTTCAGACCAGATGATTTGCTTTGGGGAGAGTGTAACCTTGACAGCAAGTGGAGGGTCATCGTATAGTTGGAATACCGGAGCAACGACAAAGAGCATTACGGTGAATCCAACAGAAACAACGACCTATTCGGTAACGGTATCAGAAGGATCAGCATCGGACAGTGACAGTGTTCAGGTAACGGTAAATAATGTTACAGCAGAAGCAGGGGAAAATCAGACCATAAATGAAGGAGAAAGTGTGACACTAACAGCAAGCGGGGGAGATTCTTATGTTTGGAATACCGGAGCAACAACTCAGAGTATCACAGTAACACCTGCAGCTACTACAATCTATACGATTATAGCAAAGAAAGGATATTGTGAAGATACAGATACGGTTCAGGTAACGGTTAATACGAAGGATACCAGTCCACCACCAGCCAAGGCTAATGCAGGTGAGGATCAAACGATCTGTTTAGGAGATCATATCAAACTAACAGCAAGTGGAGGGTTAACCTATGTTTGGAGTACCGGAGCAATATCTAAGAGTATTTCTGTGAATCCCACGAGGACAACAAGCTATACGGTAACAGCAACAAGAGGAGGAGTTACAAACTCAGATGTTGTTGTGGTAACTGTTGAAAATTGTTCTGCAATAAGCGATAGTGAGCAACAGGAAGAATTACATATTTACCCAAATCCTACCAGTGGTATTATAAATATAAGTGTAAAAAATGTAAATAAAGAGTTCAGCTTATTCGTCACTGATGCAAAGGGAAGCATTGTTTATAGGGAAGAAGAGATGTCTAAAAATAATGATTTTTATAAAAAAATGGATCTTTCAGATTTTGACAGAGGTGTATATTTTGTAGGGTTAAATGGTACAAATATAAATGAAGTAAAAAAGTTACTGGTTGTAGATAAATAGAGATTTTAAAATTCTTTATTGGATGACTAAGAAGTCGAAGGAAAAAAGGTGAATGAGTGATGGAGAATTGACAAACCCAAAACTCAGAACCCGAAACTATAAACCCAAAACCTCTCTGCGGTAATCAGCGAAATCTGCCGGAGACTCTAAGATTGAAGGATTAAAATGAATCAAAATACCTAAGCTGAAAAATAAACTTCTAAAATGGACTAACCACCTCTCTCTTCGGGTACTCATCCCTCAAAAAAGGAGAATTGGTTACAGACATTATTTTAAACTCCCCTCCTTAGCGATTGCGATAAAGGAGGGGTGCCTGAAAGGCGGGGCGGTTAAAGAATAAAGTGGATTAAGACAATTTTGATGATGAAAAATTAATAGAAACCGGTCAATTCTAATCAGAGATGATCAAGTAAATATAAAAGTTACACAATTCAACATATAAGCAAACAGTTAAGTTCTAGGTAATACAGCAAATTGTTGATATTTTTGATATATACCTTAATTTAATAGCATAAGTTAATCAAAAAATAAAAATTGAATTTTTATAAACTCAGGTGTAATATACCTTTCAGGTGATTAAACTAAATGCTGTTTTAATTAGAACATATCTAAACAAACCAACGTCTTTTATCATTTGTTAAAATAGTTTTATCTTTGAAAAAAATATCATGAATAAGATAATTTCAGAACATTTAGATGAATTAACCAAAATATGTGAAACTCTAAATATTAGGAGGATGAATGTGTTTGGTTCTGTTGTTGCAGGGAATTTTGATCAAAAGAGTGATATTGACTTTTTAATTAAATTTTCTAATGAGTTAACACATGAACAGTATGCTGATAATTATTTTAAACTCCATTATAAACTTAGAGAAATTTTCAAAAGGGAAATAGATATAGTTACTGAGTCAACTTTATCAAATCCATTTTTTATAAAAAGTGTAAATAATTCCATGGAACTGATTTATGAAAATTGATATCAAAAAATATTTATACGATATTCTGACTTCGATAAATTCTATTGAAGAATATTTAGAAGGTAAAAGGGATTTTTTTGAATACAAGAAAAATAAATTACTTCGTAGAGGGATAGAGCGTGAAATTGAAATCATTAGTGAAGCAATGAATAAAATTCTTGTAATTTAACCTGACTGCAGAATTGAGAATGCTAGAAAAATTGTTAATACAAGAAATTGGGTTATTCATGCCTATGATAGTGTTGATGATATTGTAATCTGGAATATTGTTTCCAATCACCTTCCAAAATTAAAAATTAAGATTGATAATTTGTTAGGATCAATAGACTTTGATTCTAAATGATAACAGTTGAAAAGTATAAATGAGTATTGAGCTTACCTGTCGTAGGTATTGTTGAATTTTGAGTGTGTCAGTTACACAAATCAACGTTTAAACAGATCCACAGAATCCGTGATAATCCGTAACATCAGTGTTATCTACGTTCTATAAGATGAAGATTGCTGCCCCAATAATTCGGGATTGTTCCTCACGATTTACAAAGAGGTTGCCAATGATGGTTAGACCTTTCAGCGTTGCAAACTTTAAAGAGTCGGTAAGAAGTTTAAGAAATGATTATTTGAAAAATTGATAGTCCACTTTTTTGAATATTTGTTTTTGGTACTTTTTTGATGTATTTTTACATCACATTAAATAAATTATTATGGCAAGGCAAAGCATTACATTCACAAAACCAAATGATCTTTGGCTAAAATCTCAAATTGAAAGTGAAGAATATTCCAGTAAAAGTGAGCTTGTTAATGATTTGATACGACAAGCAAGAGAACAGCAAAAAGAGATCGATTGGATTAGAATGAAAATTATAAGAGCTGAAAAGAGTGGTTTTACAAGCAAAACCCCTGATGAAATTCTAAAGGAATCCAAAGAATAGCTAAAATAATGGACTATAGGCTAAATGAAAATGCCAAAAAAGATTTAATTAGAATTCATCAGTATGGCGTTTACAAGTTTGGAGAAGCTCAGGCTGATAAATATTTCTTTGCTTTTTTTGAACAGTTTAAGGTGATACAAAGCAATTCTTATTTGTTTCCCAATGTAGATTATATTAAAAATGGATATAGGAGAAGTATCTGTGGAGTTGACAGTATCTATTACCGCATAAATGGTAATGTTGTGGAAATAATGGCCATTATTGGAAGACAAGATATCAGATCTAAACTGTAAAATGTTTTATATGCAACAAATGAATCTTAGCATTAAAACACACTAGGTGTGAAGCCACATCAAATAATCATCCGGTGAGTGAATTATAGTGTAGTGAGGGCTTGACTCTTAATTGTACAGATATAAGTCAGACTCTCATAGTTATTTTTGTTTGATAAATTATTTTATTGGTTATACTACGAAATTAGTGAAAAATATAATGATTTGTCATTCCGACAGAGGGCGGAGCGTAAAGAAAATGTACAGTGTACATTTTTAGCGAACGAGCCAGGTAATGTAAGGACAGAGTGATGAGGAATCTCAAAACATGGAAATAGCGAGATTTCCTGCTACACCAGCAGGCAAACTCGTCAGTATGTTTTTTTTTATTCAAAAAACATATTTCTGTCGAAATGATAATCTCCATTAAAATAACAGTAGAACCGTTTTATATAGAATACCAATCCTGACAAGTGTAAATCATGATCTGAATAGATAAAAGTCAGATACTTTGCGCATCCTGGTTGACTTATCAGATATTCGATGATATTCACGGGTGAATATTTGCATAGCGATGATATTCACCCCGTGAATTATACGATTTATATAATAATTGACCGTCATTATAAAGTACGGGTTTACGATAACTATCTGGAAGTGGTCACAATAATAATAGTTTAATAAAAGCGTTATATTATAAAATGTAAAAAATAAGAGATCACTTTCATTAGTTAGTGCTTCTTTATATTTATAATGAACAATATTCTACAACATATAATTGATTTTTTAAAAGATCCTCATATAGTAGTTTTTGGTATATTTGTATTTGTAATCTCCTATGTGATAAGCAGAAGAATGATACCTTTGATTATTGTAACTGTTCATTATAAAAAATTAATGGATCACCCCAATGAACGTAGTTCTCATAGTGAAGTTACACCAACACTTGCCGGAGTAGCATTTTTTGGCAGTTTGATCATTAGTATCTTTTTTATTCATTATTTTTTTAAAAAAGATATAAGTTTTAATATCATTGCTGCATTAACTGTTTTATTCTTTTTAGGTCTTAAGGATGATCTGATGGTATTATCGTCTAAAACAAAAGTTTTTTCACAAACTGTAGCCATTGTTTTTATTCTGGTTTGTCCGGAATTACAAATTACCAGTTTTCATGGATTTTTTGGTTTAACCGAAGTACCTTTGTGGTTTGTTGTTCCAATCAGTTATTTTATTGTACTGTATATTATCAATGCCTATAATTTAATTGATGGTATTGACGGATTAGCAGGAATACTGGGAATTGTATTTTCTCTCATATTTGCAATGTTCTTTTATTTTGTTGGAGAATATTTTTATGCTTTGCTGGCAATTGTAATTGTTGCTTTTTTACTAGCTTTTTTACGATTTAATCTATCAAAAAAAAGAAAAATATTTATGGGAGATACCGGTTCTATGATCGTTGGTTTTATGTTAGGAGTGTTAACTTTAAGACTATTGGCTTTAAGTCCGGAGCAGCTGGCAATTATTCATATCAGGCCACAGAATATTTTTGTGGTTACTTTATCCATCTTGTTTTTTCCAATGATCGATGTGATTCGGGTGATTGTTGTACGATTGGTCAATGGAACAGGAGCATTTTCGGCAGACAGGCGTCATATGCATCATGTCTTTATCGATAAAGGATTGCCTCATATTCAAGCTACCTTTACCTTTGTCATGAGCAATGTGATGGCTTTTATAATTATTTATTTTAGCAATGGATATTTGTCTTATATAAGTTTGTCCATATTGTTTATAGTAATCACAATTATTACATTTTATTTGTTATTGTTACTAGATGTGGATCCCTCTGCCAGAGTACAGAGAAAAAAGATTAAGCCATATATTCCAAGGAAGGTCTATGAAACAGAATTTAAAATCCGAAAAAGCTTTATTATTTTTTTGAAAAAGGTTTTTTATAGAAATATGCTCTAGATTTAATGAGCTAATGAGAGAATGCGATAATGAATGAAGTATAGAGGGAGAGGTGTGTTATGTACGATGAATTATAAGTTATGAATGATGAGTGTTTTGTTCCTATAGTTAAGGGATTCATCTTTTGGAATTTAATTTGATGGTTTGAATCTGTTAAAATGAAAAGTACATTGTACTTTGGGTAATGGTTATTGCACAAAGTGCTACAAAGGATTTTACTAAGTTGTACAAATATCATACTATGTTAAAACACAATAAATCAGATTAATAAATCAGATTTAAGAATTAATTATTTTAGAGGAAAATATAGAAATTACCACATCATTGTTACTCACAAAGACGTACTAAAGAATAATATTACTAAAAACAGGAAAGTAAATAAGTAACATGAAAGACAAAAAACAAATTCAGACGATCTACATCGATAATAAAGATGATAGTGATGATGAGATCAATTTAAGAGAAGTATTTGAAAAATACAGCTATCACTGGAAATGGTTTCTTTTTGGATTAATTATAGCATTAGCTTTAGCCTATACTTATTTACAATTTACCCATAATAAGTATGAGGTAACCTCAACCATATTTATTGAGGATAAAGATAGCGGGGGTATGCCATCAGAAATGGAGGCATTTGCTGATCTCGGTATTCTAGGTGATGGAAAAAAGAAGTCTATTATCAATGAAACCGGAGTTTTAAAGTCGAGAACATTGATCGAGAGGGTTGTAAAAGATCTTGGTATTCATATTACCTATTTTAAAGAAGGAAATGTTGTAAATACAGAGATTTATGGTTCAAAAATACCTTTTAAAGTTAATTTTTTTATTAAAGATTCCATTCTTCAAAAAATGGATATTTTGTTTAAAATAACAGCTATATCTAAATCAAAATATGAAGTTAGGAATGCGAAAGATGAGCTGATCAAATCGGTAGTCTTTGGGAAAAATGTTAAAGCAGGATTTGGGGATGTAAATATTACTCCTTTTGATGTTGAAAATATTAAAATTGGAGAAACCATTCTTGTAAAGATTTCTCCTGTAAAAAAAGTAGCTAATGCATATCGAAAAAAGATAAAAATTGAACCCGAAACTAAAAAATCAAGTTTATTAATTCTGAGTTTAACAGATGAGGTAAAACAAAAAGCACAGAATATTTTAGATAATCTGGTTTTACAGTATAATGATGATGCCATTGAGTATAAATCATTGATATCAGAAAATACAGATCGGTTTATCAATGACCGGATCAAAGATATTTCCGTTGATCTGACAAGAGTAGATAAAGGAGTTGAAGATTTTAAGACAAAAAATAAGCTGACGGATATTACTACAGAAGCAGGTTTAGATCTGCAATCAAATGCTGAATTGCAACGAAGGATAATTGATCTGAATACACAAATGAAAACGGTAGAATACATTCAAACTCATATCCGAAATAATAAAGAATCATTAATTCCTGCAAATTTAGGGATCAAGGATGCAACAACTAATAACAATACTAGTGTTTATAACAGGCTGTTGTTAGAAAGGAATAGAATTATAAAAGGATCTAGTAAGTTGAATCCAACAGTAGTTAATCTGGATGCACAATTAGCTACTTTACGTCAGAGTATAGAACAAAGTCTCGTTAATTTAAGGTCTTCGCTTAGTTTTTCATTAAGTGAAGCGAAAAATCAGGAATATCGGATCAGTTCAAAAAGAAAAGTTGCACCACAACAGGAAAGAGAATTTCAGGATATTAAAAGGAAGCAACAAATTATTGAGGCTTTGTACTTATATCTCTTAAAGAAAAGAGAAGAAAATGCTATTTCATTAGGGATTCCAGTTCCTAATGCAAAAATAATTGATAAAGCAGATGGTAGTAACTTTCCGGTTTCACCTAAACCCATGTTGGTTTATTTGATAGGAGCTGTATTAGGTTTGTTAATTCCGTTTGTTATTATTTCCATAAGATCCTTATTGGATAATATGGTACACAGTTATGAAGATGTGGAAGCTGAGGTTAAAGCACCTATCATTGGAGATATACCTAAAACAAGTTCTAAAAAGAAGGTAATTATTGATGGTAAGGATAACAGTAATATAGCAGAGTCTTTTAGGTTATTAAGAACGAATGTAAATTTTATGTTATCGGGATCAAAAGAAGGAGCTAAAACAATTTTTGTTACTTCCACTTTAAGTGGTGAAGGAAAAACTTTTGTTGCGATCAACCTTGCATCATCACTTGCCTTACTTAATAAAAAAGTTTTATTGATTGGTGCTGACATCAGGAAACCTAAAATTGCAACTTATTTGGATATCAAAACAGGGAAAGGCTTAACGCATTATTTAATGGATAATGATTTGGATATTTTGGATATTATTTTATCAAATATGGAGAATAATATTGACGTCATACAATCCGGTGAAATACCACCAAACCCTTCAGAATTATTGTTGAATGGGAGATTTGAAGATATTTTGACTTATGCAAAAAATCAATATGACTATGTGATCGTTGATACATCTCCGGTAAATATGGTAACCGATACCTTATTATTAGGTCATCATGCTGATCTGTTTATTTATGTGGTAAGAGCTGAATATTTAGATAAACGCATGCTTAAAGTACCGCAAATGATGTTTGAAAATAAGCGTTTACCAAATATGACCATGCTGATTAATGATTCTGATTATGATAACAAAGGTTACGGATACGGCTATGGTTATGGCTATGGGAATAGTGAAGAAAAACCATGGTATAAAAAGATATTTTAAAAATTGAGAAAAGTGAGGTGGAGAGATCGAAAAAAGTAAGATGAGGAGAAATTAAGATTAGAGATATAAATATTTATTTAAAATATAGAGGTTAGTAGATAAATGCACATAAAGTTATTGTCATAAGATATTGATTTTCATATAAATAAAATATTATTTATTGTCAATTTGAGCGCAGTCGAGAATGATATGAGGTTAAATGGAGGTTTCGTACCGATAATCATTGGTAGCACTACCTGATAGCTAACCATATTTATAATTAATAAAACAGGATACCATCTACTGGCCTCTATAAAAAAATATTGAAACTATAGAAAACAGAAGACAAATTGTTGCTATAAATTTGTATTTGTTTGAAAAAGAGTTAAAACTATACTTAAAACTCTGAAATATACATACATTTGAAAAAAAATGTTATAAAAAAGAAAATTTTAAATCCTTTTGTTATGATGAAAAAAATACTATTCTGGTTATTGATCGTTTTTAATTCCTTGTTGATGCAAGGGCAGATTACATTAACTACAACCTCAAGTAGTGGAACGTGGTCGCCTTCAACAGTGACAAAAGCAGGCGCAACCTTACACTGGGAAGCTACTAATGCTTTGATTGGTACGTTGACACAGGATGCAAATGATCCTACTTTCAATTTTAGTACTAATGATGGTACACCAATTGATATAACTGTTTCCAGTAGTGATGGATTTGGTGGATTAACAGCACTAAGTTTTAACGGGGAGCTAGAATCTGGTGATATAAATGATATTGATATCGGTACTGCTACCACATTAATAGATTTTGGAATGAATTACAATAATTTGTCGAGTTTAGATTTGACTCAAAATGTCGCTTTAGAATCTTTAAACATAAGGGGAAATCAACAGTTACCTGATCAGACTTTAGACATTTCAAATAACCTAAGTTTAAAAGTTTTGGAAGCAGATAATTCGGGTATTAATGCAGTGGATGTATCTAACAATACTCAAATTAATAATATTAAGTTATTTGGAGCGGGATTGACATCTGAAGTGATGGATCAATTGCTGATAGACCTGAATAGTCACGGTTTGTCGAATGGTAATATAGAAATAAGGAGCCAAAAAGGAGGAGATGTTCTTACCTATCAATCAAGGATTGCATATTTGAATTTAATTTCGAAGGGTTGGTCAATTGATGTTTCAGAACCACCGGCAGAAGATATTAAAACTATTACATTAACAACCAACACGACCAGTGCTGCGTGGAGGCTAGATAGAGTTTATAATTATGGTGCTGTACTTCACTGGGAAGCTACCAATAGTTTAATTGGAACAATTACAGCTGACCAATATGATAATGAAATTGCACCAACTTTTGATTTTGGTTCTAATGATGGAAGTCCTATTACGATTACAATTACAAGTAATGAAGGTTTTAATGCCTTAGACCAGCTTAATTTAAATAATGAAGTTGGTAATATTAATTCAGGAATAACAAATGTTAACATAACCAATGCTATTAATTTAGGAAGTTATGCTCCCTTTAATTCTTCTTTAATGGATATCAATGTTTCAAACAATTCTAAATTATATAGGATATTAATTCATGGGGATGTAAGACAACTTGTTGGCCAGATATTAAATACAGATAATAACCCTGATATCAATCATGTTAGAATAGATAATACTGGTATTATTTCGGTTGATTTTACCAATAATCCACTTTTACTAAGAGTTTGGTTAATGAATGCAAGTTTAACATCTTCAGTTATGGATAATGTTGTTATAACACTTGATCAACATGGATTAAGCAATGGAGATTTAAGATTGGCAAGTCAAACAACTGGGAATCAACTAACCTCAGCATCCTATAATGCCTATAAAAGCTTAGAAGCCAAAGGCTGGATCATCGATGTAGCTGCCCCGCCGGCTCCTCCAACACTGGAGATGACCGGAAATGGTAATCTTATTACAAGTGGAAATACTGCATCTACGGCTGATGGTACTGATTTTGAAGATGTTGTTATCAATGTACTTCTAGCACATTCTTTTACAATTACTAATTCAGGTGATGAGGATTTAATTATTACTGCTGTAACTGTTATGGGTGCAACAGAGTTTACAACCGACTTAACAGCGCAAACCATTACGGCAGGTGCTTCTTTAGATTTTGAGGCAACATTTCTACCAACAGTAACAGGACAAATAGGAGCTGATATTGTAATAGATAATAACGATTCTAATTTTACACTTCATGTGGAGGGTAGAGGTATTATAGGAACAGGTTCGGATATTGATATTCAGGGTGGAAATCCATTAACATCTATTCCCGGTGATGGAACTAATACACCAAGTACTGCAGTTGATACCGATTTCGGACAAGCAGCAGCAGGAGGAATAATTAGTAAAACTTTTACAATAGTGAACTCAGGTAATGAACCTTTAGATCTAATAGGTAGCCCTGACCTGATAGCTATTACTGGAGCCAATGCCAGTGATTTTACCATTTCTATAATACCAACTACACCTGTTGCGGTTGGAGCAACTACTGTTTTTGAGGTTACCTTTAATGCAAATTCTTTAGGTATAAGAACTGCAATCATAACTGTTGAGAGCAATGACCCAAATGATCCTTCCTATATTTTTAATATTCAGGCAGAGTCAACACAGGCATCCGGACAAGAGATTAATGTAACCGGTAATGGTCAATCTATACCTTCTGGAAATACACCAATTATTGCCGATTATACCGATTTCGGACAAGTGGCTATTGGTTCACCCATAACACATACATTTACTATAGAGAATTTAGGAGATAGTGATTTGTTGATTAATTATTACTATATTAATGGTGTGGATTATTCTTTGTCACCAAATTTTTCAGGTTTAATTACTTTAAGTCCTGAGGGTACACCAGTAACTCTCGATGTAACATTTAATCCTTTAATAACAGGTTCAAAGTCAGGTACTATAACAATAGGAAATACGGATCTAAATGAAGATCCATATATTATAAACTTAACAGCGATTGGTGTCGATGCTATAGTTGAAGAGAATATCATAATCACACAATATTATGAAGGAGGTGGTGACAATCAATGGATAGAAATTAAAAATATTTCTGGCGGTCAGATTAATGCAGGGGAATATTATCTATGCTTGTTTGATTATTCACTTTTGCCCATAACGGGTCAATTACCAACAGCTAGTGTTCCAATTCCTGCCTTGACTACTGATCAGGTTGTTTTATTTAAGAATTCAGCGGCAACATTGCCTCAAAACACTGGTGTGACACCGGAGTCAAGCGATGGAGGTGTTTGTAGTTTTTCAGGTAATGATGTCATTTTGATCTCAAGGACTAATGATGGTACATGTTATGCGAATCGTCAGGATATTATTGGTGATCCCAATGGTATCAGCTGGGGTGCAGGAACCTCATTTATTAGAGGAGGAGGTGCATCGGAGACTCCTGATATAGCTTATGTTAAAAGTAACTGGATCGATCTTGAGAATACTGGAATAGTTGATGCTGCTGTTTTGAATTCAAATATCGCTTTAGGAACTCAAAATATAGGTGGTGTAATATGGGATAACGGTGCATGGGTTAATGGTATTGCTGACAGAACCAGAAACGTGGTTATTTCAGCCCCATATTCTGCAAATGATGGTACTTTTGAAGCATACAGTTTAACAATAAATGCTGAACTTAACTTTGATCAGGATACTGAAGAAAGCGTTGTTGTTTACGGTGATCTGACCATAAATAGTCCTTTTACTTTTTCTATTGGTGATAAAGAATCTTTGGTAATTTATAATGATAATTCAATTATCACGGGTGATATTTCAAAATTTGAGAAGTCAACTCCTCTAGCTGATATTCACGATAATACTTACTGGTCATCCTCAATTACCAATGCAACTATCGGAACGGTATTTAGTGGTGTTGATCCAAACAGGATCTTTTATCTCGATCCAGGAATCTCAGGTTTATTTCAAGCACCATACACTCACTGGATTATAGCTCAAGGTCCGATGGAGCCGGGTAGAGGTTATGCTGCTGAAGGATATTCAACAGGTACACAGGTTGTTACATTTACAGGTAAACCAAATAATGGAAGGATATCTATTCCAGTAGGGTATAAGGGTTCTGATGATGTTGGTAATGAAAATGATAATTTTAATCTTTTAGGAAATCCTTATCCTTGTACTATATCTTTAAAATCTTTTTTAAGTAATACATATCAACTTGATAGTTTGGACCAAACTATATATTTATGGAATCATCGTACTGTGAATTCTGATGGTGAATATTCAGGGGATGATTATGCAAGCTGGAATACTAGCGGTGGAACTGCAGGGATTTCCGGAGGTGAGGAACCCAATGGGTTTTTGTCAAGTGGTCAGGGATTTATGATTAGAACTATAGGGAATCAGGGATCGGTTAGGTTTGAAAATAGTGATAAAGTTGTTGGAAAAGATTATCAGTTCTTTAAAGAAACAAAATCAAAAGATCAGGGAGTAAACAAAAATAAAAAAGATAGGATTTGGTTAAATCTCACAACAGAAGATGGAGGGTTTAGTCAGATACTGGTTGGTTTCTTTGATAATGCAACTGATGGTAAAGACAGACTATTTGATGGTTTAAAGATAAAATCAGGAAATCAGATAGCTTTCTATTCGGTTATAGAAAAATATAAATATGTGATTCAAGGTTTGAGTTCATTTTCTACAGATAAAACTGTAGTTTTAGGATTTGATACAGAGATTTCTAAAAATTTTACAATTAGCATTAATAAAATAGAAGGTGCATTAAAAGATACGGAAGTCTATTTAGTTGATCATTTGTTAAATATTACGCATGATCTTAAAGCTTCTGATTATAACTTTGAACAAACTACAATCGGTAGTTTCCCAGATCGTTTCACTTTACAATTTGCAGGTCAGGCACTCGATGTTGATGATGAGATCTTTACAAAAAATGAATTTATCATTAGTAATGATGTTGAAAGTTTAAAAATACGTTCAGCAAAAGAAGTGAAAGATATCAAGGTATATGATCTTTTAGGAAGAATGATCCTACAGAAACAACCAAATAAAAAGTCGTTTAATATCCATGCTACAAATATTAAAAATGGAACGGTATTGGTAATTAAAGC
>VAPK010674861.1_pt1 | contig 25536 bp, 27 predicted proteins | sample 3395031 | NCBI WGS metagenome assembly VAPK01 (sample SAMN08290443, study PRJNA428436) | hydrothermal vent metagenome | isolation source: Deep-sea hydrothermal vent chimney 1 | place: Pacific Ocean: Juan De Fuca Ridge
CCTTGAATCAGCCAGCGCCTTGGCCAGCAAGTTTATTTCTCAAGCGCAGGGTTTAGAGCAGGTGAGTTTGAGTGGCCTAAAAGTTGTTACCGGTATCGGCTTAGACAATGCGCTTAGCTTGGCTGACGAACATTTAAAGCCGGTGACGTTGCCGAGTGAGACGTTGCCGGTATTGCAAGCGCGTGCCGCCCAAATGCGCCCAGAAATTAGTCAATTAAACGCGGGCTTGGAAGCGCGGCGGGCACTAGTGGCGGCCAATAAAGCGATGATTAAACCGAATATTTATGCAGGGATTGTCGGGATGCTGTCGTATTCCTATGGCCGGGACCCCATTGATAACCCGCATATTTCTGACCCATTTAATGACTATGGTGTTACTCCTTTGGTGGGTATGCAGTGGAGTTGGGAGACAGGTCGGCAGCCAGCGAAAGTCGCTCAGGCACAGGCTGAGCTCAGCGCTTTGATAGCGAAGTCTTCGTTTGCGCGGGAAGGGATTGCGTTTCAAGTGGCGGAGCAATTTAACCAAATGCATGCGTATTATGATTCCGTGCAGAGTTTGCGCAAGAGTGCCAAGGCGGCACGCCGTTGGATGATTAGTAGTTATACTGATTTTAGTGCGGGGATTGAAAAAGTAGATGGTGTGATTACAGCCTTTCAAGCTTATGTTTTAGCCTATACTGAATATCTGCGAACGGTGTTTGAATACAATATGTATGTGGCACGACTGGAACATGTGACGGGAGCGTATCAATGAAGAATTATATTAAATGCTGGGTATTCTTGTTGCTGGTTGTTTTTTGTTTAGGCGCGCAGGCGAGTCGGCAGTCGCCGCAAGATCTGATTGAGTCAACAGCCAATCAGGTGCTAAAAAAACTGTCGAGTGAAAAGGCTTTGATATCTAAGGAGCCCGGTCGGGTTTATGACCTGGTGAATGAGTTTATTTTGCCGCATTTTGATTTTGAGCGGATGTCAAAATCGGTATTGGGGAAATATTGGCGCCGTACAACAACCGAACAGAAAACCCGTTTTATTGAAGAATTCAGAACGCTATTAGTGAGAACTTATGCCACTTCATTGGCCGAGTATACCAACAATAAAATTAGTTATTTACCTTTTCGGGATGATGTGTCCAGTGGTGATGTGACCGTTCGGTCTGAAATTGATCAGCCTGGCGGGTTTCCCATCCCGATTAACTATCGTTTGAAAAAAAACGGAGATACCTGGAAGGTTTATGATGTGACCATTGATGATATCAGTTTAGTGGCGAACTATCGCTCTTCTTTTTCCAAAGAAATTCGTAAGGCTGGCCTTGATAAGTTGATTAGTACGCTGACTCACAGAAATAAGCAACATGCGCCATGAGTCAGGTAAATTTCGCTCAAGTTAGGACAGGCGCTTATAGCATTGAAGGTCAATTGACCTATTCAACAGTATCAAGTGTGGTGAACAAAGGGTTAGTTGCTTTTGATCAGTCCGCGAAATGTCAAATTGATTTAGCCGGTGTGACACAGGCCGATAGCGCTGGTTTGTCGCTTATCGTAGAATGGGTCAAATATGCAAAATCGAACAATATCACCTTGGATTTTGTCAATGTACCCGAGCAGATGAAAGCTTTGTCCAAAGTGAATGGTTTGGAGTTCATGATTTAAGTTTTTGGCTTGAGTATAAAATAGCATATACTGTATAGTTAGTTACGTCGCTCAGGCGTGGGGTTTTTTAAGGTGTCTAGATGAATTCCGATGAAATAAAAGCGCTAATAGAAGCGGGCATAGCGGGTGCGCAAATTTATATTTCTGGGGATGGTTGTAATGTCAAGGTTGTGGTGATTAGCGATGAGTTTGAAGGCAAATCTTTGATTGTACAGCAGCGCATGGTATACGATTGCCTTGGTGATAAAATAACGAGCGGTATCATTCATGCGCTCTCCATCAAGTCTTATACTCCGATGCAATGGGAGGCGGTGCCGAATAAAGACGAGATTGTTTAGCCCGGATCATTAAATCATTTCCGAGCATTCCAATTTGGGTGATATCTCGTTGTACCTCAACAACAATGGCACTGTTGTTTTTACGCATTTGTTATTTTTATAAGCACCCCAGTCAATGGATAAGTTAATCATTTCAGGCGGAACCACGCTAAATGGAGAAATCCGCATTTCTGGTGCTAAAAATGCCGCATTGCCTATTTTGGCCGCGACTTTATTAGCCGATTCCCCCATGTATATTTCTAATGTTCCCCATCTACATGATGTGACAACAACTATGGAATTGTTGGGACATATGGGCGTGCAACTCATGGTTGATGAGCGCTTGAGTATTGAGGTCGATGCTTCCACGATAAAGAATTTTCGTGCTCCCTATGAGCTGGTTAGAACCATGCGAGCCTCTATCTTAGTGCTTGGCCCATTATTGGCTCGCTATGGGAAGGCAGAAGTTTCTTTACCTGGCGGGTGCGCTATTGGGACTCGCCCTGTGAACCTGCACATTAAGGGATTGCAGGCGCTGGGTGCAGAAATCACGGTGGAGTCGGGTTATATTCGTGCGCATGCCAAACGCCTAAAAGGTGCCAACATCTACATGGATGTGGTGACGGTGACCGGCACAGAAAACATCATGATGGCCGCGACCTTAGCGGATGGTATGACAGTGATCGAAAATGCGGCGAAAGAACCGGAAGTGGTGGATGTGGCGCATTGCCTAAATAATATGGGCGCAAAAATTAGCGGTGCGGGTACGGATACGATTGTTATCGAAGGGGTAGCTCGCTTACACGGAGCCAAGCATCATATTTTACCCGATCGTATCGAAACGGGTACCTATTTGGTGGGGGCGGCGATTACTGGTGGGCGTGTCAAGCTAAAAGATACGGAACCTAAGTATCTGGATGCGGTGTTATCAAAGTTGCGTGAGTGTGGCGCAAAAATTACTTGTGCTGACGATTGGATTGAATTGGATATGGAAGGTCGGCGGCCAAAAGCACTGGAATTGCATACCTCACCTTATCCGGCGTTTCCCACGGATATGCAGGCTCAATTTACCGCATTAAATATTGTGGCAGAGGGGGTTGGAGTGATTACCGAGACCGTTTTTGAAAACCGTTTTATGCATATCCAAGAGCTGCAGCGGATGGGGGCGGATATACAATTGGAAGGTAATACCGCGATTAGCCGAGGTGTCAAGCAGTTGACGGGCGCCCCCGTCATGGCAACGGATTTGCGGGCTTCGGCTTGTTTGGTTTTAGCGGGACTCGTGGCACAAGGGGATACCGTGGTCGATCGCATTTATCATGTGGACCGGGGTTATGAACGGATCGAAGAAAAACTCTCCATTTTGGGAGCGAAAATTCGTCGGGTACCGGCCCATTCCTTAGCCGCACGTAGTAACGGCATGCTTAACGAAAATAGTAACTAACAATGCATAATCATTTAATTATCGCGTTATCTAAAGGGCGTATTTATAAAGAGACGATACCGCTACTGGCTCATGCTGGAATTACCCCGATTGATGACCCAGAAACCAGTCGCAAGTTGATTCTCGACACCAATCAGGCGGATGTGAAATTATTGGTGGTGAGAGCTTCTGATGTGCCAACTTACGTGGAATATGGCGCGGCGGATTTTGGGGTGGCGGGTAAAGATGTGTTAATTGAACATGGTGCGAATAATCTGTATGAGCCATTGGATTTAAAAATTGCCTGTTGCAAATTAATGGTGGCCGGCCGGCCGGAGGTGCTGAGTGCCGGACGACGTTTACGTATTGCGACAAAATATGTCGTTTCCACCAAAAAATATTATGCGGCCAAGGGTGAGCAAGTTGAAATTGTTAAGCTCTATGGTTCCATGGAGTTAGCGCCACTAGTGGGTTTAGCGGATGCGATTGTCGATGTGGTGGATACGGGCAATACCTTAAAAGCCAATGGTTTGGTTCCATTAGAGAAGATTTCTGATATCAGTTCGCGGCTGATCGTCAATAAAGCCTCAATGAAGATGAAGTCAGGCAAGGTAAAAGCTTTTTTGAAGCATATGACAGAGGCTGTTGACAATACCAGTCAAGCGGCCTAATGCTAAATTTTGAGGCATTCGCATGGTAAACATGAAAGAATTAGATAGTAAGCAGGCTGATTTTTGGGAGGCGCTTAAGTGTTTAATCGCTTGGGAAGGCCTGTCAGGCCGTTCCGTCACTGAGGTGGTGAGTGATATTCTGCACAATGTTAAAACCCGAGGTGATCAGGCGCTGCTTGAATACACCCAGCGATTCGATCATCTGACAATAAGCACCGCCGATGCACTTAAAATCCCTAAGCAACGGTTGCAGAGTGCATGGGACAATATTTCTGCGGAGCAGCGCCAACACCTGGAAATCGCTAAGCAGCGTATTCGTGCATATCATGAGCGCCAAAAAATGACATCATGGTCGTATAAAGAAGCAGATGGCACGCGATTGGGATTGCGGGTGACCCCCTTAGATAGTGTCGGTCTTTACGTGCCAGGTGGCAAAGCGGCTTATCCTTCCTCGGTGTTGATGACGGCTATCCCGGCGAAAGTGGCGGGTGTTGAACAGGTGGTAATGGTGGTGCCTACGCCCCGTGGAGAGATTAATGAATTAATGTTAGCCGCGGTTTATGTCGCCGAAGTGGATGATGTCTATACGGTGGGCGGTGCGCAAGCGGTGGCGGCGTTAGCTTATGGCACAGAGACGATCCCTCAAGTATCAAAAATTGTCGGGCCTGGTAATATTTATGTGGCAACAGCAAAACGTATGGTGTTTGGCACCGTAGGGATTGATATGATTGCCGGTCCCTCGGAAATTCTAGTCATTTGTGATGGCCAAACCGATCCTGATTGGATAGCAATGGATTTATTTTCCCAGGCGGAGCATGATGAAGATGCTCAATCTATTTTGGTTTGTCCGAGCCAAGGCTATCTTGATCAAGTCAAACAAAGCATCAATAAACTCATCGTCGAGATGGAACGTCAAACCATTATTGAATCCTCACTCACCGCACGAGGTGCGATGGTTTTGGTGCGTGATATGGATGAAGCGGCGGAAGTGGCTAATGTCATCGCGCCAGAGCACCTGGAATTGTCAATGGAAGATCCGGCCTCGTTTGTGGAGAAAATTCGCCATGCTGGGGCGATATTTATGGGCCGCCACACCTCTGAAGCGCTTGGCGATTATTGTGCCGGTCCCAGTCATGTTTTGCCAACCTCGGGTACCGCTCGGTTTAGTTCGCCGTTAGGCGTTTATGATTTTCAGAAAAGATCAAGTTTGATTATGTGTTCACCGCAAGGTGCTGACACACTGGGTAAAACGGCGTCTGTTTTAGCGCGTGGTGAAGGATTGACGGCGCATGCCTGTTCCGCTGAATATCGATTAAAAAGTTAGGTGCAGCAAATAATGAATCAAGTAGGTTGTTGAGTAAATGAATGACAGAAAAGCCTCCATCGTTCGGGATACTCTCGAAACGAAAATTAATGTTTCAGTGAATTTGGATGGAACCGGGCAGTCCAATTTTGATACGGGTATTCCATTTTTGGAGCATATGCTGGAGCAAGTGGCGCGTCATGGGGTGATGGATTTAACGATTCAGGCCAAAGGTGATTTGCATATTGATGCCCATCATACCGTTGAAGATATCGGTATTACCCTGGGACAAGCATTTGCCAAAGCGTTAACGGATAAAAAGGGTATTTACCGTTATGGTCATGCCTATGTCCCTTTGGATGAGGCGCTTTCCCGCGTGGTGATTGATTTTTCTGGGCGGCCAGGACTGGTGCTTCATGCCAATTTTCCAAGAGCGCAGGTGGGTGGGCTTGATGTGGATTTGTTTCACGAGTTTTTTCAAGGCTTTGTTAATCATGCACAAGTGACCCTGCATATTGATGTGATTCGTGGGCAGAATGGGCATCATATTGCCGAGACCATCTTTAAAGCTTTTGGACGGGCGCTGCGTATGGCGATAGCGTGGGATGCAAGAATGAAAGATGTGGTTCCTTCGACTAAAGGTCAATTGTGAGACCGTTGAGATAGTTTGTTATTGCGAAAATGGAAACGATAGCCGTTATTGATTATGGAATGGGAAATCTCCATTCCGTCGTAAAAGCGTTACAACATGCGGCGAATGATCGTCGTGTTAAAATACAAGTGGTGAGTAATAAAACGGATTTAGCCCATGCCCATCGGGTGGTTTTCCCTGGGGTGGGTGGTATTGGTTATTGTATGATGGCGTTGCAAAAATTAGATTTAATTGATGCCATAAAAGAGGCGGTTGCGAACAAGCCCGTGTTGGCCATCTGCGTAGGTATGCAAGCCTTATTGGAATTTAGTGAAGAGAATGACGGGGTGACTTGTCTGGGTCTTTTGCCCGGACAGGTCAAGCATTTTTTGCCAGTATTTAAGCAACAACAGTGGCTTCCTGGGCTGAAAATTCCTCACATGGGTTGGAATCAAGTTAAGCAAGTTACGTCGCATCCGCTATGGCAAGCCATTCCTCAAGACAGTCGTTTTTATTTTGTGCATAGTTATTTTGCTGAGCTATCCGATATGGAGCAGACGGCAGGGCAAACCGAATATGGGATTAGATTTACCGCCGCGGTGGCCACGGATAATCTTTTTGCCGTGCAATTTCACCCTGAAAAAAGCCAGCGTGCGGGTTTGCAATTATTGTCCAATTTTATCCATTGGAATGGTGAAATCGCTATGGCTGAAAATGGATAGCATGTCGAGTACATGAGTGAGTTTTTATTTTTATAGCGTTGTATATTTGTGACGGGTAGATAAATCAAGAGGAACGATCATGCTGGTGATACCTGCGATAGATCTCAAGGGAGGTAAATGTGTTCGCCTTCGCCAAGGTAACTTAGATGATGAGACCATTTATTCTGAGAGTCCGATCGATATGGCTGAACAATGGGTTAAGGCGGGCGCCCGTCGATTGCATCTAGTTGATTTAGATGGTGCTGTTGCGGGTAAGCCGATGAATACTGAGGTGATTCATCAGATTGCTGAGCGCTTTCCTGATATTCCTATCCAGGTGGGGGGAGGGATTCGAGATGAGGATACCGTGCAATCCTATTTAGACGCGGGTGTGCAATATGTCATTATCGGCACCAAAGCAATTAATGCGCCTCATTTTGTTGAGGACCTTTGTTTAGAGTTTCCTGGACACATTATTGTGGGACTGGACGCAAAAAATGGCAAAGTAGCGATTGATGGCTGGTCCAAATTATCTCATCATGATGTCATTGATATGGCGCAGAAATTTGAACATTGTGGGGTTGAGGCGATTATTTTTACCGACATCAGCCGTGACGGCATGATGACAGGCTTGAATTTAGACTCCACCGTTGAATTGGCTCGTGCAATAAAAATTCCCGTGATTGCTTCGGGAGGTGTGACCAATATTGATGATATTAAATCGTTATCTCAATTTAATGATGATGGTATCTCTGGTGTCATCACTGGACGTGCTATTTATGAAGGGAGTTTGGATTTTGCAGCCGCACAAAAATTGGCGGATGAATTGGCCGTTTCTTGATCTTAAGGTGAGTCAATGAGTTTAGCAAAACGCATCATTCCCTGTTTGGATGTTGACAATGGTCGGGTTGTTAAGGGAGTCCAATTTGTTGATATTCGTGATGCCGGTGATCCGGTAGCGATTGCTAAGCGTTATGATGAACAAGGTGCGGATGAACTCACCTTTTTGGATATCACGGCGAGCTCAGACCAGCGCGACACTATGATCCATGTGGTGGAAGAGGTGGCTAGCCAGGTTTTTATTCCATTGACTGTCGGTGGCGGGATTCGAACGCTTGATGACATACGACGCATGCTCAATGCGGGTGCCGATAAAGTCGCCATCAATACGGCGGCGGTATTTCACCCTGAGTTTGTCCGTGAAGCGTCGGATAAATTTGGTACGCAGTGTATTGTGGTTGCGATTGATGCAAAAAAAGTCAGTGCGGTGGATGAATCGCCGCGCTGGGAAATATTTACCCATGGTGGGCGTAAATCCACCGGCATGGAGGCCATTGCGTGGGCGAAAAAAATGGTCGTTTATGGTGCGGGTGAGATATTATTGACCAGCATGGATAAGGATGGCACCAAAGCGGGATTCGATTTAGCGTTAACGCGTGCCATTAGTGATGCCGTGTTAGTGCCGGTGATTGCCTCGGGTGGTGTAGGTTGTCTGGCGCATTTGGCGGACGGAATCTTGAAAGGACAGGCGGAGGCCGTATTAGCGGCCAGTATTTTTCACTTTGGCGAACACACGATTGGGCAAGCGAAGGAATTTATGCATAGCCAAGGCATTGAAGTCAGAATATGAATCAGGCAAGCTGGTTAGATGAAATCCGTTGGTCACCCGAGGGTTTGGTGCCGGCCATTGCTCAAGACATGAAAACGGGTAAAATATTAATGTTAGCCTGGATGAATCGGGAAGCGCTTGCGCTTACCGCCCAAGAGGGGCGTGCTGTTTACTGGTCGCGATCTCGTAATGAATTATGGCGTAAAGGTGAGCAGTCCGGCCATATACAGCAGGTGGCTGAAATGCGCTTGGATTGTGACAGCGATGTGATTTTGTTATCCGTTGAGCAAGTCGGTGGCATTGCCTGTCATACCGGGCGGGAAAGTTGTTTTTACAAGAAGTTAAGCCATGACCAGCAATGGCAACTTGTTGATCCTATTAAAAAAATCCAAAAGTGATGTATGCGGACCAATAACGGTTATACCACGATTCTGAATGATTTAGCGCAGATTTTAGAAGATCGAAAGGCCATGGATTCGCAATCCTCTTACGTGGCGAGTTTATATGACCGGGGTTTGGATGTTATTTTAAAGAAAGTGGGTGAAGAGGCCGCAGAGACAATCATTGCCGCTAAAAATGAGGATGCCAATGCACTAGTGTCTGAGGTGGCTGATTTATGGTTTCATACCCTGGTGCTACTTGCGCATAAAAATTTAACGGTAGATGATGTGTTGCAGGAATTAAACAGACGATTTGGCATCTCAGGTATTGCAGAAAAGCAAGCGCGCAATCAAGACTCGGTTTAAAGTTGGTGAGCGGCTGGCTTGTTTAAATAATTTTTAGGAGAATGTTCAATGGGTGGTATTAGTGTTTGGCAATTATTGATCGTTTTAGCGATCGTGCTGTTATTGTTCGGCGCAAAAAAATTGCGTACTATTGGTGGCGATTTAGGTTCAGCGGTGAAAGGTTTTCGCGGAGCCATGCGGGAAGGTGAGGAAAAAATGGACGCCGATAAGCCGGATTCGACTAAACCGAATGAGCGCATTGAAGAGGCAGAGAACGGGCGAGTCATTGACGTGGATGTTTCTAAAAAAGAAACCGCCCCTCCACCAAAAAAAGATAACGTTTAAGGGATGATGAGCGCTTGATGTGAATGGCTTTGTGGTATTTGATGAATACCCGCGCCGCTAAAATAGCGATGTGTTATTATGTTTGATATTGGATTTTGGGAAATTGCAGTGATTAGCGTGGTGGCTTTGATTGTTGTCGGACCCGAGCGGTTTCCCGGTTTAGTACGTAGTGTTGGCATGTGGCTGGGACGCTTTCGTCGCATTATCACCACCGTGAAGAGTGAAATTCGAGAGGAAGTGGATAAAGCGGAGCAATTAAAAGCCTTAATGGATGAACAGCTCGATATTGTGAAGCGGCATGAAACCTTGGATGATAGTAAACCCAACGTACCATTACAGGGAAAATCTGCTGAGTCCCCCTCATTAGCCAAGGTAGTGCCGCCGGCGTCGGCCAAAAAGACAACCCAGGCGTCTGCTAACGTTGACAAATCTGAGGCGGGTTCGCCGCCAAATTCATGAATAAAAAGGGATTTAAAGCAAATATCCGTGAGCAGCCGCTGGTTGCCCATTTAGTCGAGTTACGCGATCGACTATTGCGTGTTTTGTTAGGCATCCTGATTTTCTTTGTGGTGTTATTTCCTTTTGCTAATGATCTCTATGAGACCGTTGCCGCCCCATTGATGGCCCAATTACCCGAGGGGACATCAATGATTGCGACCGATGTTGCGTCCCCCTTTTTTACGCCTTTTAAGCTGACTTTGGTATTAGCGATTTTTTTAGGGATGCCGTGGATTTTATACCAAGCTTGGGCTTTTATTGCGCCGGGTTTGTATAAGCACGAGCGCCGTTTAGTGCTACCCTTGCTTGCTTCCAGTACAGCATTATTTTATGCGGGTGGACTATTCGCTTATTATGTGGTTTTTCCGTTAGTCTTTGGTTTTTTTACCAGTGTGGCACCAGATGGTGTTGCTGTGATGACGGATATTAGTCGTTATCTGGATTTTGTTTTAAAAATGTTTTTTGCCTTTGGATTGGCATTTGAAGTACCGATTGTCACCATTGTGTTAGTCTGGTCCGGTGTTGCAAGTCGTCAGAGTTTAGCGGCAAAACGGCCTTATATTATCGTCGGTGCTTTTGTTTTTGCCATGCTGCTCACACCGCCTGATGCCATTTCTCAAACCTTATTGGCGGTGCCGATGATTTTGTTATTTGAGTTAGGGTTGATTTTCTCCAAACCGTTTGAGAAAGACGTCGACGACGAGCAAGTTGACGAAGATCATTTATCTGAGGCGGATGCTCGGCCCCAGGCGGACACCTCCGATCGACAGTCGTATTACGATGATACATCGACGGGTAGCCAGGGTGACAGTTCGTTTGATATGAAGGCTGAGCTCGATCGGGCAGAAGCCGATGAGCGTCGTTTAGATCAAGAAGGCGACAACCCGAAACCTAAGGAATGAGACATTGATTAAAATACCCATCTAGTTGGTCTTTTTGCCCGTATTTTCCATGGCCACGTGGGTTACTTAGCTCGCGACATTCTGGTCATGGCTCAGGGTTTGGCGGTAGTCGTATTGCATCCTTTAAATTAAACATCTAAGCCAGCACTTTATACGCAGGTGTCCACCTTGCGACTGGTTACAAATTCACATTTAAGCTGTCATTTTTCGGTCAAATCTAACCTAAATCTGGGCGCGAAAATTCCCGTTTATGACCGTGACACCCAACACCGTTATCCAATGATGGTTTTTGCTACCCATTTTTGGGGAGAATTTTGACTGATTTTTAATCTCAAAATCTTTAAGAGAGTACATCGATTCCTACGGCTTTGCTGAAGGCTCACGCGTTTTCGGCCATTGCTTATGCATCTCCCTCATCAATTTTTATACGCGGAGTGGAGTGATTGTTTTATTGTTCCGTTGGGGCCGGTCGCTCGCTTGTTTGAGCTGTCAACTGTATGCTTTTGCTATTGCGTATGACTGTCACCAATATTGGTGTGCCGGGGGGGGAATTGGATATCAATTTAACGGCATGGCGACTATCCGTCACTTTTTCGTTACCAATTTGAATGATGGCATCGCCGGGTTTTAGGCCAGCCACATCGGCGGGTCCTGAGCGTAAAACGCCAGCAACGATGACACCATTGGTATCTGGCAAATTAAAAGAGACAGCCAGTGCTGGACTGATATCTTGCACTTCAATACCCAGCCAGCCCCTGACGACATGACCATTCTCGATAATTTGTTGAGTGACGTTTTTGACTAGATTCACGGGAATCGCGAAACCGATGCCTTGCGATCCGCCTGAGCGAGAGAAAATGGCGGTATTCACACCGACTAAATGACCAAAGGTATTGATTAATGCGCCACCGGAATTGCCAGGGTTGATGGCGGCGTCAGTTTGAATAAAGTTCTCAAAGGTATTAAGGCCCAGGCGATCCCTGCCCGTGGCGCTGATAATGCCCATGGTTACCGTTTGGCCGACGCCAAATGGGTTGCCAATCGCCAATACCACATCGCCTATTTTTAAATTGTCTGAAGCCCCTAAGGTGATGGCGGGCAATTCATCCAATTCGATTTTTAATAAGGCGATATCTGATTCTGCATCCACCCCAACGATGGTTGCATTGGCGCTGCGACCATCACGCAGCGCCACTTGGATTTCTTCGGCGGCTTTAATGACGTGATGATTGGTTAACACGTAACCTTGAGGGCTAATGATAACGCCGGAACCCAAACTGTTTTCTTGGCGCTGACGGTGTTTAGGTATCCTATCATCAAAAAAACGATCAAAGCCAGGGTGATTAAAAAAATTAGACTTTCTTGATGGGATGGTTTTTGATGTGAAAATGTTGACCACCGCCGAGGCGGCGGCTTCTACTGCACTCGCATAAGAGGCAACGCTTGTTTGATTTTGCTGTCTGGCCGCCACGGCAAGTTGCTGTGCATTTTCGGCTGAAATTTCGCTAATTTCCACCACATTTTTACCTAAACGAGGCAGGTTTTCCACAAAATACACGACAACAATGCCGCCTAATAAGCCAATGATAGTGAATAGGATCAGGTTTTTAAGGGTATCTTTTGTATTTTTGCTGATTAGCATGTGATTTAAGGGTCCTTGGTTGTCGTGACAAAAAATATCTAATGAGCTAAAAAGCGAGGCTGTTTAAAAAAGCACTGACCGAGTATAGCTTGCTGCCAACTGGCGTTTTTGGGTGTTGCTTTGTTATGGCCTAAATCTGATTCTTTTCTATCATTTTTCGTGATTAGCGAATAGCATGACTTGTCAGGGTGTTTGGTTGCTTCGTCTGCTCGATAATGCGTCGCAGATGACAGTCGGCTTGGTGAATAAACGCGCTGCGCTAGGCCTGTCCTTCAGTACGCGCTTTTGATTGCGCTGAAGCTGAATCATGCTACTTGACTAAGTATAGTGATAAAATACCACATGAATTTTATCACTCTATTGTCGCTTTTAATCTGCTGAATGGCAAAACAGCCGATAGCCGATCCTAAATTCACAGCAGAGTATGTGAAAATAGTGATAGCCACTGAGTTTGTTTTTTTATTCTTTATTATCAGGAGAAATCCACATGGCAGTGCTGCGAGAGATTTTGGCTTACACGAATCAATTGCTCGATATTTCGTCGTTTAATGATTATTGTCCCAATGGCTTGCAGGTGGAGGGGGTTTCTGATGTGCAGAAGATCATTACTGGGGTGACGGCTTCTCAAGCCTTATTGCAACAAGCGGTGGATCAACAAGCCAATGTGGTATTAGTCCATCATGGTTTTTTTTGGCGAGGAGAAGAGGTAACCATTGTCGGGTTGAAAAAACAGAAAATTGCTTTACTCGTTGAAAATGATATTTCTTTAGTGGCTTATCACTTGCCGTTGGATGCGCATACTAAGCTTGGCAATAATGCGCAGCTGGCTAAACAATTGGGCTTGAGCATTGAAGGGCGATTTGGTGTGGCTCCAAGTGTGGGGATGCATGGCAGTCTATTAACAAAACGTAATGGGCAGGAATTAGCGGATCATATTGCGCATACTTTGGGCAGAACTCCGTTATGGGTCGGTGAGGCTGACAAGAGTATTTCATCGGTGGCGTGGTGTACCGGCGCCGCTCAAAACTATTTTGGTGAAATAATATCCTTAGGCGTGGATGCCTACATCACGGGTGAGGTGTCTGAGCAAAATTATCATATGGCGTTGGAGACAGGGATCAATTTTTATGCCGCCGGTCATCATGCGACTGAGCGATACGGTGTGCAGGCGTTGGGTCAGCATTTGGCAGAAGCCTTCATGGTTGAGCACCAATATATCGAATTACCAAATCCCATCTGAAGCCAATTGAGTGGCGCACTTGCATACTCAGTAATCCATTCTATCGACTTTAAATTTTGTTGATAAAAACGCTTGATGGAGGCGATTACTAACCGATTGTAAAAATAGAATTTGATGGCTTTAGGGGAGAGGCTGAAATTAAAGTACCTATATTGCGCCGGATTTTTGCCCGTCGTTTCCTCGGTCCCGTGGAAACGACGGGCAAAAAGACCAGCGAATGGGTATTTTAATCAATGCCTCATTCCTTAGCGACGGTGATGTCTCATTATTATGCAGTAATTTTCTCTCAATACGCCTGGGGTTTGCCGCAAAAATATACGGTCAACGTATTCAGGGGAAATAAATATTGTGGCAGAACGTGTTTTATTTTACCTTTACGGGGCTGCGTGTTTTATTTGGACAGTAGAACAAATACTGTGAGACAGGCTGGGAGGAATAATTGACAATTTTCGTTGACAATTTGCTTTAACTTCGTCTAGCATCGGTCAGCACATCAGCGCTACAACAAGCAAGTATTGATAATTAATCAGAATATGCTGATATTATAGCGCTGTTGAATGATAGGGAGGAACTCTATGTTCAATCGTGTTGGTATCGACTCATGAATTAAATTTGTTCGTGTGTGCATCAAGTTTTACTTATCTTGCCGAAATTACTATTTGTAATTTTCTGGCGACTTAACATAATTGGGATTTTCAGGACTCGGCTAAAAACCGGATAAGGTTTTTGGTAGGTTTTTTTTTGAAATTTGTTATGTTTGTTTACCGTAATACATAAACAAATGCTTTGAGGGTGGGAAATGCATTTTACCAAAATACATCGAGCTTACGCCGCTGGTTGCGGATATTTGTCCCGTTTATTTGAATCGGGTATTAAAAAAACTTCTCTTTCACTCACGGTCTTAATTGTATTTTGCTTAATGATGCCATTGGTTGTCTTCGCTGAATTGCCCGTGCCGGCGCATATTAAGCCACCGGTGGGTACGCACGTTGGTGAGGATGTACCACAGCCCATTGAGTTTCCACACGATATTCATACTAAAGTCAATAAGATTAATTGTATGTACTGCCATACCTATGCGCGCCGCAGTAAAGTGGCTGGCATTCCACCAACCAGCAAATGTTTGGGGTGTCACAAAATCATAGCTACCGACCGCGATCGTATTAAAAAATTGACTGAGTATTGGGACAAAGGCGAATCACCACGATGGAAAAAAGTGCATGATCTGCCTGACTATGTGCATTTTACCCACGAGAAGCATTTAAAGCGTTTTGTTTTTGATGCGGATTTTCCGGTGGAAGATGTTGAGCAAGTCTGTGGTTTATGCCATGGGGAAGTGAGAGAGATGACAGTGGCACACAAGGTAAAGCCATTGAATATGGGGTTTTGTCAGCGCTGTCATGAGGCAAATGGCGGTCCTGGGGATTGCTGGAAGTGCCATAAATAAGTGCTTTTAATTAAGAGCTTAATTTATGCGGGATACGCTAATAAAACACAGGGTGGATGGCTATGAATAGCGTAAAAGTTAATCGTAGAAAATTTTTAAAAATGTTAGGCTGGGGTGGTGCTGGCACAGCGTTAGCTGGCTGTGATTTGCCCACGACAGTGACCTTGGAAGAAGGTAAAGAGGAAGTTGTTGCCTACGTATTGCCGGAAGAATATGTGATTCCTGGTATTGGCGTCTGGTATGCTTCAACGTGTATCCAATGTGCTGCCGGCTGTGGTTTGCATGGGCGCGTGCGGGAAGGTCGGGTGCTCAAGGTAGAAGGCCATCCTGATTCACCGATCAATCATGGTAAAACGTGCATGATGGGGCAAGCGGGAGTGCAAGCACACTATAATCCGGATCGGATTACGTCGCCGATGATGCGCAAAGCCGGTCGTATGCAAGCGGTATCCTGGGATGAGGCGCTGGCTGAAATCAACAAAAAGATTGGTGCGGACTCAGACTTGAAAGGCGAGCGGTTTGCTTGGTTTACTGGCAGCGTGAGTGGGCATCAGGCGGTATTGGTTTCAGACTTAGCCAAGCAATTGGGTGCTGGCGATCACTATGCCCACGAAATGATACACTCAACCGTTTGGCAATCCGTATGTCAAGAGATGTTAGGTGATTCAATGCCGCGGCTTCGCTTTGATAAAGCACAAGTTGTTTTATCTTTTGGTGCGGACTTTTTAGGCACTTGGGTTTCACCTGTTCACTTTTCGGGAGAATACGCAAAATTTCGATCGGGCGATCGTGGTGTTTTAATCCAAGTCGAACCTAAGATGACGCTCACTGGCGGCAATGCCGACCTATGGATGCCTGCCAAGCCGGGGACGGAAGGTGTTTTAGCTTATGGTCTGGCTAATTTTATCATTGACCGTGGTTGGAATAAGGTTCATGTGCCCGATGTCATTCGACAATCTTTAGCGCAATATAATGTTGATGCCGTCAGTGAAATAACTGAAATTCCGGTATCGAAAATTAAGCGCATCGCCAGTTTCTTAACGGAAAGAGCGCCGAGTTTGATCTTGGCCGGCGCGTCAACAGAAGGGCATGAAAATGGTTTTGATGCCGTCTCTGCGGTGATGTTGCTGAATATTATTATGGGCAACATTGGTGAGACCATCGAACCAGGTAATCACTTTCCTGAAGCGAGTTTGCATGCCAAGCCAGGTAACACCAAGAGCGTTATTGATTTTGCCAAGGCCGTGAGTGAAAAAGCCTATGACGTGGTTTTCTTTTATGGCAGCAATCCGGTGTTTACCGCGCCGAAAACGCTGGGTCTTAGTGATAGCTTAGAGACGGTTCCCTTTAAGGTTGCATTTGCTCAGTTTCCTGATGAAACCACCATGAAAGCCGATGTGATTTTACCGATTTTTTCTAACATGGAAGATTGGGGTTCGCATGTGGCGGCGTATCAGGCGAATGAGACGATCATAAGTTTACAGCAGCCGTTGATGGAGCCACTTTATAAGGAAACCCGAGGTTTTGGTGATGTGATCTTGAGTCTTCTGCAGATGCGCGATAAGGAATATGGTAATTTCAAAGATTACTATGCGTATTTAGTCGCGGCAATGACCAATATGCCTGGGGCTGATGTGGCTGATACGCCAAGAGCGAAGCAAGATTACTGGGAGAATGTATTGCAGCATGGGCAAGTGAAAGTATCGCCGATGCAAAACAAGTTACGGCCGAAAATGCTAGTGGCAAATTTGAAGGCATCGTCAGATACCGGTGAATATAGTATGCATTTAGCGCCTTCGGCACGCCTGGGACTTTGGGATGGGCGGCACGCCAATCTTCCTTGGTTACAGGAAGCGCCAGACCAAATTAGCAAAGTGGTGTGGGGTTCTTGGGCAGAGTTGCATCCGAGTACCGCCGGTAAGTTGGGTGTGAAGAACGGTGATTACGTGATGATATCATCAGAGAATGGCTCGATTGAAACGCAAGTTTATGTGCATAAAGGGATTCGTCAGGATGTGGTTTCCGTGCCCATGGGGCAGGGCCATGAGGAATACGGGCGTTATGCGAAAAATCGGGGTGTGAGCCCTTTTACCATACTCTCAGCAAAAACCGAGCAAAAAACCGGAGAGCTGGCGTTATATGCCACCAAGGTGAAAGTAGCTAAGGTTAGGAAATCTGAAGTATTGGTGAAAATGGGAGGGAGTGAAACCCAGCTGGGACGTAAACTGGTTCAGACGGTTTCTGCTGACAGTTTGCGGCGTAGCGAAGGGGAGGTGTAACAATGTCTTTTAAAAATATTATAGAGAACTTTTCGCATTACCGTAGAGATGCTGAGGACGGTGGTCATCACGATTATGAGCATCGCTGGGGGATGGCTATTGATCTTAATCTGTGTACTGGCTGTAATGCGTGTTCGACGGCGTGTTATGCGGAAAATAATTTGGCCGTGGTTGGTAAAGAGCGCTTTGAAAAAGGTCAGGCGATGCACTGGATGCGCATTGAGCGTTATTGGGATGAGCATAGTGATAGTGATTATCCCGAGCAGGGTGCGCAATTTTTGCCAATGATGTGTCAACAATGTGGTGCGGCGACTTGCGAACCTGTTTGTCCCGTGGCGGCGACCTATCATACGCCTGATGGGTTGAATGCACAGGTTTATAATCGCTGTATCGGGTCTCGTTATTGTAGTAATAACTGTCCTTTCCGGGTTCGCTATTTTAATTTCTGGTCGTATTATGAAGATTCATGGCCAGAGCCTCTGGAGCAGCAGTTAAACCCTGATTTGTCGGTACGCGACAAAGGTGTGATGGAAAAATGCACTTTCTGCATTCAGCGAATTCGCGTGGCAAAAGATAAAGCGGGACGGGAGGATCGCTTGCTCTCCGATGGTGAGTTCTCGACAGCGTGTGCTCAGGCCTGCCCAACCAGTGCGATTACCTTTGGCGATACCATGGATCCTACCAGTCAGGTGAGCCAGGCTTGGAAAAAGCATCAAGTGGCGCGTGGTCCTTATACACAAAAGAAAGAGAAAGATGACGCCGAGTTGCGTGGGTATCGCATTTTTGAAGAATTAAATGTGGATCCCTCCGTGATGTATTTGGAGCGTATACGAGAAACTGAAGTATAAGCCGGCGATCAAAATTATTTTAACATTGACTCGCCTATTTCCCGCCCTTTGGCGTGACAGCTTCGCTGTGCCTTGAAGGGCAAAAAATAGGCTTCGCAAATTTTGTTACAATAATTTTAGGCTCGCTTACTTAGTTTGAGTGTTTAGGGCATGGGTTAGATAAACAGATAGGGAACACCATGAGTCTCGATAATGAAAAAGATATAAACGAAAACCTGAAATGGTCTCGGATTAATGAGGACATTCTTCGTTCAATGGAGAATCCTCGCCGAGCCTATTGGGTCACTTTTATTGTTTGTTCGGCAATGTTTGCATGTGCCATTGCTGCGGAAATTTATCAGTACAGATATGGGATGGGAAGCGCCAATTTAAATAACCCACACATGTGGGATATGTATATTGCGACCTTCGTATTTTGGATTGGTATGAGCCATGCGGGCACCTTGTTGTCAGCCATTTTGCATATTATCAACGCCCAATGGCGTAAGCCCATCTATCGCTTTGCAGAAGCCATGACGACATTCTCGTTGATGACGGCGGGTTTCTTCCCGATGATCCATTTGGGTCGGGTATGGAATCTCTATTGGGTGCTTCCTTATGTGAGTGATCGTGGAATCTGGCCGAATTTTCGCTCACCGTTGGTGTGGGACGCCTTCGCGATCAGTACTTATCTGTCAGCATCAGCATTATTCTTGTTCATTGGCATGATTCCTGATTTAGCGATTGCTCGTGATCATGGTCGGGGATGGCGCAAGAAAGTCTATGGCATTCTGTCCTTAGGGTGGCGTGGTGATGATCGTCAATGGCGAAATTTCCGTAAAACCTATTTGCTGATGGCGTGTTTTTTGATTCCATTAGCGATCTCGGTGCATTCCATCGTATCCTCCGATTTTGCGATGTCCATTATGCCGGGCTGGCATATTACAACCTTTCCTCCTTACTTTGTGGCTGGCGCCTTATATTCAGGTTGTGCGGCGATCATGACGCTCTTCATTTGTTTGCGATATTTTTTCCGCATGGAAGAATACATGACCCTGTCGATCATGGAAAAAACATGTAAGTTGACGTTTGCAATTGCCATGGTTTGGACATACCTCAACCTGGTTGAATTTGCAGCCACTTGGTATGGCCATAATATGTATGACAAAGAGTTGTTAATTGCTAAAGCAGTCGGGCCATACTCGTTTATTTTCTGGACGATGCTATTTTGTGGGGTCGTTGCGCCGTTTGCGCTGTGCTTCAGGAAACTGAGGCGGCACATGCCAAGTATGTTTGTGTTATCGATTGTCTTGCAGGTCGGTATGTTTGTTGAGCGATGGATGATTGTTGCTCCGACACTCGCAATGTCACATCAACCGTTTCAGCATGATGTGATGTGGGGGAGTGTCATTGAATGGGCGATTGTGTTTGGTAGTTTTGGTTGGTTTGGTATCTTGTTCCTCGTGTTTGTGAAGATCTTTCCATGTGTATCAATGTATGAAGTGAAAGAGCTGGTTTATCACATTAAGCGTGAAAGCGAAGCGGAAGAGCAAGCTGAAAAAAGTAAAAGTACCAAAACAGCGACGGGTGAAGACAAACCCACCGGTTCACCTGGAATGGAGGGAGCGTAATGAGTGAGCGTAATGTGCTTGCCATGTTTGATAATTTCGATGATGCGATTGATGTCATTAACGGAATAAAAAAACATGAGGTAGCGGGTGTTGATATTGACGATGTGACAGTTTTATCACCGATTGAACATCCCGATATTGATGACATTCTCGAAGGACGGCCGGTGAATATTCAGAAATTTACCTTTGCCGGTGCCTTGTTTGGTCTATCGTTCGGGTTTTTATTTCTGGCTTCTGCGCAGGCCAGCTTTCTGGTGCAGCCGCAAGGAGGTAAGCCTGTTATTCCATTGCCTACCAACTTTGTCTTGATGTATGAAATGCTGATTTTCTTTGCGGTGTGGACCACGGTTATCACATTTACCGTGATGGCGGGTTTATTTAAATCGCGAGGCAATTTATATACAGAGCGATTGACGGTGGATGGCGTCGGGATCTTGATCGAAGGGCTCGATGAAAGCAAACTAGGCCCCTTGAAAAGCTACTTCAAGGATAATAAGGCCATCGAAATTCGAGAAGAGAAAGCAAAATGAGAATGAAAGATGTAACTTTCGTTGTTGCTTTGGCGATCACGCCCACGCTCGCGTTTGCGTGGCCTTGGTCTCAAGATATGATGAATCAACCCAGCATCAAACCTCAGGAAGGGCCGCCAGCGGCTTTTCCTGCTCGGTCGATTCCTACCACAGGACAACCCACTAAGGTGAAAGATCGACAAGAGGCGGAAAGTTTAGATAATCCGATGGCAGTGAGCGAAGCCTCACTCAAGCAAGGGCGAACGCTATATCGCATCATTTGCAGTGCTTGTCATGGTTTGACAGGTAAAGCCGATGCCCCTGTGGGTTTAAAAATGGGGGCGATTGACTTAACCAGCGAGTATGTGCAAACCAATTTAACGGAGGGTTGGATTTACGGGACAATCACTTTTGGTGGCGCCATCATGCCAGCTTATGGTCGCCCTTCTCGGGAGAGTGGAGGGTCTAACGATCTGACGCCGGAAGAACGTTGGCATGTTGTCAACTATGTGAGAAATGGCTTGGTAAAAGAATCAGCGCAAACCAGTCAGGCGAGCGCCCAATAATTAACAAAGGGTAGGAATTAATATGGAAGGGTTTGGAAGCTGGTCGGTACTCACGACTAATTTTCTAATCGTCCTATACATTGCTTTGAACGGGGTCACTTTAGCGGCCCTCGTTCACTTAGCGAATGGAAAATGGCGATTTAAATTTCGTTACTTAGCGTGCTCGTTAGCAGCATTATTTCCCGTAGCGTTTGTCTTGTTGATTATTTTGCTCCTCAATGGGGAATCAACATTTCAGTGGTTAGCACATGCCCACGATGCCGATGCGCATTTACCCGGTTGGCATAACTATACTTTTCTGGTGACACGCCAAATCGTTGGTTTTTTCGTGATCGCAGGGTTGTATGGTTTATTCATTAAACACCAGTATTTGGCAACCATTGATCCATCCTATAGTGCGCAACGCCAGTTCCGCAATATTGCATTATTAATTCCTTTTGGTTATGTGCTTTATGCAACGATGGTGGCCTGGGATTTCGAGATGACCATGGTGCCAAATTGGCATAGTGCAAGCTATGGCGTTTATCATTTTATTAGTAACTTCCATTTCTTCCTGGCATTTTTTGCCATCTTCCTATTTGTGTTGGTGGGGACTGGGCGATTACGCAAGGAAGTGCCGCACTATGTGTTTAACTTTCTCGCACAAATGATGTTGGCATTCACCATTTTGTGGACCTACTTTTTCTTTACCCAATACCTGATTATGTGGTATGGGCGATTGCCGGAGGAGATTGGGCGATTTGATAACATGATGGACTATGGTTTAGGGCCGATTTGGTGGACGTTTGTGACATTGAAATTCATTATTCCGTTATGTGCACTGATTTTCACGTACAATCGACATACGCCAAAGGTGATTGTAATAATCGCCGCCAGTATTTGTTTGGGCACTTGGTTAGAGCGTTATACCTGGATTTCTGGTTCAATCGATCCACAGTTCTACCATATCCCCATGAGTTCAGGCTTTGATTGGATCGTGACATTGATCGTCTTTGGGGTGGCATTTGCTGCCGTGCGCTGGTCAGTCTACAAGTATGGTTTGTTGAAATCTCCAACATGACAAGGCATTGAATGAACACATTATGGGCGGATAGGGTAACCTATCCGCCTTTTTTGTCGGTGACGTTAAGCTGTTTTTTTTTGCTCAGTTTGTTCGCGTTGTGGTGAGGAGGTTTTCCATTCTCGGGCAGGCTCCTTGTGGTTGAGCAAGTATTCACCTCTCTTTTTATAAAATAAATTTAAATAGATATCCTATCAAGCTCGCCTATTTGCTATACTCAGCACGGTTATAAAATGGGGTTTTCGTGCCCAGATTTGGGCTAGATTGAATCGATCTGATGGCATAAAGCCGCAAGAATCGTTGTTCTATTCTGAGGACTTTGTAACGGAAGGTCGGTCATAATATCGCCTGAAAATGGGAGGCGAAAATGATAGTTTATGGCCGTGCTGAGTATATATTTACGATAATCTACATTTTGTTGCCAAAACGGTTATAATTTGTGTCGATGTAACTTTGTATCTTTAGGAGATGTTTTAAAATGGCTCTTGCTACTAATAAACGGGCGGTTATGACGTTGTATTCAGGGTCAATCGATACATATAGCCATCGTACACGTATTGTTTTGGCAGAGAAAAATGTCACCTTTGATATTCATGAAGTAGAGCCAGGTAATCTTCCAGAAGACTTGATTGATTTAAATCCTTACAATTCGGTTCCTACGTTAATCGATAGGGATTTGGTGTTGTATGATTCCAGAGTGATTATGGAATATCTGGATGAGCGTTTTCCCCATCCGCCATTAATGCCCGTTGATCCCGTGTCAAGAGCGCGAAGTCGTTTAATGTTGCATCGGATTGATCATGATTGGTATCGCTTAGTTGCCGCATTGGAAGGGGAAGATGGCGCCGCAAAAGATAATGCCCGCAAAGAGCTACGCGATAGCATAACATCCATTGCACCCATATTTGATGCTAAGCCATATTTTATGAGTGATGAGTTTTCATTAATCGATTGCAGTGTTGCACCTTTGTTATGGCGGCTTGGTCATTATGGGGTCGAATTGTCTCCGGCAGCAAAAGCGGTGGAAGCTTATGCTGAACGATTATTTGAGCGTAATTCAATGGTGCAAAGTTTGACTGAAGCGGAAAAAGAGTTAAGGATGTAATAAATAGCCTGCTTGGCAATTAAGCGGAGAGGCTTTAAATATACCCAGTGCTGCCTCCTTTAAATTAAGTATCTTATTAAGCCCAATGTAAAAGGTGTGCTAGCCGTCGGGTGCATTATAGGCACCCAGCAATGGTGAAGAGGGCAATTCACGATTGATGAATACGGAAGCATGGATTGAGGTTAAACGCCCGACGGTGCGTCTAATGCGCCCGACAAAAATCAAACGCTTAGGCTTTGAAAAATTCAGTAAAATGCCTTATGCACCAAACGATTCGGTGGGTTATTTAAAGGATACGGTACGAGGAGGCTTTCCATTCTTGGGCAGCCTCCTAATTTGGGTATTTTTTGTCGTTATTGGCCAATAATTGGCGAAAAGATAAGTCATTAAATCGATTGCAATGGTGTTAAATATTTGCTTAAATTTTTACATTTTGGTGCGCTATGAATGATCAGCTACAAATGACTTCAAGTCGTCCTTATTTGATGAGGGCGTTAAATGACTGGATTCTTGATAACAAAATGACGCCTTATATTGTGGTGGATGCAACGCACAAAGATGTACAAGTGCCCCTGCAGTATGTTGACGGTGGAAAAATTGTGCTTAATCTTAGTCCCTCGGCCGTCCGAGATTTGCTTATCGATAATCGGCGTGTATTATTTTCCGCCCGCTTTGGTGGGGTCTCCATGGATGTGATTGTGCCTATTCAAGCGGTGTTAGCTATTTATACGAAAGAAAGTGGTCAGGGAATGATATTTAATGGGTCGCTAAATGAAATTAATAACTCCATTACGGATGAATCTAAACAGTTGAGCAAGAAAGTGGTGAAACCCAATCTGACATTAGTCAAATAACATCAAAGTCTAGATCGGTATTGAATGTGTCTATTTTTTTAAAGCTGTTGATTGGTACGGATTAGCGCTAAAATTTCACGATAGCTGACTTGTTGTTGGCTGAGTGTTTGGATTTGTTGTTCGCGTTGTGTGGTTGGTAAATCCCCTAAATGTTTGGCAGCCTGATAATAATTTGGCCAAACTCCTTTGGACTCTTTAAATAGGGCAATAAACGCAGGGATGTTTTTCAAGTAGTTCATGCTGGCGGCTAGTCGTGCATTATTGACTGGGCTATCGAACCAGAAATCAAAACCCGTGTATCCGTGCCAGGTATCCTTTAAGGTCTGATAGTTATTTTTCAATGCAGTAAAAATCTGTCGTTTTTCTCGCCTTTTTTCTGATTCTGTCTTTGCGGTGCTATAAAGTGTTTCGAGCTGTGTTCGGGTATTCAACAAGAGTTGTCGAAATTGTTGGCTGCGTGCTAGAGAGGCTAGATAGTTTGCCATATTATCCGGTTTGTTTTCGGCCAGCCAGGTGATGACTGCCATTTTTTCGGTGGCTAAAGCAAAGGCTTCGTTAAATGCCACATCATTTTTAATATAAAGCACTTGATGGCTTAATTCGTGAAAAATAACCCCACTAAAATGTGTTTCATTCCAATTTATCATGGTGCTCAGTATGGGATCATCAAACCAGCCGAGTGTTGAATAGGCGGCCACCCCACGTACGTGAGTATCCAGACCTTGCTTGCTCAGTTGTTCTGCTAGCTGGTCGGCATCACTTTCCGCATAATAACCACGATAACTCACGCAACCAACCACCGGATAACACCAGTTCTTGGGGGACAGTGAAAATTCTGGGGCGGCGGTGATATTCCAAACCACGTATTTCCTCGGTAATTTTACATAACTTTTATAGCTGTCATTGTCTGGTAGGCTGAGCTGTTCACTGGCGAATTTTCGAATAGTGAGCGCCTGCTGTAGTTTTTCTTTTAATGGCTGGAGTGTTTTGGGATGATCAATCAGGGTTGTGATATCTTGGCGGTGCCACAAGATTTTAAGATGGCCGCTGATGGATTGCTGATAATAACTTAAGGTAGAGCATGCCGTGAGCTGTGCCAAAGTGAGACATAGCCAGCCGGCGGCTAGCCAATATCGGATTGTTCGATGAGGGTGGGCTGTGGCCCTGGCAAAACCCGTGGTTTTATCTTGGATGGGACTAAATATTGTTTCCATAATATAATCCATGCTGGCATTGTTAATAGCAGAAGTCTAGTGTCTTTGGTAAGATAATTCTATGAAAGAAAAAGTATTTGAGGTGTATTTAGTGGGGGGAGCTGTGCGAGATCAATTGCTCGGGTATCCTGTAAGGGAGCGCGATTGGGTGGTGGTTGGCGCCTGTCCTGAACAACTGGCAGCGCAAGGATTTAAACAAGTGGGCAAAGACTTTCCTGTGTTTTTACACCCTAAAACTAAAGAAGAATATGCGCTGGCACGAACAGAGCGTAAAACTCAAAAAGGCTATGGGGGTTTTATTGTGGATGCTGATCCCCGCATTTCGTTAGTCGAGGACTTGCGGCGGCGCGATCTAACCATCAATGGATCAATATTCGTTTGGCTTCAA
>VAPK010004514.1_pt1 | contig 25500 bp, 28 predicted proteins | sample 3395031 | NCBI WGS metagenome assembly VAPK01 (sample SAMN08290443, study PRJNA428436) | hydrothermal vent metagenome | isolation source: Deep-sea hydrothermal vent chimney 1 | place: Pacific Ocean: Juan De Fuca Ridge
GTCGGTGAAGAGCTTGCCAAATACAAAGCGGCAATTAAAAATCGAGCATAAAATGAGGGCGAATATTTGTAGGTAAGCAATTTAATCGCTTATTTTATTCTATGGAAATGGATAAGATCAACGAATACCTGCAAATTGCCATTGATAAGGCTGTTTTCTTCTTGCCTAAAATTCTAATGGCGGGGGTGATTCTTTGGGTTGGCTTCAAGCTGGTGAAAAAATTGGTTCAATTGATCGGAATCGCCTTGGAAAAGACAGGCTTTTCAGAAACCCTTAGACCATTTTTGTCTTCTACGGTGAGCGTTATTCTAAAAGGCGCAGTGCTTTTTATAATCGCATCCGTAATCGGAGCAGACCTTACAGGTCTTGTAGCAATTCTTGCAGCGGCGGGTTTTGCCGTTGGAATGGCACTACAAGGTAGCTTGGGCAACTTTGCTTCAGGAATATTGATCCTGACCTTAAAACCATACAAAATCGGTGATTGGATTCAGTTAGACGATAAGTTCGGTAGGGTTGAGGAAATTGGTATTTTTAGTACCGATGTACTTACCCCCGGTAATAAGATATTGATCATACCCAATTCTTTGATTACCGATTCTGTGGTGACCAATTATTCTGAAAAGGGAAAGATTCGATTAGAATTGATTGTCACCATGCCCTATGATGAGAGTTTTCCTCGTGTGAAGCGAATTATTGTCGAGGCCTTACTTGAGATTCCTGAAATTGTCAAAGACCCCTTGCCCGATGTTGGTATACAAAATTTTGATTCGCATAATGTGCAGCTTCTTGTTCGACCTTATGTAAATCCAAATGATTATTGGGCGGTTACCTTTGAAGCCAATAAAGTGATTAAAAAGGCCTTTAGCGCTAACAATATCAAAGTGGCCTATTCTGAAGGTGTTGAAATGGGTGCTATTGGAGAATGATTTACGTTTCTAAGTACCTAGAGCTACAGCTAACAACATATGACAATTTTGGCTAGGTTTTTGATGATTGCATATATTATGAAAAAATACGTAGTTCTCCTTTTCCTTTCTTTTGCCCTTTATGGTACAGCGCAACAACTGACGCTTAAAAAAGGAACGATTATAGATGCCGTACCTGTACACGATTCCATTTCAGAAAGCTTTGCACTTTACCTTCCGACCGGTTTTGAGGTTTCTAAAAAGTGGCCAGTGGTCTTTGTTTATGATATGCAGGGGCGTGGCAAGCAAGCATTGAGCATGCTTAGAGAGGCTGCTGAGGAGCAGGGGTATATTTTGGCCGCATCCAATAATATTCAAGATAGCCTGACCCTTTCAAAGAACATATTGATTTCGAGCAGAATGTTCAATAGGGTTTTTTCAATACTTCCCATTAAAAAAAATAGAAGCTATACTGCTGGCTTTTCAGGTGGTGCGAGACTGGCATCATTAATTCCGACCTTTATAAAAGAAGTACGTGGTGTGATCTCATGTGGTTCGCCAATTGCAAACGAAGAAGTATTGAGCAGTAAAAATCGGTTTCACTTTATTGGTATAGTGGGCAATGAAGATTATAACTATACGTCAATGTTGAGTTCGCAAAAAACACTGAACAAATTGAAATACCCCAATCAGCTTTTGGTATTTGAAGGTGGTCATAAGTGGCCTCGAACAGAGCATATCAAAAAGGCAATGGAGATTTTTACTTTGGCTTCGATGGCAAAGGGTGAAGTGCCCAAAGAAGATTCTTTTGTCAATGATACCTACCGCAAAAATTTAGGATCGGTGAGTGCTTTGATTGCTGCCAACAAACCCTTATTGGCCAATAAACTTCTTGGTGAGGTAATTGATATGTACAGGGCGCATAAAAATGTAGATTCGTTAAGGGCGAGCGTGAAAACCCTGAAAAGGAGTAAATTGTACAAGATCCAGCACCGCAGCCGAAATGCTGCTTTCTTTAAAGAATCTTTGATACGTGAAGATTATGCCTACTATTTAGAAGAGGATATATTGACCTATAATTTCAATAATCTAGGATGGTGGAACTATCAAATGGAAGAACTGAAAAAATTCAGCAAAAGCGCCAATGTCTTTGAGCAGCGAATGGGCAAGCGCCTCAAAGGATATATAAATGCGTTAATTGCCGACAATATTGATTTGATCAACGCCCAGCATGTTGTAGATGGCGAAGCATTGAATTTTCTTTGGATGTTAAAGACCATCACTGAGCCCAAGGATCATGGGCCATATCTAAAAGTGATTTCATATAGTGCCCAAACAGAAGACTTTGGTACAGCACTTTTTTATTTAGAAGAGCTTTTTAAAAATGGTTATACGAACAAGGCCAAACTCTATGCCTTAGAACAAACCGCTTTATTGAGAATCACACCAGAATTCAATCAGTTGGTAGAGAAATACCTGAAAGATGCCCGGTATGAGGTTATTGAAGAATAAGATGGGGTACTTCTTCTAATTTCCAATCAATGACCAACCCTTTGGCCAGTGATTCGGTAATTTCTTTTCCGTACAAGAACTCACAAAGATAAAGAGCCGCTTCAAAGCTTTTGGCACCACCGGCCGAGGTGATGTATTTGCCGTCATGCACAAAAATCACACTGTCTTTTACTCTTAAACCAGGAAACATTTTTTTGTATTTATCGATATCACTCGGAAAAGTGGTAGAGGTTACATGGTCTAAAATACCTGCCTTGGCCAAAACAAAGGCACCATCACAATGACTGGTCATAAAAAGTGCTTTTTTATCCACCGTTTTCACAAAGGCGATCATAAGAGAATCCAAAAGATCGGTATCTAAATGGTGTTCGGCACTGGGTACCACAAGAATATCGATCTGTGGAACCGAATCTTTGGTATAATCAAAATCGGGCAAGATACGAACCCCTTCGAAAGTAGTGATCGGTTTTAGGGTATTGGCCACCGTGAACGTGTTCATAGCCTTGATGTTCTTTCTGTATTGCGTATGTTGAAAGATGTCATAAGGTGCGGTAAATTCTGTGTTGTAAGTACCGTTCATGATCAGAAAGGCAACATTATAGCGATTGGGTTTTATCTCAGGTAAAACTCGCTCGTTTTTTGATGTGGAGGGAAGAGGTTTCTCAACTTCGTTACAAGATCCCAACGCTAGTACTATGGCTATTATAAAACAAAATGCTTTCATGATTTCTATATTGTATGTACAAAGTACGTATATAAAGTTTAAATGATTTTTAGCACATGAAAACGGATGTTGTATTTTTACAGTATAAATACTCTTATATGCGATATCTTGTATTTGTCATGGTTTCAGTAGTATTGCTTTCTTGCAAACAAGACAAAAAATATCATGACACTACTGAAAGGGAAACCACATCGGTTCAGATCGATGCCATTGAGGGAATTCTAGAATTTCAAAGAGAATTGAACGAAGAGTTTAAAAACCCTGAAACCTCGCCCTTGCCCGATAGATATAGAAAAGATTTTGAATCATTGAATTTTTTTGCCCCCGACACTGCGTTCATAGTTAAAGCAAAGTTCGTTCTTACCCCTGAAGCACTACCTTTTTCAATGCCGACCACCACAGATAGAAAATCAACGGAAGTGGTTTACGGCATCGCCTATTTTTCATTAAATGGAAAAGAACATCAATTGGAAATCTACCAAAATAAAGAGCTCATGTTGCAAGAAGAATACAAAGAGTATCTTTTTCTGCCCTTTGCAGATAAGACCAATGGTGAAGAAACCTATACGGGCGGTAGGTATATTGACCTGTCGATTCCTGATACCAATACGATCACGCTAGATTTTAATAGGGCCTACAACCCGTATTGTGCCTATAACAAAAAGTATTCTTGCCCCTTGGTACCGGGCATTAATAATTTAGAAGTCAACATATCGGCAGGGGTAAAGGCCTTTAAAAAAGAGTATCGATAAAGCATCCTGCTCAATTCCAGAACAGAATCCGAACATCCATCCGTAGGGATTCTTCGTGCCTCGGAATGACAAAAGGGGCATTCGGAGCAACAAGAAAAACGTTCGGAACGACAATGGAACGTTTTTGCCGATTACCCTGTTTTTGTCATTCCGAACGAAGTGAGGAATCTCTCTACAGTGCCGAAGCCGCCTTCCACCTGTCTTTAACTACCCTATCGGTTCACTTTCAATGCCGGCAGGCGGACTTAGTAGAGCCTGCCTGCGGCGAGGCGGGGTCGAAACTGCTTCTGGATGAGGTAAAATAAAAAATTTCTATTTTTAAAACGAATAGATCGCTGCTATCAAAAAGTTCGATAGGCTTTTAGAGGCAACTCCGTCATTATCAAAATAAGGCGTGTCATTACTCCATGAATCCAATCTGATTTCTGGTTTTAGTATAAAGTTTTCAATGGTATAGCTTCCGGTCAAAGTAGCGGCAAAAACATTAGGGTCATCTGTTCCACCATCTGAATGCGTCGTAAAATATTCACCTCTCAGTCCTAAGGAAAAATTTTCGGAAGTAGCTATTTGCGGATATAGTGCGGCACCTGCAAAACCATTGCCATCGTTATCTGCATAGGCCGCATTTATTCCCAAGAAAAAGGTATCCGATAAATCAAATCCCCCGGTATAATCGACTTCAAAACCCAAAGTTTCGCCACCATCATAATAGAAGTTAAGGTATTGACCTGAAAAACCTAATTGTGCACCTGCCGAATATGTACCCGTAAGATTATTGTTTACATCGGTAACGTTCATGATTGCCAACATTAGGCTGAAATCATCTGACAAGGTAAAATCCGCTTTTAGGCCAACATGTGAAAATGGTCCGTTCGAGAACAAATAGGAAGTACCGTAATTGAAATTTGCGGCCGGTGCGATAACTTCATAACCAAGATATGTGTTGAATCTACCCATGGTCAGTTTTGTTTTCTCGCTCACGTTCCAGTACATGAACAATTGGTTTAGGTTGTATCCGCCAACGGCAGCATCTCCCCTAGGGCCAAAAACAATGTCGGCTACGGCACCTACTTTTTCGCCTTCATAGCTAAGGATCACATTGGCCATACCAAGTGCAAACCCGGTTTCTTCGGCAAAAGAAGTACCCGGCGCAGAGGCGGCCTTGGTAACATTGCCATCTGTATCGGTCTCTGACTTATCGGTCGAACTCAAATTGGTTCTATAGTAGACATCAACACTACCGCTAACGGATAGCTTTTTTTTATTTTCTTGCGTTTCTTCATCTTGGGCGAGTGCACCAAGGCTTGAAAAAAGTAGAAATACTAGCAAAAAGATATTTTTTATGTAATTTGTACGTGTAATCACTTTCATAAGTTTAGATTTTAAGTGCCCCCTTAAAAGGGATTTTGTTAACTAATTGATTTGAATTTCTTGAAAAGGTTATATAACGGAGCGTTCTGCAAAACGCTCCGTTTCCTTTTAAATTTAGTGTTGGTTCATTCTAAAGTCAGGGTAAGCATCCATACCGTGCTCATGAAGGTCAAGGCCTTCAATTTCCTCTTCTTTAGTGACCCGTAGCCCCATAATGGCCTTCAATGCGCCTAAGATGATCAATGAACATAGTACACAGAATGCACCGATGATCAATACACCGTACAATTGGGTCAATAATTGTTCGCCACCAGCTTTTGAACCAAAAAGACCAACGGCCAAGGTGCCCCAAATACCGCAGATCAAGTGAACGGTAACGGCGCCAACGGGATCGTCTAATTTTAATTTGTCGATCAAGGCAACGCCGAGCACAATGATGAGGCCTGCAAGAAAACCGATTATTATGGCTTCATTGGGCGACATGAGGTCGGCGCCTGCGGTAATGCCTACTAGGCCTCCCAATATTCCGTTCAAGAACATGGTAAGATCTAAATTTTTATACATGATCGATGAAAGAAGCATCGCACCAATACCACCAGCGGCCGCTGACAAACAAGTGGTCACCAATACCAGTGAGGTCAATTCAGGATCTGCCGATAAAACAGAGCCACCGTTAAAGCCGAACCAGCCCAGCCATAAGATCAATACCCCGGCTGTTGCCAAGGGAATATTATGCCCGGGTATCGCTTTGGGTTTTCCGTCTTCGCCAAATTTTCCGATTCTAGGGCCTAATAGTGCTATGGCGACCAAAGCGGCCCAGCCACCAACGGAATGTACCAAAGTAGAGCCTGCAAAATCATAGAAGCCCCAATCGTTCAAGAAACCAAGTCCCCACTTCCATGAACCTACTATTGGATATACCAATCCTACGTAGAATAAGGTAAATATCATAAAAGCACCTATTTTCATGCGTTCTGCAACGGCACCTGAAACAATAGTGGCTGCGGTGGCCGCGAACATTCCTTGAAACAAGAAATCGGTCCACCAGGTATATCCACCAGAAGCGTATTCTGGAGTCATACCATTTTCTGGAGCCGCTATTCCGAATCCGGCGAATTTCAAAATGCCCCCTGCACCTTCTTCAAAGCCCGGGTACATTAAATTGAAGCCCCATGCATAATAAAGCAAAAGACCTATGGTGATAATATAGATATTCTTAAATAAAATGTTGATTGTATTTTTTTCTCTGGTCAAGCCGATCTCCAAAAAGGCAAAACCGGTATGCATGAAGAATACCAAAGCGGTAGCCAACATCATCCATACATTATTAGCGGTAAATAATCCTGCGTCCATATTTCTTAAAAGTTTAGTTAGTTGATTCCTGCGTGGCCACTTTCTTTGGTGCGTATTCTGTATGCTTCCAGAACTTCAGAAACGAATATCTTACCATCGCCTACATTGCCCGTATAGGCTGATTCTAGTATTGTATCTACAGTTTTTTGTACAAAGTCATCAGATACCACAATGCAGAGGTATCTCCGTTGAATATCCGATGTACTATATGCTATGCCCCTATAGACATGGCCTTGCTTTTCGTTTCCGACCCCGGTTACATCCCAATAACTGAAGAAGTTGACCTCGATGTCATGTAGTGCTTTTTTGACATCATCAAATTTTGATTTCCTAATAATCGCCTCGATTTGTTTCATGGTTTTTTGTTGTTTATGCGGCTAAATATATGTTTATTTAAAAGTAAGTTCCCAGTTTTTATGAGTGTGGATGCAATTTTTATGATAATGGTAAAATCGACCCCCTAAAATTAAAAGTGTGCCGAAAATAAATCGCGAATTTTATTTATTTGAAGAAGCGAAAAAAGAGATTCTGGTAAAATTCAATAGCCGCCCAATTTTTTTATCGCAGGATAAAACAACTGGTATTCAATTTTTTCCATCAATATTTAGGGTGTACAATTGTAGTGAAGTATTAAGGATTAAACTTCAGAAGAATTATAAAATAACGGGATAATTTTTTGGTGATTATACCAATTTAGATACCCAAAGACCAAGGGCGACTGCTGCCACACCAATGACAATACTTGAGATAGTGTATATGGAAAAATGGAATAACTCGCCGCTTTTCAATAGATGTTGATTTTCAAAGGCAAATGTAGAAAAGGTGGTAAAGCCTCCGCAAAAACCGGCGGATAATAATAAGGTTTGATTTTGTGATAAAAAATCGCTCTTAAGCGAAAAGCCCAATATTAGCCCAATGAGCAAGCAACCAATGATATTGACCAAAAAAGTACCTAAAAAAAAGTGTTGAAAATAAGGGTTGAGATTTTTAGAGATAACATATCTGAGAATGCTTCCAACGCCTCCTCCTAAAAAAACAAGTAACAATTGCCGCATACCCAAAGGTATAAAACTATATGACTTTCTTGTACTTGGATGTTATCAAATCTATAGGATAGATTTTTGTAGTAGATGTACCAACTTCGTTGCTTGACGTTTTTTTTGTCTTTTGGTTCGTAGTACCAAGACTTAAAAACATCAACACTGCATTGATTCCTAAAATGATAAACAGGATACCGAAAAAAGTTGTCATTATTATTGCCCCTTATAGTTGAATAACGCAAAAATACGTTGTTTGGTATAGTATACGGTCAAAATGCAGAAATTGTCGTCGTAAAGATGCTTTTTACGATAATTTTAAGAATATGGTCAGTTTTTGAGCAAATACTTAATAGAGAACAAAATTGCCAAGAATATTATGAATAAAATACCCACCCACTTCACACCTTTATAATTCTGTGAATGTACTTTTTTGTCTTTTTTGTACATAAATACAATTACCGTAACAAAAACTATGGCAAAAAGGGCTGCGAAGATTATTTGTCCGTTGCTGAACATATTTCCTATTTTTACGCAAAACTAAGGTAAAAATCAATAATCAGGAGTAGATGAAAAATAAACTTAAGGCCGTTGCACTTTTTCACAAAACATTTGGCATGGGAATCTCAGAAACATTGCAAGCTGATATCGGAAGCAGTAAAAATATGCTGCGCTTCAATCTTATGGACGAGGAGAACAAAGAATATTTGGAAGCGGCAGAAAACAATGATCTCATTGAGGTGGCCGATGCTTTGGGCGATATGCTCTATATTTTGTGTGGCACTATTTTAGAGCACGGTATGCAGCATAAGATCGAAGAGGTCTTTGATGAAATACAACGTAGCAATATGAGCAAGTTGGGCGCTGACGGAAAACCCATTTATAGAGAAGATGGTAAGGTGTTGAAAGGTCCTAATTATTTTAGACCCGATATTCAAGCGGTTTTGAAGGGGTGATTACACCCCAAACCGCCATCCAAATTTATCTTCGATTCTGTTATACTGAATATCGGTAATATGTTTTTTGAACTTTTCGGCATAACAGTCGTTTAATTCGGGCAAATCATAATCAATGCCTCTATGCCCAAAGGTTGAAATAGGTGAAATGACCGCTGCGGTGCCCGCACCGAACATTTCTTTTAAAGTCCCGTTTTTTGCGGCCTCTACAACCTCTGTCACCGTAATTTTCCGAACTTCTGTAGGTATGCCCTCGTCTTTGGCGATTTCAAGAACACTTTTGCGGGTGATACCATCAAGAATTCGATCGCTTGTCGGCCCTGTGATCAAGGTGTCACCAATGCGAACAAAGATGTTCATTGCCCCGGCCTCTTCTATATATTCGTGGGTAGTGCCATCCGTCCATATAACCTGATGGTATCCCTTTTTTTTCGCCAATTGGGTAGGGTAAAATTGACCTGCGTAATTTCCGCCGGTCTTGGCAAAGCCCACACCGCCGTTGGCCGATCTTGTATACTGTTCTTCTATCAGTACTTTTACCTTGCCTGAAAAATAAGAGCCCGAGGGGGCGAGAAGAATCATAAACTTGTATTCATCAGCAGGTGAAGCGTGCAAACCCGTTCCTGAAGCGAAAATAAAGGGACGTATGTACATTGAACTTCCGGCGGTAGTGGGAATCCAATCCTTTTCCAATTCTAAAAGGGTTTTTAATCCTTCCATAAAGAAATCTTCCGGAAATTCGGGAATGGCCATTCGTTTGGCCGATACATTCAATCGCTTATGATTGTCTAAAGGACGAAATAACCATGCAGTGCCATCAGCATCTTTATAGGCTTTCATGCCTTCGAAAATCGATTGGCCGTAATGAAATATTTTTGCGGTAGGCTCTAATTCTATAGGTCCGTAGGGTACTATTTTTGGGTTCTGCCAAGCACCGTTCTTATAATCACAGACGAGCATATGATCTGTAAAAATGCTTCCGAAAGCCAAATTGTCAAAATCGACCTGCTCTATTTTTGAGGTTTTCGCTCTTTTAATTTCGATGAGGTTCTTTACGGTACTTTCCATTTGAATTATTTTTAAAAAAATAAAATTAGTGAAATATCCGAATTTGTCCTTCTTTTTTCCCTTAAAAAGATCACTTTTGTAGATGTAGTATAGATACTGCTCTTTATAAAGATAGAAACACAAAGAATTAACGAGATTATTAACGAAAAATAAATACCAATGAAAAAAATCAATCTTTTACTCGCCTTTTTAATGATTTCTTTTGCCTGTATGGGGCAAGAAGAATCAATTGAAACCATTTCAGAACCTATGCCAAAGGCTGGGTACACCTCTTTTGGAGAACAGATCGATACGAATGAAGCGATGGGCGTTAAAGAAATGTCAACGGCGTACATGAAAATGGCAATTGCCGATACGGTTCAAACTAAGTTCAATGCGATTGTGACCGATGTATGCCAATCAAAAGGATGTTGGATGAAACTTCAATTGGAAGATGGTGAAGAAACCATGGTGCGTTTTAAAGATTACGGTTTTTTCGTACCAAAGAATATTGTCGGAAAAGAAGTTGTTGTGAACGGAGCTGCCTTTGTAGAGGAAATGAGTGTTGAAGACCAAAAGCATTATGCCAAAGATGCGGGCAAATCAGAAGAAGAGATCGCAAAAATAACCGAAACCAAAAAGTCGTATGGTTTTGAGGCAGATGGTGTGCTCTTAAAAGATTAGTTTGCAAAGAAAGATCATTACTACGTCTGATGGTTCTAAGACCATTCATATTGTGGAATGGGATGAGCAGTACCATTCTAAGCACGGTGCTATCCAAGAGGCTTATCATGTATTTATAAAATCAGGACTTTCCCTTTTCAAAAACGGCCCCGTTGCTATTTTAGAAATAGGTTTTGGTACGGGTCTGAACGCCTTTATCACCCTATTGGAGGCTAAGAAACGTAGGTTGAATATATTTTACAATGGGGTTGAAGCCTATCCCGTTACATCCGAAGAACTTGAACAACTCAACTACATTTCAGAACTGAGGGCGGAGGATTCTCAAGCTGAATTTGAATTGATGCACCATTGCCCTTGGGAGAAAGATGTAAGAATAACACCTGATTTCACCTTACACAAGCAACAGAAAGATTTTAGCGAGCTTAATATCGAAAACACTTTTGACCTTATTTATTTTGATGCCTTTGGCGCGAGGGTGCAACCAGAATTATGGACCGAAGCTATCTTTATGATAATGTTCAGTGCTTTAAAGAGCAAGGGTATTTTGGTAACCTATGCTGCGAAAGGCAGTGTGCGTAGAGCCATGCAAGCTGTGGGCTTTGTCGTGGAACGTTTGCCAGGCCCACCAGGAAAGCGAGAAATGCTGCGTGCCGTAAAACCTAACCAAGCGTAGTTTCTTAACAAGCGTTAAATGTGTTAAATCAAAATTAAACGCACTTTAAAGAGGGGCGAGATCATATACCTTTGCTGTATGAAAATTTTGATTACAGGGGCGACAGGGTTGATCGGTAAAGAGATTGTAGGCTTATGTCGTAGCCAAGATATCGCTGTAAACTATTTAACCACCAACAAAAACAAGATAGTTTCAAAAAAAAGTTTCCAAGGCTTTCAATGGAATCCCATTGCGAACGAAATAGATTTGAAGTGTTTTGAAGGTGTTTCCGCTATCATAAATTTAGCTGCGGCCAGTATTTCTAAAAGATGGACGTCAACATGTAAAAAACAAGCCCTTTCAAGTAGGGTAAATACACTCAGAACGCTATACAGTGCTCTAGAAAAAGTTGATAGAAGCAACATCACTTTATTTGTTTCGGCATCTGCCATTGGTCTGTATCCAACATCGCTCTCGAATTTCTATACCGAAGAAGAAAAAAATGTTGATGATAGTTTCTTGGGAGGTATTGTAAAGGCCTGGGAGAAAGAAACGGATGCTCTCGAAAAACTGAACCTCAAAGTGGCCAAAATCAGAATAGGGTTGGTCATGTCAGCCAAAGGCGGGGCATTACCGGAAATGGCAAAACCTATTGGAAATTATATTGGCGCAGCCTTTGGTAGTGGTGCCCAATGGCAGTCATGGATCCATATATCTGATTTAGCGCGAATGTTCTTGTTTGTAATCGAAAATAACCTACAAGGTGCTTACAATGGGGTTGGCCCAAACCCCGTGACCAATGCCAAATTGGTAAAAGAAATCGCGATGGTATTCAAGAAACCTTTGTTATTGCCCAATATTCCGAAGTTTGTGATGAAAGCCATTTTGGGCGAGATGTCTTATTTGTTATTTGCGAGCCAAAGGGTAAGTAGTAAAAAAATAGAGGAAAAAGGTTTTGTTTTTGAATATCCGAACATTCACGGATCTCTTGAAAGTTTATATGGTAAGGGAGTTTATGACGATTCAGCGGTACTACACAGATAAGAATACTTGTTTTTAGCCCGATTTTAAGTAAAAACAATTTTATATTCAATTAGCTGTCTTTGCAGATAAAATGTCAAGTCGCTTCGCAATACGGGTAATCGGTCACTTTTCTTCAAGTTTTGGGCAGTAACGCCCAGCTTCCATTTTTTTAATGACATTTTGACATTTTTAAAGAAATGGCAGTACTTTTGCCATCTGAAAAACGACGAATAAATATAGTGATATCAAATGAGCGAAAAAGATAAAGCAGAGGAGTTGAATGATATACTTTCTGATGCAGAAGTAAATACCGGAGATCAAAATCCTATAGACGAAAATATGGAGGAGCTTGAAGAATTGAGTGCTGAAGAAAAGCTTCAAGAAGATCTGGCCAAAGAAAAGGATAAATTTTTACGCCTTTTTGCCGAGTTCGAGAATTACAAAAAGCGAACTTCGAAAGAGCGTATGGAACTTTTCAAAACTGCAGGTCAAGAAGTTATTGTTTCCCTATTGCCCGTAATTGACGATTTTGACAGGGCTCTGAAAGAGCTTGCAAGAGCAGGTGACAAAGAAATGTTCAAGGGTGTAGAACTTGTCAGTAATAAATTCAATGAGGCGCTTAAGAACAAAGGGCTTCAAGAGATAGGTGTAAAGCAAGGCGATGTCTTTGATGCAGAGGTTCATGATGCGATTACCCAAATACCGGCACCTAGCAAAAAACTTAAGGGCAAAATTTTGGATGTTGTAGAGAAGGGCTTCACTTTAGGTGATAAAATCATTCGCCACCCGAAAGTGGTGGTAGGCAACTAAGAAAAAAAACATGAAGGAAGATTATTACGAAATATTAGGTGTTACCAAGAATGCTTCGGCGGCTGAAATAAAGAAGGCCTATCGCAAGAAAGCGGTTCAGTATCACCCTGATAAAAACCCTGGTGATGCTAAAGCCGAAGAAAAGTTCAAAAAAGCGGCCGAGGCGTATGAGGTATTAAGTGATGCCAATAAAAAGGCGAAGTACGATCAATATGGCCATGCAGCCTTCGATGGTGCAGGCGGATTCGGCGGCGGCGGTATGAACATGGATGATATTTTCAGCCAGTTCGGTGATATTTTTGGTAGTGCTTTCGGAGGGGGAGGAGGTTTTAGTGGTTTTGGCGGTGGAGGCCAACGTAGGGTGAAAGGGAGCAATTTGAGGATTCATGTAAAACTTACCCTAAGTGAAGTTGCCAATGGTGTTGAGAAAAAGGTAAAGGTTCGTAGAAAAAAGCAGGCAGAAGGTGTTACCTACAAAACCTGTGCTACCTGTGGAGGGCGTGGTCAGGTTACTAAGATCACCAATACTATTTTAGGCAGAATGCAAACGGCGGCTACCTGTAATGTTTGTGGTGGTAGTGGCCAGATGATAGACAAACGCCCTAATGATGCCGATGCACAAGGCCTAAAAGTGGTTGAAGAAACAGTATCGATCAATATACCGGCAGGTGTTGAAGATGATATGCAGTTAAAAGTGCCCGGTAAAGGCAATGAGGCACCAGGCAATGGGGTTGCAGGAGATTTGTTGGTGGTTATCGAAACTGTGGATCACAAGACCCTGAAACGAGAAGGTGATAATTTGCACTATGACCTTTATATAAGTGTGTCAGAAGCGGTTATGGGCACTTCTAAAGAAATCGACGCCGTAGACGGGCAGGTGCGCATAAAATTGGAAGCCGGAATTCAATCGGGCAAGATATTGCGATTGCGGGGTAAAGGTATCTCAAGCCTCAATGGTTATGGTAGTGGTGATCTTTTGGTGCATGTCAATGTTTGGACACCAAGAGAGCTTAATAAAGAGCAAAAAGAATTTTTTGAAAGAATGTTGAACCATGAAAATTTCGAGCCCAGACCTGAGAAATCAGACAAATCTTTCTTCGAAAAGGTCAAGGATATGTTCTCTTAAAGTTTATTCCCACCAGTGGGTTAATACTCCGACGTTTGCGTCGAAATGCAAAAGATGAATTCCTATTAATACCTCGTAGGCTTGCCCCGAGGTAGTTTATTATTACGGTTTAAATAAAAAACGTATATTTGGCTTAGTGTTGGGTAACCAATACTAATTTTCTTTTTCATAGCAATTTTTTCCCATCCTTGATTCGTTAAGGGTGGGTTTTGTTTTTTAGTGAAACTCCATTTCAAAAACTTCGTAGAAGTGCATTGACAACGGTCGGTTGAACTAACCCCGCCGTTGGGTGGGGTCTCGAACAATTATGATATGGGTTTTGTTTTTATGGTGAAAGGGATAGTGGTTCATATAGGGTTTTCAGCACGGAATATAGTTTTTAAAATCAGGCTATGATTTGAAAATTTAACCATTGTTGTCTGGTAAACTTTTTTAAAAGTTTTGGCAATGCCAGTAATCATTAGTCATCAATGCTGAATCAAAATTTGACACCTTGTTTTTGAGACTTTATATAATCTTCAGCGATCGCTAAGAAATCACCTGATAGAGCTATTGATTTTTAAATAAGTGCAATTTAGTCTTGCTTCTTATATCTAGTAGCGCAGCGGTCTTACTTCTTTAACCGGGCACTACTGAAATATAACCTATTTCAGTACAAATAACCTGATTTCATTATCTGCTGCAAACTCTTTTCTTTATCTTTGATAAAATTGTTTACATGAGCAACATTTTGGTCACTAGAGAGGTAACCAAACGTTTTGGCGAGCATACAGCCCTCAATAAAATTTCACTTGAAATTCCAAAAAACAGTATTTACGGATTATTAGGCCCCAATGGTGCCGGAAAAACTACCCTCATTCGTATTGTAAATCAAATCATGCACCCTGATGAAGGTGAGGTTTTTTTTGATGGTGAACTTTTAAAGCAACATCATATATCAATGATCGGTTATTTGCCTGAAGAAAGGGGTTTGTACAAGAGCATGAAAGTAGGCGAGCAGGTTTTATATCTGGCACAGTTAAAAGGTTTAAGTAAGGCCGAAGCAAAAAAAAGACTAAAATATTGGTTTGAAAAATTTGATATCGGTGATTGGTGGAATAAAAAAGTTCAAGAGCTTTCGAAAGGTATGGCCCAAAAAATACAGTTTATCGTAACCGTTCTACATGAGCCCAAACTTTTGATTTTTGATGAACCGTTCAGTGGCTTCGACCCCATAAATGCAAATATTATCAAGGAGGAAATATTACATCTAAAGGAAAAGGGAGCATCCATAATCTTTTCTACCCATAGAATGGAATCAGTTGAAGAGCTGTGCGAGTACATAGCCTTGTTGCATCAGTCAGAAAAAATATTGGATGGTAAGTTATCAGAAATAAAAAAGGCCTATAAAAATAACATTTTCGAGGTGGGCCTAGAGATTGATAGAGGTGATGAACTACTAAAAGAACTTGCCGATAGGTTTCATATTCTATCCTCTAAATACAATCCCCATGAAAAACAACTTGATTTTAAAGTGCAATTACCATCGAGCGACTCAGGTGAGGTGTTGGCTTATTTATCGGGCAAGGCCAATATCAACCAATTTTTAGAGACCGTGCCTTCGGCAAATGAGATATTCATACGTACCGTACAAAATAAAGATGCCCATGAATAAATTGCCATTGATCATAAAGCGTGAATATTTGGCCAAGGTGCGTAATAAATCGTTTATCATCATGACCTTTTTGAGTCCGATTTTAATGGTGGGTATGGTTGTTCTTATCGCGTACCTCACTAAATTGAACGACAATGAAAAACGCATTATAAGTGTTTTGAACGAAAGTGATTATTTTGGTCAAGATTTTTTATCTACCGAAAGTACGGGTTATGTAAATTTCAAGAATATCGATTTAGAGGCCGCCAAAGATTCTACAACGAATTTGGGGTACTATGGCTTACTTTACATACCTGCTGAAACTACTTTGGAAAAAGTTGCAGAGCGTTCTTATTTTTATTCAAAAGAAGCCCCAAGTACATCGGTTCTTGATAATCTTGAATCTATTTTTCAAGAAAGGCTGCGACAGAGAAAACTTCAAGATATGGGGGTTACGGCCCAAGATTTTGCGGCAATAAAAGATCTTTATGAAATCAACACGGCTACTTTTGCCGGCCAGCAGAATTTAAAGGGCATCAATGAGCTAAAGGCTGGTATCGGCGGTGCTTTTGGTTATTTGATAATGATGTTCATTATTATTTATGGGGGCTTTGTTATGCGCAGTGTCATTGAAGAAAAGACCAGTCGAATTATAGAGGTTATCATATCATCGGTAAAACCCTTTCAACTTATGTTGGGCAAGATTATCGGCACCTCTTTGGCAGGTATCACCCAATTTGCTATTTGGGTAGTATCTGCAGGTCTTTTGCTATTGGTCGCTTTTGCAATTTTTGATATAGATCCCGCCAGTTTGAATACAGGTCCTGATCTAGCTTCTGAAATAGGCGTGAACGTTACAAGCCCTGTTCCTTCAACCAATCAGGCCATGAAATATGCGCAAGAGCTCTATAAGATCCCGTGGGTTATGTTGATCGTCTTTTTTTTAGTATACTTTATTTTGGGTTATCTCATCTACAGTTCCATTTATGCGGCTATTGGTGCTGCGGTAGATAATGAGACCGATACGCAGCAATTTATATTTCCTATAATTATGCCTTTGATGTTGGCTATATACGTTGGATTCTTTTCGGTTTTCAGTAATCCGCACGGGCCGATTGCAGTAGGGTTTTCATTGTTCCCCTTGACATCCCCAATAGTCATGTTAATGAGATTGCCGGGAGGTATTGGTGAGGGTGGCGTACCTATTTGGCAATTAGTGACTTCAATAGTTTTATTGATCGGCACATTTATTGGGATCGTTTGGTTGGCGGCTAAAATATATCGTATAGGAATCTTGATGTACGGTAAAAAACCGAGTTACAAAGAACTGTTTAAATGGTTACGATACTAACTTATGGAAAAATTGGAGAATATTCTTTCGGCAGTACGTGATTTTCTATCCTATAGAATTTTTGATAGTGATACGGTTCGTATTACTATTGCTACTTTTTTGACAATAATCGTCGCAATAATCGTTGTCACCTATTTGTTAAGACTTATTCATAAATTGGTTACGGCAAAACTACCAGAAGAGGACAAAAATAAATTCGTAAGCATTTTCGGTTTTTTGAAGTATCTGTTCTATATATTGACGGTAGTTACTATTTTACATACATCAGGGGTCAACTTAACGGTTTTGCTTACGGCCTCTGCCGCCTTGTTCGTGGGTCTTGGTTTTGCCTTGCAATACTTGTTTCAAGATATTATCTCGGGTATTCTAATTATTTTGGATCAGTCTTTGCACGTAGGTGATATCATTGAGGTTGAAAATAAAGTAGGTCGGGTTTTTGAAATTCGTTTACGCACCACAAGAGCGTTGACACGCGATGATAAGGTATTGGTGATACCAAATCACAAGTTTTTGACAGATAGTATATACAATTATACCCAAAACCATAAAACCACTCGCGAATCACTAAAGATCGGTGTTGCCTATGGTAGTGATGTTGATTTGGTCTCAAGACTTCTAGAAGAAGTTGCAGATGAACATAAAAGAGTGCTGAAAAGCCCAAGACCTTTTGTTCTTTTTGAAGATTTTGGAGATTCGGCCCTAATGTTTTCATTGAATTACTATATCACCGATAGTTTTAGTGACCCCAAAATAAAAAGTGCGATGCGCTATGCCATAGATGCGAAATTCAGAGCGAACAGTATTCAAATTCCCTTTCCGCAGCGCGATGTTCATTTGTTTAGGGCCGATGCACAACAACAGGGTTCTAGAGATATTGAAAATAATACCACAAAGGATTAATATGAGGAGGATATTAATTGTTTTACTGTTTTTTCTTATCGCCGTCATTTCTTATGCGCAAACCCCTGATGTATTCAGGTTAGAATACATGTTGATGCCAAAGAACAACGCAGATGTGCAATTATCTCGAATAAAATTGGTCGCCAACATGCCCATTCAAGTAAAAGACAGTAATAACATTATCATAGGTGCTGAATATAATCGAATCGCATACGAACAAGATCGAAATTTGGGTTTTGACAATACAGGGCTGAGCCTTTTGCACATTATAGACCTGAATTTGGCCTATGTGTATAAGTATAACGATGACTGGCGGTTTATAGGTGTGCTAACACCACGTTTATCTTCAACGTTGGTCAATAAACTCCAGAATGGCGATTTTAGCATAAATACGACCATAGGTGCCTATAGAAGTAGACAGAATATAGATAAACCTACACGTTTGGTTTTGGGCATAGCCTATAATTCGGCAGTTGCTTATAGAATTCCATTGCCCATAGTGTATTATGAAAAACGGTTTCACCCAAAATGGACTTATGTTGTGGGCGTGCCGAAAACAGGCATAAAATACCATTTAAAAGAAAAGCACATGCTTCAGACAGAATTTATACTTGATGGCTATTTTGTAAATCTTCAAAATAGCATACTGGTTTCAGATACGGGTCTGGCTTCTTCCATTTCATCTTCTGCGGCTTTGATTACCTTTGGCTATCAGTATAATATCTCAAAAGTAATGGCCTTTTATGGTTATGTAGGGCACACCTTGTTCAATAACGGTGTGTTGCGCGATAATGATAGAAATGATGTTTTAACATTGAACGATCAATCTAGTTTCTATTTTAGGGTAGGTTTTAGAATAGGACTTTAAAAAAAATACACTATGTCAAAAATTTTGGTAATTGAAGATGAATCGGCAATACGTAGGGTATTGGTCAAGATTTTATCCGAAGAAAACGACACCTATCAATTGGAAGAGGCAGAAGATGGATTAAAAGGACTGGAGGCCATTAAAAAAAATGATTATGATTTGGTACTCTGCGATATAAAAATGCCCAAGATGGATGGTGTAGAAGTGCTGGAAGCAGCCAGAAAGATCAAACCTGAAATTCCCTTCGTAATGATATCGGGTCACGGTGATTTGGAAACTGCTGTAAATACAATGCGAGCAGGAGCTTTTGACTATATATCAAAGCCACCGGATCTGAACAGACTTTTGACTACGGTACGAAATGCCCTTGACCGAAAAGAGCTAGTAGTAGCGAACAAGATTTTGAAGAAAAAGGTCAGTAAAAACTACGAGATGGTAGGTGAGAGCAAAGAAATAGGTGCCATCAAAGATATAATAGAAAAGGTTGCTCCCACAGATGCCAGAGTATTGATTACAGGTTCAAACGGAACTGGAAAAGAATTGGTGGCCCATTGGATCCATGAAAAAAGTCCACGCAGTGCTTCCCCTTTTATCGAGGTCAACTGTGCGGCCATTCCTTCTGAACTGATAGAGAGCGAACTCTTTGGCCATGTCAAGGGCGCATTTACATCTGCGGTAAAAGATAGGGCGGGAAAATTCGAAGCGGCCAATAAAGGAACCATTTTTCTAGATGAGATCGGTGATATGAGCCTTTCTGCACAGGCGAAGGTTTTAAGGGCCTTACAAGAAAACAAAATTTCTAGGGTGGGCACCGATAAAGATATTAAAGTAGATGTTCGGGTAGTGGCCGCCACTAATAAAAATCTAAAAAAAGAGATCGAAGAAGGTAGGTTTCGTGAAGATCTGTATCACAGACTTGCGGTAATCTTAATCAAAGTTCCGGCATTGAACGATAGGCGTGATGATATACCTCTTCTCATTGATTTTTTTATCGAAAAAATCACAAAAGAACAGGGTGTCACGAACAAAACCTTTTCCGATAAGGCCATTAAACTTTTAAAAGGCTATGATTGGACCGGTAATATAAGAGAATTGAGAAACGTAGTTGAGCGTTTGATAATACTCGGTGATAGCGAAGTAAGTGAGGAAGATGTGAAATTGTTTGCGAGCAAGTAGAAAAAAGTTGACGATCTTCATCAAAGCCTGTAAGCGCTAACCGAATGTTCATTATTTTGAAAAGGCAACTCCGCAACCGCGTAATCGCTCGATCGCCTCGGCCGTAATTTCCTTGGTTTTTAGGTTGTAATATTTCTTGCCCTCCGACAGGTTGGGTTTTAATAACTGTTGTTCACATTGTTTGTATACCTTTTCTGCGTAGGCACGGGCTTCTTTGCAATTAACCGAGTCTACTATTATGTTAAGTGATTTTCTGTAGTTTGATAAAGAAGCATCTATTTTTTTGTGCAATAGTTTTTCACTGGGCCTTTTTGCCATTGGTTTTAATTCCTCTTTGTTACCCACTACTTTGACCATTGCCAACTCGGTACTCGAATACGAGCTACTGTGCAGTTCGTGATCATTAATAGCTTCTAAGGCATTGACAGTGTTTTTTAGTGCTTCCCGTAGTAAAATTTTGGTTCCGTTCAAAGAAGTTGCCTTTGCGGCCAATTTTAGGTTTTGCAAACTTTCTTCAATATCGGTATCTGCTCTTTCGCAACCACATTCGTTAAATTGTTCTATTGATTTATGAATGGCCTTAATGGCCTTGTACATAAAAAATCTAGATTTGTTAATGTCGTTTTCGGCGACGGCTTTTTCAGTTTGGGTTTTTACATAGCCGAGATTAGAACCTGCATAGTTACAGGCCTCACTAGGAGATTTGAAGGAGGAAAACAAACAAACAACTACTATACATAATGTAAAGTAAAGTGTTTTCATAACGTAGGTTTTGGTCGTAAAATTTGGGAACTTTACGAGTGGTAAAATTAGGTATATTGTAGCTTTGACACCTAATTTTTTCGATAGATAGCAGCCTATATCCCACTTATTGGCTGAACCGGATTCAATAGGTGTTGAACGGTCATTTTTTTTAACATTACCTGCATTTCAACGATAAAAAATTCTATCTTATACCCATGAACAAGGTAGATTTGAAGGATTATAGGGTTGACAAACCCATAAAGTTGTCGGATTTCGCATCCTTAGAAGATTTAAACGGGTCTGATAAGGAATTAAAAAAGCAATTGAAGGTGGTTCGTAAAGATCTTGGGGCCTTTCAAGACACGCTCTACGCCCATGGCAAATACAGTGTACTGATATGCATACAGGGTACTGATACGGCAGGTAAAGACAGCCTTATTCGTGAAGTTTTTAAAGATTTCAATGTGCGAGGGGTCGTCGTACATAGTTTTAAAGTGCCCACGGCGCTTGAACTAAAACACGATTTTATATGGCGGCACTATATTGCATTACCGGCCAAAGGCAAATTCGGTATTTTCAACCGTACACATTATGAAAATGTATTGGTGACACGGGTGCATCCTGAATATATATTGGGTGAACATCTTCCCGGTATACACGAGGTTTCTGATATTGATAAAGCTTTTTGGGATAAACGTTTTCAACAGATCAATGATTTTGAGCGCCATATCGTTGAAAACGGCACGATCGTTTTCAAGTTTTTTTTACATCTATCCAAAGAAGAACAAAAACAACGCTTATTGCGTAGATTGGCCTTGGAGCGCAAAAATTGGAAATTCTCTCCTGGAGATTTAAAAGAACGTGAATTATGGAACGAGTACCAGCAATGTTATGAAGAGGCCATTAATAGAACCTCTAAGCCCCATGCGCCGTGGTATGTAATTCCGGCAGATAATAAAAACGCTGCAAGGGTTATTGTAGCATCTATCTTGTTAAAAGAGTTAAAAAATTACAAAGATGTAAAAGAGCCAGTGCTTAGCGATAAAATTAAAGCTAATTTAGACGCATATAAAAATCAATTGGAAAATGAATAAAATATACATTCTATTGCTATTGGCGGTATCACAAAGTTTTGCCCAAACTGATGATAAAAAACAGCTAAAAGCGATTTACGATGCTGCCTTGACCCAAGGAAAAGCCTATGAATGGCTCGATTACTTATCAAACCAAATAGGAGGCAGGTTGTCAGGTTCGGTGCAGGCACAGCAAGCCGTTGACTATACAAAGTCGCAAATGGATTCGTTGGGCTTGGATCGTGTTTGGCTTCAACCCGTCATGGTGCCCAAATGGGTGAGGGGAACCCCTGAATTTGCCTATATCGAGACCTCTCCGGGGGTGACCACCAATGTTCCTATTTGCGCTTTGGGTGGTTCTATCGCAACTTCGGGTAGGGGCGTGAAAGCTAATATCATTGAAGTAAAGGGAATAGAGGAACTAAAAGCCTTGGGCAAAGAAAAAATATCAGGTAAAATAGTATTTTTCAATAGACCTATGGATGCTACCGAAATTGGCACTTTCAATGCATACTCAGGTTGTGTTGACCAGCGGTATTCAGGTGCGACAGAAGCTGGTAAATACGAGGCCTTGGGTGTAATTGTCCGTTCAATGAATCTTCGGCACGACGATTATCCGCATACGGGGGCGATGAGTTATGGCGATACGCCCGTTCAAGAACGTGTTCCCGCTGCCGCGATCAGTACCAATGGCGCCGATTTTTTGAGCGCTACCTTAAAATTAGATCCCGATATCAAGTTTTTTTTCAAACTGAATTGTAGACAAATGAACGATGTGAAATCGTTCAATGTCATTGGCGAAATAAAGGGAAGCACCCATCCCGAAAAAATCATGGTCGTTGGCGGACATCTTGATTCTTGGGATTTGGGTGATGGCTCACACGATGATGGTGCAGGCTGTGTACAGAGTATGGAGGTATTACGCCTTCTAAAAATTACAGGATATAAACCCAAACATACCTTACGAGTGGTTCTTTTTATGAACGAGGAAAACGGCTTGCGTGGTGGAAAAAAATATGCTGAAATGGCCAAAAATGAAAACCACGTTTTTGCTTTGGAAAGTGATTCAGGGGGTTTTACACCTCGTGGTTTTTCCTTTGATTGCTCAGAAGCGAACCTTGCCCAAGCCCAAAGCTGGAAAGGATTATTTGAGCCTTATTTGATACATCTTTTCGTAAAAGGTGGGTCGGGAGCGGATATCGGCCCATTGAAAGGTAATGCAAAAGTCTTGGCAGGGCTACGACCTGATTCTCAACGCTATTTTGACCACCATCATGCCGAGAACGATACTTTTGAGCATGTGAACAGACGTGAACTCGAATTGGGTGCGGCCACGATGACAAGTTTGGTGTATCTTTTTGATAGGTACGGTATTATATCTGATTGATATAAAATTTTTGGCAACCGGCTAAAACGTCAATTTGAATAATAGCTGCTATGGATTTCCAACCAGTTTTAGAAAGTGATTATGTGCTACTCCGAGCTCTTCAAAGCGTAGATTTAGAGCCGCTCTATCAAGTAGCAAAAGATCCTATGATTTGGGAACAACATCCTTGTAAGAGGAATTTAAGACCAGAATTTGAAAAATTCTTTTTAGAATCGATTGAATCAAATGGGGCATTGATCGTTATCGATAAAAAAACCAATACTATTATCGGAAGTTCAAGATATAACCCGATTTTAGGATTCGAAAATGGAGTCGAAATCGGGTGGACGTTTCTTTCTCGAAACTATTGGGGCGGAAAATATAATAAGGAAATCAAGAACTTAATGATCGAGCACGCATTCAAATTTGTAGAAAACATATTGTTCTATATTGATATAAACAATATTCGTTCTCAAAGAGCGGTTGAAAAATTAAATGGAAGAAAGCTAGAGGGGCTTGATGACAGAAAATTAGCAAGCACCGATTCTGATATTGTAACCTATGTACTTAGAAAGAATAAAGGCTCTAACGAAACCAAAAAAGGCTGGGGGTTAGAATTGTATGTTTATAAGGGTTGGGCTTTCTTTTTTAAATTTTGTTATCTTCGCCGTTCATAAAAACAAGCATAATGCAAGAAGGAATCTACGCAAAATTCAATACTTCAAAAGGAGAGATATTAGTCAAATTAACACACGACAAAACCCCGGGTACGGTGGGTAATTTCGTTGCTTTGGCAGAAGGAAAACAAGAAAATAACGCTAAAGGCAAAGGAGAGCCCTATTATGACGGATTAAAATTTCATAGGGTGATTCCTGATTTTATGATTCAAGGAGGATGTCCCCAAGGAACGGGAACAGGAGATGCAGGATACAAATTCGATGATGAATTTCACGTTGAACTCACACATGAAGGGCCAGGGGTTCTCTCTATGGCGAATTCGGGGCCGGGTACCAACGGGAGTCAATTTTTCATCACACATATCGCAACACCTTGGTTAGATAATAAGCACACCGTTTTTGGGCATGTTGAAAAAGGTCAAGATATAGTTGATGCCATTGCCCAAGGCGATATCATTGAAAGCCTTGAAATTGTTAGGGTAGGGGACGATGCAGAAAAATGGAATGCCTCTGAAGCCTTTGAAACCTTTAAAGGTTCTGGAGCCGAACGTTTGGCCGAAGAAAAAGCAAAACAAGCGGCTGAATTAGACAAAGTGGCTGAGGGTTTTGAAGAGACCGAATCTGGTTTACGTTATAAGATGATTAATACTGGTGGTGGCGAACAAGCCCAAGCTGGTAAAAAAGTTTCAGTACATTATGAAGGCTCGTTGATAAACGGACAGGTGTTTGATTCTTCGTACAAGCGCAATCAGCCCATTGATTTTCAATTAGGAGTAGGACAGGTAATCAAAGGTTGGGATGAGGGTATTGCCCTTTTGAAAGTGGGTGATAAGGCTCGTTTTGTTATTCCGTCTGATTTGGGTTATGGTAGCGCAGGTGCAGGCGGAGTGATTCCACCGGATGCCACCCTTATTTTTGATGTTGAATTGATGGGGGTCGATTAGATCGCTTTTTTCATAAAGAGCTCAAGATGAGTTCAAAAGGAATAAGCTCCTTTTCCAACAATAATGGAAGGGAGTTTTTGCATTTAAACATTTTTTGATTATTGATACCTACTGATTTCTATACAATATAGAGGTCTAAGACTCATCAGTACTTACTATGAGTACAAGTAAGTTCAGACCGATCAGTACAATTAAAATAGTAAAAAAAGTGGCCACTGGGTTATTCGTTTTCGAGACATAGTAGTTATGTTCTGAAAACAACCGAAGCTATAAAAACCCTACTTCAAATAAAGGTTTACTTTGGGTTTTCAATTTCCATTGCGCTGAACTTTAACAACGCAAGGTTAATGACCAATAAAACAAATAGAACACTAAAAAAAGTAACCATAATATAGGATTAAGATTTGCAGGGGGAGGCAATCGTTTAATATTCAACGTCCGATACTATCGAATCGTATTCTAAACAGTACTAAAATTATAATAAATTTGGTAATTATGTTCTTTTGTTGACAAGAACATGGTTATTGTTCATAAAAAAAGGTCCTAACGATGATTCGTTAGGACCTTACTATTTTTAAAAAGGTTTAAAACCTACCTAGTCAACTACCTTCACATTAACGGCGTTCAATCCTTTTTTACCTTGTTGTAGTTCAAATTCTACAATATCACCTTCACGAATTTCATCGATCAAGCCAGAAATGTGTACAAAATGATCTTCGTTCGAACCATCTTCAGTGATAAAACCATATCCTTTTGAATCATTGAAGAATTTTACTGTTCCTTTACTCATAATACTAAAAATTAAAAATTATTAAA